>Ga0207646_10004307_pt1 | contig 15530 bp, 10 predicted proteins | sample KBSK5502metaG_FD_184343 | JGI IMG/M metagenome (GOLD analysis project Ga0207646, IMG submission 184343) | Corn, switchgrass and miscanthus rhizosphere microbial communities from Kellogg Biological Station, Michigan, USA - KBS K5-50-2 metaG... | ecosystem: Host-associated > Plants > Roots >... | reverse complement strand
GCTGGCGGCCGAGCTCGACGAGCTCGTGGGCCCGGCGTCGACCCGTGTGGAGACGGTGCGACCGAAGGCGCAGTCGAACGGCAACGGCCGCGGCAAGCCGAGCTGGAGATGAGATGAGAGGAGTGGAGATGAGCGAAGACGAGGCGGGCGCGAGCGGCCGGTACGTGGTCGTGAAGGCGCTGGAGGATGGGGTGGTGATCATGGGCCTGACGCGGGGAAAGGACACGCGCTCGCACCACTCGGAGCGGCTGGACGCGGGCGAGGTGATGGTGGCGCAGTTCACAGAGCTGACGGCCGCGATCAAAATCCGGGGCCGGGCGGAGATACTGACCGACGTGGGGCGGGTGGAGTCGGGTTCCTAGGTCTCGACCGGCAGGCCCGCGGCCTTCCAGGCGTGGAAACCGCCGATCAGGTCGGTGGCGTTTATCAACCCGATGTCCTGGAGCGAAGCGGCGGCGAGGCTGGACGAGTAGCCCTCGGCGCAGACGACGATCACGCGGATCTGGTGATCGGTGGCCTCCGGAATCCGCGTGGGCGAGGTGGGGTCGAGGCGCCATTCGAGCACCGTTCGAGCGATGACGATGGCGCCGGGAATCTCACCCTGCGCGGTCCGTTGTGCTTCGCTCCGGGTGTCCACCAGCAAGGCGCCACGGGCCTGCTCCTCCGCCGCCTGTCTGGCATCGACCCGAACCAGCCGGCAGCGAGCTTGCTCGAGCCGATCTTCAATTCCCATCCCGTCCCTCTCCGGCGGGGAGTGTAGCTCCCCCAGAGCCCGATAGAATCTTCAACCTGCGGCCCCGCCCACGTAGCTCAGGCGGTAGAGCATTTCCTTGGTAAGGAAAAGGTCCCCGGTTCGAATCCGGGCGTGGGCTCCACTGACCGCTACTACGCGTTGGAGATGGGTCGCGGCGGGTCGAAGGGTGCCCGGTTACTAGTCACGGCGGGGCGGCTAAGGCGGTAGCTGACACGGGCGCCTACCTTTGGAGAGCCGAATCCCTATCACTGTGAAATCATCGTTAACTCACCTTCCGGGGGAACTATCCTTGAGCCCCACACCTAGATGCTGTCACAGACGCCTTGACAACCACTTCGGAGTTTTCGCCGACTGTGTCAACTGCTGCCAAACCAATGGACTATGGAAGTTGGACGGAAGCCTTGTGCAGCCACTTCCTTGTTGCAGCGAACGCCGGACGTGGAGTTACTTTCTTCGTCGACGATGACCTACTCGATCGGCTGGCTCCAGGGCCCAAGGGCTCTGGGTCTTCAAGCCTAGCTCGAGTTGTGAGAGCTCGGCTCATGAGCGAGGAATCTGGCCTTATGTTCGAGCCGATAGTCTCCGAAACGACCACCTGGAAACATCTAGGTGCAATCGGTTACAACCCATCTATTCCTCTGTTGGCGTGCGCCGTGCTCGCCGCCACGCGGATGGCGGCTGAAGGAAGCATCGGGTCAAATAACTATTACGTCCGTTTCCGCTCGCTTTTAGGGCTGGGCGGAAGCGGTATGCCTTCCAATTATGACTCTGCCTTTCGAGTCTTGTGGAGCGTTTACACGTGGTGGTTAAACGATAAACTCCGCGGCTCAGTTGGGCGCAGCACTGTACGTGGCCACTCTCACCTAACCAACATTTTCTTTTCGATATCGCAGGCCTTAATACGCAATGCCGATCGCAAGCGATTCACAGAATTCTTCGAATGGATCGGATGGCAACCAGGCGATCCAGTCACCGACCAAGAGATTCGTGCCTGTTTCCCAGCCTGGGTTGAACATCATCACGGGCTGGGGCTTGGTGTCGGATTGATGCTTCGAAACGAAAAGTTGTTTCCAGAGCTAATCGCCGCTATCCAATCTGAATTCGCGACTTGGCGCGGTCGGGTCGAAGACGAGGGCGGGGTTGAGGTCGCTCGGATTGTAATTGCTTTGGATCTCTTCCCAAGGCCGAGATTGTGGCTCGCGGCGGCGCAACCATCGGGATGGCCGAAATCGATCACTTGGTCGTGGGATGGGAGATCCGGCAATGTGTCGTCGGAGAATGCTTGGTACACCGATCTCGGGTTACAACCTTCAAGCGAGTTGTTACTAAGCGGCGCGACATTGGTTAGTGACGCCGGCACGCTGCGGTTTGACGGCAGACCTGTCGTGCCGTTGCGAATTGACCAGCAGTTTGGGTGGACATCGGTGACACGAACCGTGCTGTTTGAAAAGCATTACATCCTATTTCACTCGTCGGTCGGTTCGGAGGTGCGTGACTACGTCGGCCGCTACGCCGGGCAGGGTTGGGACACCTATGGCCGCCCAGGTGTCCTTCCCACGGGCTGGGCCGCTTTGAAGGACGTGGAGTTCCAGGCGGTGCCGCCGATGCCTACTGATTCACGATTGGCGTCCCTAGTGCCCGCGCACCAGATTCGGCCGGTGCTAGCGGGCGGCTTGAAACTGGCTCCGTCCGGTCTCTACCTCACAAGCGGGGAGCCTGATGTCGTCCTACCAGTACCCCTCGCGACTGGGCTATCGGTGGTGGTTGCCGGAAAGGAACTGCCGTATCCCCCGGATGGAGGCACCATCAGGCTTCGCGATTTCGGCCTTGCCCCCGGTGCGCACGAGATTACTGCGGGCTTCGCCACCTTTGTTGTGCGAACCGTCGACAGCCTGAGCAGGCCGATTTCTTCCGCCGTCGGCAGTTTGGGCCATCGGTTAATTGCATCTTCGAATGGGTATCAGCCCACGTCGCCGACGGCCATGACACTTGATGCCACCGCAGAACCCGCCGTTACGGTCGCGGGGGCGTTAATCACCGGACCGGATGAGGGTATTCCGACGGTAGTTGAGCCAGTCATCTTGCATCGCGGCGAAGATGAGTTGTGGCTTGCCGGACGGACGCCGGGAGAGCTTTATCGCCCAACGCTCCCGCCAGAACCTCTCCTGGGTCGTGTCGTGCCCGGCCTCGTAACGAACCGCTTCGAAACGGAACCGCCATTTGAAGTCGTTTGGATAATCTGGAAATCGGGCACCGTTTGGCATGCGATGGCTCATGCGCACAAGACACCGCGCGAGTCCGCGGAGGCTTACTCGCAGCCAGCGATTAGTGCGTGGGCGTCAGCGTTCTCCGACGAGGTTCATGTGCACGGTATTCTGGCGATCTCGCTCTGGGCTCAGTACCGTGACGCTGCAGCCGCCCTGTTGTGATCTATCACGATCTCCTGTTGACATGGTGCAGTGAGGTGGAAGCGGGTACCCTCATCGACTTCCGCGAGGTCCACGACTGGCTTTTCGCAGACATGGCGATGGCCCAGCGTCCAAAGCCGAACACCACCATCGGGCTAATGTCCACACTCGGGTACCTTGAAGTCGATTGGAGCCGCGGAGGTTGGGCCGTGGCGCCTCCTGTCCTCACGCTCTTGCCCGAATCCGGAGCAATATGTCTACTCACCGGAGCGCGGTCTCGTGCGCTGATCGACGCGGTGGCCGAGGTTGAGGGAAACGATGAGTTGTCTGATATCGCGCCGCCAACCAGACATTCGCAAGCTCACGGTCCGACAGCGATTTTATTTCCCATTGACTCGGGCGCTGCACTAGAGCAGCTCGCTCGTAGGCTCGGAGTGAGATACGAGCTTTGTGCAAGCCAGCGGTTAGCCGCGATCATCCCCTCCGTTGACTCGATGCTAGGTCAATGTCGGAGGTCCGCTGCACCGGTCGGATTCGAAGTGAAACGGTTCGATCACACGCGGTACCGCTGGCTGGAGGCCGACTCGGATAGTAACTATGGTCTGTATAAGTACGAGGCGTGGGGGCCGCCGCAGTATAGATGGCGCGCAGACGGCCATATCCCTCTCGATATTGATCTCGCGACCGGGGCGTTCGCGGAAATGCGTCGGCTGAACCAGCACGTTCTGACATTTAGGCAATTAGGTAATTCGGGCGAGTTACTCGTGCCTCTAGGCATACCGCTGCCAACCCTGCATGCTCGAACCGCGGCGCTGTGTAGCGGCCTTGTGCCACAACTCGTTCAGCGGAGGAACGAGCCTTGGCAATTGAAGTACGTCAACGTACCACGTGACATCGCGGGCCGGATTGCCTTGTCATTAGGGCAAGTACTTGCGACGCCAATGCTGCAAGGTGGTCAGGTTAATGCCTGACGCTATAAGTGTTCACCAGACATTGCGGGAACACCTCTTTCGCTATTACAACACCCCGTTCGGTTTGGCTGACTCGGGTGTCGAAGCGGAGCGCCAGAGGCTTCTTGATCGGGATGGAGCAGCTTACCGGCAGCCATGGCTTGAGCTGTTGCCCGACTACGAAGCTGCAGCGGAATCGCTCGAGGATACTTGCGCACGCGCCGGCCAGCCAGATCTTGCCGGATTCGCACGCTGCGGCCTAGTACCGGTGAATGTTCCGAACCTATTCGTGCACCAGGCTCAGGCCTTGGAAGGTTGGGCAAAGGGCCGGAATGTAGTGGTGACCGCCGGCACCGGCAGTGGCAAAACGGAGGCCTTTCTCTTGCCTGTGGTCGCGTCGCTGGTAAATGAATCGCAAGCGTGGGAAGGTCCCCCAGCACGCCATGACACTCGGTGGTGGCGCGAGAATAAGGCGCCGTTTGTCAGTCAGCGCGATCACGAGACCGGTCACTCGATCGCGATTCGCGCCCTGATCCTCTATCCGATGAACGCTCTTGTTGAAGACCAGCTCGTCCGCCTTCGGCGCACACTCGACAGCCAGGCGGCACGCGACTGGCTCGACTCAAACCGCAAAGGTCACAGGTTCTATTTTGGTAGGTACACCGGCCCCACTCCTGTATCGGGTAAACGTGGCAACTCCAGCGCACAGCAAAAACTCCGTGCCTTCATGAAATCCGCCGAGGCTCGGTGGCTTCGGGCAATGGGCGAATCGGAGAAGCGGTACTTTGTTCCCTCAATCGACGGGGCAGAAATGAGGTCGCGCTGGGACATGCAGGCAGCAGCCCCGGACATTCTGATCACGAACTACTCAATGCTGCACATCATGCTGCTCCGAGATCGCGAGGCCGACATGTTCCAGGCGACCCGCGACTGGCTGGCCGCAGACGCCCGACACTGCTTTCATTTGGTAGTTGATGAACTCCACCTGTATCGGGGCACTCAGGGCACGGAAGTTGCCTACATGCTGAGACTGCTGCGGCACCGCCTAGGTTTGTCATCAGGATCCACGCAATTCAGGGTGTTGGCTGCGAGCGCCTCGCTCGAGGCAACTCGTACCAAGGACAGAGAGTTTCTTGAGGGTTTTTTTGCTGTTGCAGGCACTGACTTCGAAATCGTTCCGGGAAAGCTAGTGCTTCCGCCAGTTACGGGGCCGTTACATAGCGAGGCGGCGAGGCAGATTGCGCGATGGGGCGCCGCGGACGCCCTGGCCAACAATCCTGCCGCTTCGTACGAAGGGCGCACGAGCGCTATCGCAAGCCTAAGGAGCGCCTTCCGGACGGGGGACAAACTTGAGACGCGCAGTTTGAGTGAGCTGGAAGAGCGTCTTTTCAAGGGAACCGACGCAGCGCTTTCCCACCAGGCGCTGCTTGCCCTTCTTCGCCACGCTGGCACCTCAAATGAGCCAGGTTTGCCTCGTTTACGTGCGCATCTGTTCTTCCGAAGCATCCAAGGCGTTTGGGCTTGCTCGAATCCTGAGTGCTCGTCAGTCTTGCCTGGAGAACGGTCGCCAGAGAGGCGGATCGGGCGTTTGTACAGCCAGCCAACGTACTTGTGCGATTGCGGAGGCCGGGTGCTGGACCTCCTGTATTGCCAGACCTGCGGCGATTTGTTCCTCGGCGGCTACTATCCAAACTCCAAAACTGGCGTCGATTTCTTCCTAACGCCGGATAGTCCAGAGCTCGAGACGCTCCCCGAGCGCGCCGAGCTCGCCAGGAGCGCCGCCAATTACCTCGTATATTGGCCTCGAACGACCGACGTCGATGAAGACGCCCGCAGGTGGGGATCTGAGGGCTACTCGTTCGAATTCCACCTTGCTCATTTCGAACCGTCGCTGGCGCACGTGAGGAAGACTCCGGGCAAACCCACGGGCAGACTTTTCATGGTCAAGCCACCAAGAGGACCGAAAGCGAGTCTCGATACCATCACGCCCAATCCTACTAAGTGTCCAAATTGTGGCGACGACTGGGAATATCGTCGCGGACTCAAAGTCGGCGATCCCGAGCGCATGCGCTCACCGATTCGATCGATGCGCACCGGTTTCGAAAAATTCAATCAAGTCCTGGCAGATGCTTTGTTGCGCGAGCTCGGCGGAGCTCGCAAGCTAGTCGCCTTCTCAGACAGTAGGCAGGATGCCGCAAAGCTGGCCGGCGGGTTGGAACTCAGCCACTACCAGGACATCGTGCGCCAGTTGATGGCATCTGGCCTTGGGGAGGTTTCAGAGATTTCTCTGGATACATTCGAAGCCGTCGAACGGGGTGAAGACACCTCGGAACGCGCGCGCAGCCGTCACAAGAGGTTCAGAGAACTGCATGGTCTGCAAGCCCAGCTAATTTCCGACTGGATCCGAGGCTTTACTGACTCCGCCCAACAGGCTGATGTCGTAGCTGTTCGGGCGGCGCTGGCTTCGCCCAGCGTGGGGCTGCCCACGCTTGTGACTGGCGTTCGGGACCGTTTACTCAGCCTCGGGATTAACCCTGGTGGGCCCGCTTATACGCTTCAGAGCTACGGCGGAAGTCGATGGGAGGCGCTGTTCAACTGGAGCTCGCAACCCATTGCTGTCCGACCGAACCTAATGCCGGACGCCACATATCTCCTGCAGCGCCTTCTCGAAAGCCTAGTTAAGGAGTGCCTCGCCGCGATTTACTCCGGTCGGGGAAGAGATTTCGAGTCCATTGGTCTTGGTTGGACTGACTTTGCGAAGGTAGACCTGTCTGTGCGGCCAGCGGAAATGACACCAACTGCTTTCCGGCAGGTAGTGGCCAGCAGCTCAAGGATCCTTGGAATAATTCGCCGTTTCACGGTAAGCAAGTCCTGGCCGAGCGATCAGCCCCCGCGTCACCTAAAGAACTTCTGGTCAGCGGTGGCTAAGCGGTACGAGGTTGACGCTCCGGATCTTCAGTCGGCGGTCGAGGCTTCATGGTCCGACGAAGTCGACGGATACAGGCTGGTGCCAGAGTACATCGTGCTTAACCGGCCTGGTTCAGATCGCTGGGTCTGTAAGAAGTGTCGCCGCAGCCATCTCCATGAGTCAGCGGGCGTGTGCACATACTGCTACGAGCACCTCCCAGGTTCGAGCTTACCGGTTGAAGCGAAGCAAGACTATTACGCGTTTCTCGCATCGTCTCCAATACCCCCCTTCAGGCTCCATTGCGAGGAGTTGACCGGCCAGACGGACCGCCTCAAAGCTCAACAGAGGCAAGCCTGTTTCCAGGGTATCTATTTGGAAGGTGAGGAACCCCTGGTAGATGAAATCGACCTCCTGAGCGTAACAACCACAATGGAGGCCGGAGTCGACATAGGCGCCTTGCGGGGCGTTCTACTTGCCAACATGCCTCCAATGCGGTTCAACTATCAGCAGCGGGTGGGACGTGCTGGCCGCAGACGCGATGCCCTGTCCGTGGCGCTTACAGCGTGTCGGGGCCGCAGCCACGACGACTACTACTTTCAGAATCCGCAGCGAATTACCGGGGATCCCGCACCAGAACCCTATCTCGACCTCAGACGACCCGAAATTGCAGAGCGGATGATTGCGTCTGAGACCCTGCGACAGGCCTTCGAGCACCTGAAGCTTGGCGACGCGCGAGCCGACCTTGGGGACAACGTCCACGGACAGTTCGGAACCGTCTCTGACTGGCAGGCACATCGATCCGAGGTATCGTCGTGGTACCGAGAGCGCGCTGGGGCCATAGCGAGTGTGATCGACACTGTTCAGACTTGCGCGCCTTCAATTGCGGCCCGGCGCACCGAAATGACTGCCTTTGTTAGCTCGATTCCCGCACGGATCGACCGCGCTGTGGCTACGGCGGAAGCGGATAGCGATCTTAGTGAATACCTGGCCGAAGCGGGCCTCCTGCCAATGTTTGGCTTCCCAACGCGAATTCGTCTTTTATACCAGCGAGCACCGAGGTACGCCTATCCCTGGCCGCCTGAGTCAACCGTTGACCGGGAACTGGCTATTGCCATCAGCCAGTTTGCACCGGGCTCGGAAGTGGTGAAAGACAAGGGAGTTCATGTTGCTGTGGGTGTTGCCTCGTGGACACCACGTGCGTCGGTCGTCGATGAAGAACCTAATCCCCTCGGGAAAATCGTAAGCATCAGCATGTGCCGCCAATGTCTGTATCTGGAACAACGAAAGGCTGAGGGCCCATATTGCCCAGTCTGTGGTGCCGATTCGGAGTGGTTCCGCGAGATACAACTTGCGCAGCCTCTTGGGTTTCGAACGGATTTCTCGCCGAAGGACTACGACGGATCGTTCGAGTGGAGCCCCCGTTCTGCTTCAGCCCGCGTGAGCCCGCCTAGCGCAAGCCTCTCTGAGGCGGCTGTCCAGGCGGCAGCTCTGAGATCTGGCAGCGGGGAGATATTTGTTGTCAATGACAACCGAGGCCGGGATTACCACTTCGCTCGAGTACCCGGCCAACCGGGCCTTATCGCTATTGAGGGAGCCCAGCATCGCGACGTTCACATCCCTGAGCCGGAGTTAGACGGCTCGCAGGCAGTGGGTCTCGGAGCGATCTATATGACCGATGTGCTGCTCGTCGGCATGGCGAGGCAAGTTCCCGGTCTCACCTTCAACCCAGTTCAGCTGGGTCCCAGAGCGGCCTGGTTCTCTCTGGCTTTCATGCTGCGCGCGGCCTCGGCTCGGCTTCTCGATGTAAACACTCGAGAGTTGCGTGTCGGTCTGAGGACCACAGGAGTTGGAGGGACTCCGACAGCTGAGATATTCATTGCGGACGAGCTCGAAAACGGAGCAGGTTATGCAACTCACCTAGGGCAACCACAGGTTTTTGCGAAGGTTCTAGAGGAGTCGCAGAGGTATATCGACAGGCTCGGTAAGCCTGAGCACGCAGGCAATTGTTCCGGTTCATGCTATGACTGTCTTCGTGACTACAACAACATGGAGTTCCACTCGCTGCTCGATTGGCGACTAGGCCGCGACATGATCGACCTTCTTACTGGGCGACCGCTTGACGTATCGAGGTGGCGTTCGATCGAGAAGGCACTTGCCGAGCAGCTAAGCCGATACTTCGGCATAGGCGTCACCAAGTTCGGGCCGTTATATGGCGCGGACGTTGACGGCAGGGCGGTTCTGCTGACGCATCCGCTCGAGGCAAGCGATCCCAGATACACGTCCGAGCGAGTCGCTGAGGCTGTAGCGGAGGTCCGTAGCAAGGGTCGATCTGAGTTCCTCATCGACTGCTATCAGGTGATGCGCCGGCCTGGATGGGTTGCAACCGAAGTCATGGTTGGGTGAACGCCGATTCGCAACGAGTGGAGTACCTGTCGCCATCGTCATACGAAGAGATGAAGGCGTGCAGATTGAGATATGCATTGCGTCACAACCCTGGGGGTGGCGCTCGATTTGGCACGCCAGCAACAATGCTTGGGCAGTTATGTCACGGCGTCGCCCAGAGACTTATCGACGAAGGTCTCATTCCCGGCACGCAGTGGCTCCAGCGATTCGACCAGGTTTGGGCAGAAGCAGTGCGCGACCTTGATATTGGCCCAAACGATCGTGCCGCCGAGCTTTGGCCTGGTTATGCCCTCAAGAAGGTTGAACTTAGGCGCGCGCTCGCCGAACTGACGGAGATACTGACCAGCGATGGCGTTCCGGACGCTATCCAAACTGAGCTTGCGCTGAAGAGTACGTCTGGTTTAATGCGAGGCAGACTAGACGTGCTCTTCCGCGGCGCCGGAAGGTGGCACGTGTTAGATCTGAAGACAGGACGTATCGACAGCGACAATGACCCAAGCCTTAGGTCGTCATACCGCAGACAAGTCCAACTCTATGCGTATCTCGTTGCCCAGCAAACTGGCGAGTGGCCCTCAGAGGCCGTCGTCCTCCCACTTGAGGGCGCGGCAGTGCACGTCGCTATTGACCCAAATGCATGTGAACTAATCGCAGGTCAGGCACAAGCGCTGCTGGATGCATACAACGCGAGCTCGCCCGCAGCTCAGCCTGCCACGGTAGCTAGCGGCACGTGCCCTTCGTGCCCAGTGGCCGCGTTGTGCCCAGCGTTCTGGAGTGATTGGAAGCCTGAGTACGCACCAGATCTAATTGCCTATCGTGGTGAAGTAGTTGGTGTTTACCGCGCCATCAATGGCCGAACCGCCGTCCGCCTGGCAGTGCTGGGGTCGGATGGGCTGGAGATCTTCATCCAAGGACTCGATGAGGTGGTTCACCCCAGCGTTAGGAATCTTGAGCTCGGTGAGCTTCTATCAGCGGTCGGTCTAAAGCCAGCAGGTGCGCCTAATCGCTTCTGGCTTAAGCCAGGCGGAGACCTGGCTATCACCGCTAGACATCGGAAGGCCTAGCAACTTGGCTCAGGGGCTGAAGCTCTGCGCGGCCTGCCTGAATCGCATATGAGCATCGAACCGAGAGCGGACAAGCGTCGCATTTGGGCCTCGGTCGGCATAAGAGCGCGCCGAGATCCAGCAAGGCCCAATTCAGTTCTCTGGGCCGAGGTCCGCTGATGATGGCTTGGCCTGCTTCGATAATCTGTCGGTTCTTGCGCAGCTCCCCCCTCGCCGGTATCAGACCAAACACTCGACTGATGATTCGAGCGACGTTGACATCAAGCGCGATCTCTCGACGACCGAAAGCAAAGCATGATGTTGCCGACGCGGCATAGGGTCCAATCCCGGGAAGTTCTGCCAAAGTACGTCGCTGGCGTGGGACGGGTGCATCCAAGAGTGCGCGGCCCAATGCATGGAGTTGCACGGCGCGCTGTTTCCCGAACCCTAGCTTCCGAATGTACGTTTCAACGTCTTTTGGTGTCGCCTCGGCGAGCGATCTGGCGGAAGGGTACGTGAGGAGCAACTTCGCCCGTACAGCTTCAACGCCGTCTGCACGAGTCTGTTTCAGAAGAATCTCGGTTACTAGGCTTCTGTAAGGGTCTCGGTCCTCGCGCCACGGAAAGTATCGGTAATGGCTGCGCCCCCATGCTAAGAGCCGCCGTCGCATCCAGCGCACCTCGGTGGGCAAAATGCCAGTCACCGAGTAAATGTGCCACCTGCAGGCTCTTGTGCGCAGACGGTGTAGGAACTAGACCAGCAGCGCCTCGGCCCTAGGGGAGTTCTCGCTCGAACGTGGTTTGCCCGCCATCGCAGCGTGGATCGCTGCGCCGACAGCCCAAGCAACTGGTGGCGGGAAGGCGTTGCCGACCTGTCGGTAGGCAGCCGTCTTCTTACCCTCGAACTTCCAGGAATCAGGGAACCCTTGAATTCTGGCGACCATCCGGGTGGTCAATTTAGGATTACCGCCCCTTGGGAAGTTCGGCCCAGGTGCTGCATCAGCGATTCCAAGTCCATCAACCCCGAGCGCTGCCCATTGTCGCCGCGCTCGAGTTGGTCCCAAATCGGGGCCCCCATGCTTTGCGGACCCACCCACTATGGTCGGGGCTATTGAGTTGGCACGGAGGGCCCACTCATCCGCCCATGGCCAACCGTTCGCGGCCATTAGGTCGTGAATTAGGGAACCGACTGTCAGTGGTGCCAATGCAGTTTCGGGCCAGCGGAATTTGTCGAACGTTCGCTGACGCAAAGCAACCAGCACAAGGCGGGGCCGGAGCTGGGAGACGCCAAAGCGCGATGCCTCCAATACACGCCAATCAGGTCGATACCCCAACCTTTCTAGCTGCTCCATGAGAGCCCGGCGATAGGAAATGAACTTGTCGGATGCAAATCCCCTGACGTTTTCAAGCATTACTGCGCCGGGCTTGGCTTCGCGAATCAAACGGAGAGCTTCGGGAAACAGGTCCCTTTCGTCGTCCGGTCCCAGCTGCTTGCCGGCCAATGAGAATGGTGGGCACGGCACTCCTCCGGACAGAAGATCGATGCCGCGATAATGGCGACCATCGACTTCACGCAGGTCACGCTGCAAAACTGCCCACCGTTCCCGATTTGCACGCAACGTTGCGCATGCATGCCTGTCCAGTTCCACTAAGCCTGCATGCATGAAACCGGCAGACTCCAATCCAAGGGCCTGGCCGCCCGCCCCGGCGCAAATCTCAAGAGATGTGAGGGGTCGTTCAGCACGAGGCAGCCTCAACTCGGGCTCCAGCAGGAGCTCTTGGAGCAAGCCCACGTCATATGAAGGCTAGCACATATTGTGCCCGTACGGTTGTTTGGCCCTACATGTGGATAACATGTGGAGATCTTTACCATGTCAGACGAAATGTTGACTTGGCTAGAATCGGAAGCGAACCCTGCTTGTTAAGGACCAGGTCCCGTTAGTCGCGGGCCTCAATGCGACGTCGACGACGGGTTGCCTCGTATTCGGCTATGGCTTGAGCTGGTCCTTTGGTAGGCCATGGCTTCCAGCTGTCAAGTCGGTACAGAGACTCAGTGCGCTTACCAACCTTGCGGCGCTTCCATGAATAGGTCCATCCCAACGCAACATGGAGGTCGCGGAGGCGACGAGTCGGGTCGCCGCGATTCTCCTCACGGGCGACCGCTTGAATTAGATCGATCGACACCCATTGCCCTTCGAATGCCCGAAGTAGCGTCCCGATGCGCTCCCAGACGGTTGGCAACGTTATCGCTTGGCGAAGGGCGGCTGCGTGTGGCTCCATTTCCCTGATCCAGGCTTGTCTAGCATGGTTGTGCTCCTCACATAGAGGACGAAGGTTCTCCCTCTCGGCCCGTCCGCCCCAGTGAACGGGGACTATGTGATCGAGGACTAGTCTTACATGGTCCTCCCTTGGCGACTTCCCGCACAGGGCGCATCGAGCACCCCAGTCCTCGAGGACAGCAACCTCAAGCCGTCTCGGAACGCCGGTTCTTCCGCCTGACTCAGCGGCGTCTATTCGCCAGCCAAGCAGCTGATATCCATAACGGTTCCCACCGAGGTGGATTGTCTTGACAACGAAATAGGATCGTAAGTTCCGCGCGCGGCGGTCGGCCCACGTTCGAGGAGCGCCATAGTGCTCTTGTGCGAACTCGCGGATCTCATCGTTCGAGGGCGGATTTTGACGCCGGTCATATAGCAGACCGTATACAAGCCTCTCCTCTTCGCCCTTCACCACAGCACGTAGTTCGGGGCTGTTTGGTAATGGAAGGGCCCTTTCGGGATCGACCTCTAGGTCCAATTTCGTTCTCGGCTCACGGAATGTACTGCATTATTGGTGCGAGTTAAGCGGCGCTGTCGGTGCGGCGGCGGGGGCCGCGGCGCCGTTCGCGGCGAGCGGGGGCTTCGGCCTTCGGTTCCAGTTCCACCTCCAGGCCCTCCAGCAGGCTTCCGTAGCTCGCGCTGACCACGGCCGCCGTCAGCATGCCGATCACCGCTGACAGCAGCCCGAAGATCAGCGCCGCCGCCGGGATCACCAGGAACCAGCCATCCTGCAGCGTCTGCAGCACCCCGATCCGGTCGCCGAACGGCAGCAGCGCCTGGTCGATGCCGGTCGTGAAGCTCAGCTGCCGCATCCAGTCCAGCATCGCCCCCGCCCCGAACGTGATCACCGCCCCGAGCACTCCGCCGATGAACAGCCCCGGTACGAAACCAGCCCAGGCGCCAGTCAATAGAGCCGGGCCGAGCGGCACCGACCTGATGCGGAAATGCTGAGGACCGACGCTCATAACGAGCCCTCCAATCCAGGCCGGTGAGCGGAAAGGCGCCGCCGCCGCAGCCGCATCAAAGCAAAAACAACCGCAGCGAGCACGACCGCCGGCACCGCCAGCGCGTAAACCAGATACAACCAGAAACGGCCCGTCGCAGACTCGGTAGGGACCGACTCACCTGACCCTCGAGACGGTATGCCCGCCACCGGCGCGGCGGGCGCCGTCACCGCGCCGAAACTCGCAGCGGCATCGCCGGCCACAAGCCGCGACGACCCATCTGGACGGTACAGGCCGAAATGCTCCACCGTCAGCCCCGGCACATCCGTCCAGTAATCCTCCAGCGACCACCACACTGCCGAGCCCACGTACCCGCCGGCAAACGTGTCGAAGTGCGCGGCCAGCGCCGGATATGTCACGTCGAAAAGCTCCCGCTGCTGCTTCTCCCCGGCGCCTTCGGCGGAAACCCAATCGCCGAACTCCAGGATCATCACCGGCTTGTGCGGATACGTCTGATGAGCCAGCTCCAAAGCCTGTGACGTCCCCGGCTCCGGCGACGAACCTCCATAGAAGATCCCGTAATAGAAGGTGTAGCCAGCGACGTCCAGCGGCGAAGAGGTCGGGTCAGACGGGTTCGACCCGTACATCGCCTGGCCCGTCAGCCGCGTGCCGTCGATCTTCCGGTCGAGGTCGTGCAACATCCGCATCGCGCTCGTCCGCTCGGCGTCGCCCGTCGATTCGTTTGCGAACCCATGGAACATCACCGAAGGGCGATTGAAGTCGCGCAGAGCCATCTCCGCCAGCATCTGCTGCGGAATGCCTCGACCCATCACAAGAGAGAACGTTTCAGGCGTGTAGTGGTTGAGCGGGATCTCTTCCCACACCCCCAGCCCCAGCCGGTCCGCCAGCATCAGGAGCGCAGGGTTGCCCGGGACATGGTTGGTGCGCAGCAGGTCCGCATGCACCGCCTGCGCGTGACGCACCTGCAGCAACTCGTCGTCCGCCGACGGCGGCGTGCCGCCTGCGGGCAATCCATTCTTCGGCGGCGAAATCTTCTCGTCGTGCACCGCCACGCCCGTAAAGGCTATCGGCGCCCCGTTGAGCAGCAGCCGCGGCGCGTTGGGGTCGACCTGGATGCGGCGCAGCCCGAACGTGTCATAGGAGCTGTCGCGCACGACGCCCTCGGTCGACACGAGCACGCCGAGCACATACAGCGCGGGATTCGACAGGCTCCACTGGTCCGCATCGCGAAACGTGAAGCTGCCATCTCGCTGCAGGACGCCGCCCGCACCCAACGACAGGTTGTCGATGGTCAGGACCGCCACCGGGGCCGCGTCAGGAGTCGCCAGCCTGAGCGGATCCGGGTCGAGCAAATCGGCGTCCGTCACAGCCGCCGGCAGCACCTGCACGGTGAGCGTGGCGTCGCTGATGGGCTGGTCGCCCGAGTTCTGCAGGACCACGCTCACGTCCGCGGCGTCGAGGTGGGGGACCACGTCAGCGCGCACGACGTGCAAAACATCGCTCGCCTCCAACCAAACCGGACCCGTGATGCCGGCGTAGTCCCACGAGTCGGCCAGGCCCCACGGGACGATGTCGAGGCGCGAGCCACGCAGCGGATCCACGAATCGCACGGCGAGCACGTTCGGCGCGCCCACCACCAACGCCTTGCCCACGTCGAACGCGAACGGCGTCCAGCCGCCCTCGTGGTAGCCGAGGTACGTGCCGTTCAGCCACACATCGGCCAGGTAGTTGACGCTCCCGAACTTGAGCGTGACGGCCTCGGACGACCAATCGGCCGGAGGCGTG
>Ga0207646_10004306_pt1 | contig 15542 bp, 18 predicted proteins | sample KBSK5502metaG_FD_184343 | JGI IMG/M metagenome (GOLD analysis project Ga0207646, IMG submission 184343) | Corn, switchgrass and miscanthus rhizosphere microbial communities from Kellogg Biological Station, Michigan, USA - KBS K5-50-2 metaG... | ecosystem: Host-associated > Plants > Roots >... | reverse complement strand
CGGCGCGACCCAGCCGTCATGTGCCGGGAGCGCCTGCCGCGAGCGCGGCCACGAGCGTGCCCAACCTGCCGGCGGCAGCAGGCCGGCCCACCGGGGTCGTCTGGCAGCGCGGCCAGGCTGCGCGCCCGGCAGCGGGAAACATGCAGTACCACGGCGGGCCGGTTCAGCGCGGTCCCCAGGTCTACATCGTGCTCTGGGGCAGCTGGTGGGATTGCTCGGGATCGGGCTGCACGAATCCGGGCAGCGGCCACGGAGATGCCGTGGAGAGTTACCTCTTCAACTACTGGCACGGGGTCGGGACGGCCACCGACGGGCTGGTCCAGGTGAACTCCCAGTATGGCGACGCGAGCGGCGGCCACCCCGCATTCGGGTCGGGCGTATGGGGAACAGCATGCGGCTCAGACGGGAACAACAACTGCGGCTGGGTCGCCGACCAGCAGGACCCGCCGCAGAGTCCCACCGTCGGCGACATCGCGGGGGCAGCGTTGTGGGGCGCCGACTACTTCGGGGTGACCGGTGACAGCAACGTCCAGATCATCGTCGTGAGCCCGAAGGGCATCCACCCTGATGGCTTCCCGAACAGCGGGTTCTGCGCCTGGCACTCCTCCACCACGGACGCGTTCGGGAACGTCGTCGCCTACACCAACATGCCCTTCCTCCCCGACGCCGGCTCCGCGTGCGACGCGGCGGGGTCAATGGACGGGTGGTCCGTCGTCGGCGGGCACGAATTCTCAGAGACGGTGACCGACCCCGAGCTGACAGCCTGGTGCGGCGGCAACACCGCGAGCTGCAGCGGCAGTTCGGCCGAGATCGGCGATCTGTGCGCCTGGACCAACCTGTTCACCGAGCCGCTCGTCACGGGTTCTTTCGTCCAGCAGCCGCTGTGGGACAACTCGACGGGATCCTGCCAGGACGCATTTCGCGGACCGATCAGGAGCTTCAACCACCGGGGCAAATGCGTCGACGACCACCACAGCTCGACCGCGAACGGAACGAAGGTCGATATCTACGGCTGTAACGGAACGCGGGCGCAGACTTGGGCTAGCTTCCCCGACCGATCGCTCCGGCGCTACGGCGGCTACGGCCACGCCGACACCGGCAAGTGCCTGGACATCGCCGGCAAGCATTCGAGCAACGGCACCAAGGTTGACCTCTGGACGTGCACCGGAGGATGGAACCAGAAGTGGCTCTATCGTCCAGGCAGCCACGAATGGTATAACCCCCATTCCAGCAAGTGCCTGGAGGATCCGTCGGGCAACCTCACCAACGGAACCCAGCTGAAGATCTGGGCCTGCAACGGCCATTCTGACGAGGTATGGACCAACGTCTAATACGGCAGCAGCAGTTCGCTAGCGCCTCGGTGTGGCGCAGTGACACGAGGGATGTGGATCCGGCGAAGATGCAGCAGGCGAACCGTCTGCGGGGCCTCCGTGGCGACATCGGCGAACTGGCATCGGCCAGTACGAGTTCCGTCCGGCGGTGCGTGCCCGCGTGACCAGGATGTTCTCCACTGCCGTGCCGGGCCTGGCGGATCTGGTCGCCCAGGAACTTGAGCGCCTGGATGGAGTGACGGTGACCGGTGTCGGCTTCGACGGCCGCTCGGACCTGATCCTCTTCGAGATGAACCGAGCGAGCTGGGACGAGATCTGGTCGCTTCGGGTCGTCGAGGATCTGTTCGTGGAAGTGGACCGCGCCGAGCGGGCGGACGGTGACCGGGCCGACTGGATCGCTCAGCGGATCTGGCGGCCTGAGCGCGCCGAGCGGGCGCTGTCGGTATGGTCATCGCAGGTCCGGCCGCTCGCCGGAACGATGGCCTACCGCGTGATAGCCCGTGTGCTGCAGGAGAACAGGTTCCTGCGCACCGACCTGCGCAGGGAACTGAGCCAGCGAATCGCCCTCGTCAGACCCAGGTGGAAGGTAGCCGACCCGGCTCAGATCGAGGTCTGGGTCAGTGAGTACCGGCCAGGACAGCTAATCGCCGGCCTCCGTCTTTCCGGCGCCGCGATGCGCCAACACGCGGGCCGCGCGGAAGAACGCCAGGGAGCGCTCCGGCCGACCGTCGCCGCCACGATGGTGAGCTTGGCGGGCCAACGGAACGGGGTGCTGCTCGACCCGTGCTGCGGATCGGGCACGATCCTGGCCGAGGCGCTTTCAATGGGCTGGCACGAAGTCCGGGGAATCGACATAGACCCAGACGCGGTCAGGATCTCGGGACTCAACGTGCCACGGGCCGAGGTCCAGCTCGGTGATGCACGCCGGCTGAGCCTACCGACGGCATCAGTCGACGCCGTCGTCTCCAACCTGCCCTTCGGGCGGCAGCACGGCGTTCAGGGCGACATGACCGCCTGGCTGTCGACCGTGCTGGCCGAGATCTCCCGGGTGACCCGCCCGCGCGGTCGGGTGGTACTCCTCGCCCCGACGATTGCCGGTCGGATCGTTCCTGACGGCTGGAAGGCTATCCTGGCGCACCCCATCAGGCTGCTCGGCGGCAAGACCAGGATCTGGGCATTCGACCGGGATGGCACTGGCGGCGCCTGAACTGTGTGGTGAGCTGGCGTACGAACCGCTATCGCGGAGATTCGTGCCGGCTTTCCAGTTCGGCGTTGGCCTAGGCGACAAGTCCGTTCATTCCGAGCTCGTGGGCGCGCCGTGCGACCAGCTTCATCTCGACGATGCCTTCCGGCCGACTGGCGGGCTGCCGGATGAGCGCCCGAGCCAAGTCAAATCGCGTTCTGGTGTGCAGGACCGCGAATTCGCCGTTGTCGTAGACCGCGCGGGCAAGGGTGCTCGGACGCCCTCGCCGGCTGCCCGGCCGCGCCAGGTGCGCAAGCCCGGCGAAGCGGTGCTTGCTCCCCAGGAAGACGGCGGGCCAGCCCGCGACGACGAACGCATCGGGATGCGCGGCGAGTAGGTCGGCGATGCTGGCCGCCATTGCGCCGCCTCCGCGGTCGGCAGCGCCCCGCAGACGGCAGGATGGCCGAGAACCATCGCGGCGGCGGCGAGTATTCCGATGCGGGCCGGGGCGCGGGGCAGGTTCCTGAGGGTCTCGGCTGTTCGCGAAAACGTCGCGGAGAATGCGGATCGCCGATCTCGAGTCACCTGCCTCGGCCTCGATCAACCCGGCGGCGAGCGACCAGACCGGCTCGTTCAGCGAGCTCGCATTCTGCGCCGGCAGTCCTGAGACGATTTCGTTGAGCCCCTCGACCTGGCCCGTTTCGTAAAGCAGCCAGCCTGCCTGAGCCATCAGGGCCTCGCCGGCCATCGACTCGCCCCATGGCTCGCTCAGCCTGCTCGCCTCGGACGTGTGCCGATCTGCCGCGCCGAAGTCACCCTTGGCGGGCTCCAGCATCGCGTCGATGAGCGCCTGGGAGTAGATGGCCAGCGAGGCGCCGCTCCGCGCCGCGAATTCGCGGCGCTCGCGGATGGCTGATGGCCAGTGGGACGGGCTATCGGCCGGCCGGGCCGCCAGCCCCAGCGTCAGGCGCGAGGCTGCGGAGTATGCGGTCGAAGATGGCCGCGCACTGCTCTCGCGCCGCGGCCGGGTCGTCGGCTCCCGCGATGTAAAGCGCGCTTTCGTCAAGCGCGCCGACGATGACGTGGGCGAGTGGGACGACCGGCTGGGGGATGATCGCGCGGGCGTCCATCGCTGACTGCAGCGCGAGCCGGACCATGCCGAGACCGTAGCGGCCGGCCAGGTCACGCCACGCCTCCACGCCCATGACGGCAGGCGCGTCGAGCAGGATGATCCGTTCGACCTCTGGTTCCGCGCAAGCGTCCAGGAAGAGCCGTGCGCCCGCCCGCAACACCTGCAATGGATCGGCATCGGCCCCTGCGGCGGCCGCGCCGGTCGCGATGCGCCCGGCGATCTCGGCCTCGACCTGCTCGGCCACGGCGGCGAACAAGTCGGCCTTGTCGCGGAACTGGTGGTACAGGGCGCCGCGCGTCACCCCGGCCGCCCGAACGATCTCCTCGGTCCCGACATCGGCGTAACCGCGTGCGCCGAACAGCGCCCGGGCGGAGGTCACGAGCTGCCGTCGGGTCGCCTCGGATCTCACGTCGTGCTTGGTCCTGTTCATGCGCCTCCAGCGCCTCGTTGTACCTGATCCAGCTATGCCCGGCCGGGCCTGGGTCGGCTCAAGCGCCTGCGCAGCCGGGCCCGGACCCGGCTCTGATCCCGGCGTAGCCGGGCGTCGAGGGGTTCTGGTCCTGGCGCAGCCGGCCGCGTTGCCTTGCCGAGCCTCTTGAAGTACGTGCTGTCTGTATGTAATATCGTACAGGCAGTGTGTATTTTAGCGCCGCGAGCCTCGCTGGGCGAGCCGGGAGGGCGTGGCGCGAGACGCAAGCCGCAAGGCGCGTGGCACGAGAAGCCAGACGCAACGCGCGAGACGCGAGACGTGAGGTGGAGCAATGTCAGTCATGTCCAACGTCGAACTGCCGCACGGCACCGTGCACTACCGAGACTCCGGCATCGGCGCACCGGTCGTGTTCCTGCACGGCTATCTCATGGGCGCCGGGCTGTGGGATCCGGTCGTTCGGCTGCTTGAGGGCGAGTTCCGGTGCGTAGTCCCCGAGCTGCCGTTCGGCGCGCACCCGGCCCCGGTGGCGCCCGATGCCGACCTGACCCCGACCGGAATCGGCCGCCTGGTCGCCGACTTCCTCGACGCGCTCGAACTGAGCGGCGTCACGCTGGTCGGCAACGACAGCGGCGCGGCCATTGCGCAGATCGTCGCGGCGCGTCACGCCGGGCGGCTCGGCGGACTGGTGCTGGCCACGGGGGACGCGTTCGACAACTATCCGCCCAAGCCGTTCCGGCCCCTGATCGCGGCTGCCAAGGCAGGGGCGCTCACACCGGTGATCAGCGTGCTCAAGGCCAGGGCGGCCCGCTCGCTGCCGACCGCCTACGGCTGGCTGACCCACGGCGAGCTGCCCCATGACCTGATCGACGAGTGGGTCAAGGCGTACTTCGCCGACCGGGGCGTGCGGCGCGACCTGCGACGGCTCACCGCGGCGCTGGGCGACGACGAGTTCATGAACCAGATCGCCGCCGAGCTGGCCGGGTTCACCAAGCCCGCGCTGCTCGCCTGGGCCGCCGACGACAAGTTCTTCCCGGTCGAGCATGCCCGCCGGCTGGCCGGCATTCTGCCCGACGCTCGCGTCGAGGTGATCTCCGGCAGCCGCACCTGGGTCATGCGGGATCAGCCCGAGCGGACCGCGGACCTCGTCGCCGAGCTGGCGCGGCGCGCCGCCGCGCCGCAAGCCGCCTGAGGCGGACCGGCATGCGCAGGCCAATGGCCGCCGTAGGAAGCGCGCTGTTCTTCGCCGTCGCGCCGGGAGTCGTGGCGGGCGTGGTTCCCTGGTGGCTGACCGGCTGGCACGTGCGCGGGCCGCTTGCGCACTGGGCGGGGGCTCGTGTGGCCGGATTGATCCTGCTCGCCGGGGGTGCGATCGTTCTGCTCCAGTCCTTCGTGCGCTTTGTTGCCGAGGGCCGCGGCACGCCCGCACCGGTCGCCCCCACCGAGCGATTGGTGATCGGCGGCCTGTACCGGCACGTCCGGAACCCGATGTACCTGGCCGTCGTGGCAGCAATCGTCGGCCAGGCACTGGCCCTTGGCCGGCCAGCGCTCCTCGCGTACGCCGCCGCAGTGTGGGTCGTCGTCGCGTCGTTCGTCCGGTGGTACGAGGAACCGGCGCTGACCCGTCAGTTCGGCGCGCAGTACGAGAGGTACCGGCGCACCGTCCCGGCGTGGCTGCCGCGCATCCGGCCGCGGACGTAGATCTGGCGGCCGGTCCCGTGACCCCGACCGTGCGCCCGACAGCTAAGCGCGGGCGCGGAGATGCGAAGTATGGTCCGGTGCTCAGGCGCCAGGGCCGGAGTTCGCTCGTGTCATGCGCGCAGCCGCGCACCTGTCGCCCGGCGACCAACTTTGGCACATTGATGTCCCCCGAGCCTGCGATCACTGACAACGAGGTCCCATCGACGGTCGCCGGCGAATAACCGCGGCACATCGATGTCTGCCCAGGCCGGCGATTGCGGACGACGAGGTGCCAACGATGTCCGCGGGGGTGACGGGTGCCGCGAGCCGCTTTGCGGCCACCTGGCGTCGGGCTGATCGAGGCGGAGGTGGCCGCAAATGAGCAAGGACGAGGCCGTTGCCCGGTTGCAGCGCTACTGGACGAACGGAAGCTGGGCGGGAATCTCGGTTAGCGCGGAAATCGTCGCGTCATTGGCGGACGGCGGCTAGTGATGGCCGAACAGCGTGATGTCGTAAACCGAGACCTGGAAAGTGCCGGCCTGGTCCGGCGGCAGATTGGTGAACCACACCAGCACGTAACGGCCGCGCGTCGGCGCCGGACTCAGCCGGACTACATGGCCCGCCGCTGCGGCGGTCGCCACGGAGTGCAGGTCGGCCAGGGTCGGCGCGCCGCCGATGCGCAGGTCGAGCTTGGCGCCAGACCCGTACCCCAGCGCTATCCGCGCGGCCGTAATGGTCACTGTGTGTCCCATGTCCAGCAGGAGGCCCGTGCCCGACTGCAAGTTCCCGAAGTGCGGCGTCGTATACCAGGCGCTGTGCCAGGGCGTTGCCGCGTTCCCTCGCAGGGCCAGGCGTGCGAGTTGCGGGCTGTCGCCGCTGCCGGTGCCGCCAGGGCCGAACGCCGCGATGGCGACCGGTGCGAGCACCTGCGCGGGCTGTCTGCTCCCGGGCGAGGGGGTGCTGGTATGTCCGGTAGAGCTGGCCGAGTGGCCGGGTGACGGATGCAGGGAACTGGCCGGTTGCGCGGCAGCATGGTGCCGTCCGGGCGCTGAGCCGTGCCGTGCCGCGTGCCAGCTCGTCGAGATCAGCAGGAAGCCGCCGAGCGCGCCTGCGGCGAGCAGCGCCAGGCCAGGCAGCAGAATCCAGTTGCCCTGACGCCTTCTGGCCGACACCCGCCTGAGTGGTTCGAACGCCTCCGCTGCCTCGGATGTCTCGCCCGCCGGCAGGGGCTCAGCCGGCCGCCGGGCAGCGTCGTACTCCTCGACAAGGGGCCCAGACTCGACGTCCAGCGCCCGCGCGATCGCCCGGATATCGCCCCGGGCGTAGAAGTCGCCGCCGCAGATCGAGAAGTTGTCCCCCTCGATGGCCTTGATGATGTTTGGCCTGATGCGCGTCCGGCTGGCGATGTCGGTGACGGTCAGTCCAGCGTCGCGGCGCGCCTGCGCCAGCGTTCCACCGATGCTCACCTCGCGGCCTCCCTCCGCGTGCGAACGGTCGCCAGGGGACAGCCTGAAATCGGCAACGGCCGCGTCGCGATTTGCCCGAGCTCCAGCCTGCACCCCAGGCGCCGCGGATGCCAGGCGGCATCGCCCGGAATGTACCCGGCGACCTGAAGGCCCCGCGGCGGCCAAGGCGGCATCCCGGGCAGGCCGGGGTCAACCGCGCTTGTTCCTGGCGTCCAAGGAGCGCCTCGCGGAGAACTTCTGTGGTCGTGACTCGAACATCGGTCCTCACCGTGATCGACTTCATGTGACCGCACTCAGTACGGTGAGGGCTGGTTGAAGATGACGGCCAGGCTGACGATCTTCCCGTCTCGGAGGGCGAAGTAGCTGGACATGATCAGCTCGTCTGGCAGGTTCGTCTTGTCGTAGTCGCCGTCGTACTTGGCGCGGACGATGATGTCGCCGTAGTGGTCGATGACCTCTCTGACCTCCATCGTGACGTGATCGCCGACGAACTCCTTGGCCATGAACTTGCGGATGGCCTCGATCCCCCAGATCTCGCGGCGGTTATCGTTCACATAGGCGTCGGGGGCGAATGTGGCGACGATGCGGTCGTTGTCGAAGGCGTTGACCGCGGCGATGTGCTCGGCAACGACCGGGGGCAGCGAGGTGATCTGCTGGCTGGTCATTGGTGATGGCTCCCTTGTTCCTCGGACCGACCTCGTGGCCGGTTGAGCCCAGCTTCTGTTCTCCTGCAATGGGAGGGTCAAGGGCGGATCCGCTCCTTGACCCTCCCATTGGGGGAGACCCCAGATTGTGGTCGTGAACTCAACGCTGCCGATCGGCGACTTCTCCCGGGCCACGCATCTGAGCGTGAAGATGCTTCGCCACTACCACGAGATTGGCCTGTTGGAGCCGGTCGATGTCGACGTGGACACCGGATACGGGCGGTACGCCACAGAGCAGATCGTCACGGCTCAGATCATCCGCCGCTGGGGTCGACATCCACCTCCTGCACGTCCGTTCGCCTGTTCAAGGCGCGACGCCGTGCATCATGACGCACGGCTGGCCGGGATCGGTGATCGAGTTCGTGAAGGTGATCGATCCGCTCGTGGATCCGGTCAGCCACGGCGGGGAGGCGTCCGACGCGCTCGAGCTCGTGATCCCGTCGCTGCCGGGCCACGGGTGGAGCGGCAAGCCGACGGTGACCGGCTGGAGCGTCGAGAAGATCGCGCAGGCGTGGATCGAGCTGATGGACCGGCTCGGCCATCAGCGCTGGGTCGCACAGGGCGGCGACTGGGGAGCGCTTGCCAGTTCGGCCATCGGGCGGCTGGCCGATCCGGCCAAGTTGATCGGGATCCACGTCAGGGGATCCACGTCAACTGGGCGGTCGCCGACCCGGCGAAGCTGATGGAGCTCGGCGGGCCGAGCGAGGAGGAGCAGGGGTACCTCGCGCGCCTCCGCCCAGGTCGACATCACGTTCCGTGGCCGGTGCCGGCGGCTCAAGGCGCGCTGCGGAGGTGCTTGGGAGCCTCCATACGGAGAAAATTGATGGTTTGCCGCGGCAGCTTATACTGTCGCAACGCGCCAATCCCAACGGGGATCAACATCCAATGGAAGACCAAGCCGGCCCCCGTGCCTACACTTTTCCCCATCCATTTGGCCGCCCCGATCTCGACAAGTAGGTCTTCACCCTCGTGGCGCAAGAGCACGGTCAGCGCAGCGCCCATACCGAACACGCGTTCCACCGCCCGGCTGCGGCACTGCACCATCATCCCACTCGGAGTCGCCGGCCTGGCGACAGCCTTCAGGCGCTGGTCCTGGTACCACTGGCACAACGCCTCGGCAAGGGCTGGGACGTCGACCGCTGGTATAGGGATCCTGGTCAGCTTCGCCTGAGACGGCTGGTCACCCGTCGGGGGAGGCTGCACCCGTTCGCCTGTGGGTGACTTCTTAGCCCTCGCGGCCAACTTCCTTGTTGCGTCTGCAGAGCGCCTGGACAAAGTTGTATACAGGGCGGAAGTCTTCCTCGGCGGTGCGCTCGTATGAGTCGTATTCCCGGTTGCTTTCGCAGGGTTATCTTTCCGGCGGGTGTCCGCGCCGTGACCGACCGGAACCGTCGGCGTGGCGCTCTTCGGCTCGGTTGCCGCCGCCTCGGCCGGCACCTCGGACCGAACTTCGGCGAGGGTCCTGTCGAGAGCTTTAATGAGCCGGTCGAATTCGGGCTCAGCGTGCGCCGCGCTGAAGTGGAGGGCCTGCCGGCTAACAAGCGCAGCCAGGCTGCGCGGCACCTGATCGACTGGCGGCATCGGGGTTCCCTCAATCAGGACAGGGATCAGGCGGATGTCACGTTTCAAAGCCGCCTCGATCTCAAGCCGCACGAAGTCTTGGGGATTATCGAGGCGCCGCCGCCCGTCATCGCCGGTGATCGTGAGCCACTCCCGGCCGATCAGCGCCAGCAGCACGTCACATCGCCCGACCGCGTCGGCGATCACCTTAACGAAGTCGTCGCCGGGCTCGATAGAGTCCACATCCTTGAAGATCTGGTCTTTGCCGAAGTGCCCGGCGAGCCGTTCGACCAGCCAGCCGGCCGCCATGCCGTCCTCGTTGTGCCGGTAGCTGATGAAGATCCTGCAAGGGGCTGCCGACCTGGATATATTCATGATCTCGACCTCGCACCCCACAACCGCCTGGGCAGCCAGCCCCGCTTGGACTACGGGCCTCTGACCGGAGGTGGACGCGGCTCGTGTCTGTGCGGCAGCACCAGAGCGCTTAACCAACGCACAAATCGTAACCGCCACGTATATGGGCGGGAAGGCCATAACGCGGCCGACATCCGCCGCCGTTCCATCACCTTCGGGTACTTCCCGGCCGAACGCGAAGGCGGCTGCGCCGACTACCTCACCGCCAAGAAATACCAGGACTACGCGACCGCCTCGCCAAGGCTGGCCGATTCGCTCGGCTTGAGCACGACGTGTTGCCGACGGCCAGCGCTGGGGCTATCTTGCCGCCGGCGTGGATGGCCGGCCAGTTGAACGGGATGATCTCGCCGACCACGCCTCGGGCCTCCAGCACGGTCGAGGTGTAGATGCTGCCCTTGTCGTAGGACTCGCTGGGCAGGTTGTCGGCCAGCGACCCGAAGTACCGGACGATCCCGACCAGGAAGCCGACGTCGTGCAGCCGGGCTTCGGCGACCGGCTTGCCGTTCTCCCGTGATACCAACTCGGCCAGCTCGCCGGCGTGTGCCTCCGGCACGTCGGCGCCGCGCAGCAGCAGGTCGGCGCGCTCCGCCGGGGCACGCCACCGCCAGCTGTCACCGGACGCGGTGCGCGGCCTGGACGGCGGCGTCGATCTCGGGCACGCCGCCGCCCTGGACGAGGGTGATGACCTGCCCGCTGGCCGGGTTTCGACCGGGAATTGGTCCTCGGAGCGGTCGGACGACCATCTGTTCTTCGGTCAGCGCGCATGCTGCATGTCCCTCGGTCACGTGTTGTTCCTTTGCGTCCATGGCGGTTTCGGCAGCGTGTTTGCGCCGCGCATCGGCAGTGCGGCGAATCCCCGGAACTGCGCCGGCCGCGCGGCCGCGGTCAGGCGAGCACCGCCGGCTTGAGGACCTCCTGGCACCACTGGCGGAAACTGGTCGGGGTGGTCGACTCCGGGGTGCGCGGCTCGGCGTTATCCAGGCCCTGGTCCTTGGCGACCATCATGTCGACGGTGCCCTGGGCCATGGCGTCCGACATTCCGGCGGCGGTGAGCCGGTCTTTGAGGGCCTGAGCGGGTATCTGCTGGTAACGCACGGGCTGGCCGAGTACCTCGGACATGATGCGCGCCATGTCGCTGAACGACAGGTCTTCGGGGCCCAGGACCGCCACGTGGCCCACCCCCTCCAGGAATCATCCAGCAACAGCCTGGCGGCGGTGGCGGCGATGTCGCGGGTGGCGCAGGAGGGCAGCTTACGGTCGGCGGAAACCGGCGTGCCGAACACGCCCCGGTTCTTGATCGAGTCGGCCTGGCGCAGCAGGTTGTCCATAAACGAGGGCATCGTCAGCGCCCGGTAGCTCACCCCGGTGCTCGCGATCAGGTCATCCATCGCCAGCGATGCCGTCACCAGCCCCGCGTGCCGCGCCGCGGCGGTGCCGCGGCCCAGGGCCGAGATCCCGACCACTCGCCCGGCCTGGTGGCGTTCGAAGGCGTCACTGGCGGGGCGGGTGAAGCCCACGTAGGCGGCCTCGACGCTGCTGGCGTGCGGGTCCGGCGGTACCAGCCAGAACACGGCGTCGGCGCCCGCGAACGCCCGGTCCACCACATCGGCGTCGCCGTGCGACCCCGGCACGACCTCGACGCGGTCGCGGACCTGCGCGGGAAGGCGGTCGGCGTCGCGGACGATCACGCGGACCGGCTCGCCGCTGCCCAGGACATTCTCAAGCACCTGGTGCCCGATGAGGCCTGCCGGAGCGGTGATGACGATCATGAGGCTCCCCTCAACGACCGAACGGGCATGGTTGTCTTGGCGGGAGGGCGGGCTTAAGGCTGTACTCGTGGTCATTGACCGTCAGATGCACGGCCCGGGCGATCTCGGTAAGTTGGCGGCCGGTGATGTCCATGCCCTCGACCGTCGCGCTCAACTGGATGATTGAGCATCACATCATCCATACGATTTCCGGCCACGATCACCGGCCCGCGCTGTCCGGTCCGCTACGCCTGGCACCGGGAAGATGACGTCACACTGAACAGAACGGGTCGGTTCTCGCCGCTCAGCGTCGTGCGATGATCTAGCCGTGGGGCCTGCTGAGGGATCGGGTGTCCCGGCCAGCCAGGACGCGCGCCCTGGTGCGGTAGGGATCGTTTCCCGCCCAAGGCTGTCCGAGCGGCTGGGCGCCTCCCAACGGGTGACCGTGGTCTCAGCGCCCCCAGGCAGCGGCAAAACAGTCCTGTTGCGGTCGTGGATTACCGAGGCAGGTCTCACGGAGAGCGCCGCCTGGGTGCCGGTGGGCGGCGACGAGCGCGATCCGCAGCGGTTCTGGCTGTCGGTGCTCGGCGCGCTTCGCCGGACGACAGCAGGGTCAGCGCTGGTGCGCGAGCTGACCGCGGCGCCCGACCTGGACGGTTGGGCCATCGCTGAGCGGCTGCTGAAGGACCTGGTACCGCTGCAGGAGCCGGTCTGGCTGATAATCGACGACCTGCACGAGCTGGGCTCGGGCGAGGCGCGGCACCAACTGGAACTGCTGGTCCTGCGCGCGCCGCAAGAGCTGCGGTTCGTGCTGGCTACCCGGCGTGACCTGCGGCTGGGCCTGCACCGGCTGCGCCTGGAAGGGCAGCTGACCGAAATCCGCGAGCCCGACCTGCGGTTCACCGTCGATGAGGCGCGGAAGCTGGTGAGCGCGGCCGGGGTAGAGCTGCCCGAACCAGCGCTGGCGTTGCTGCATGAGCGGACCGAGGGGTGGGCGGCCGGGCTGCGGCTGGCGGCGCTGTCACTGGCCGGGCACCCCGATCCGGGACGGTTCGCGGAAGAGTTCTCCGGCAGCGACCGAACGGTAGCGGAGTACCTGCTCGCCGAGGTGCTGGACCGGCAGAGCGACGCGGCGCGCCGGCTGTTGCTGCGGACCTCGATCCTGGAGCGGGTCAGCGGTCCGCTGGCCGACGCCCTGACGGGAGGTTCGGGCGGCGAGCGGATCTTGCCAGAGCTGGAGGAGACGAACGCTAGGGTTGAGGAGGCAGAGCCCTGGGTGCAGCGTGCCGAGCGCACCCTAAAAGCGGAAACCGAGCCAGCGGCGGGAATGATAGTCCACCATGTCCGCGGTGTGCTGGAGGTGGTGCATCGCCGTTACCGGGATGCGCTGCCCGCTTTCCGGGCCGCATGAGCGTGCACATACCCGGGCGGGGCAACCGGGCTGCCGTGGCTGCCATGGCCACTGGGGCCGTGCTGACGGGGCTGGCCGTGACCGGGTGCTCCCATCAGGCTGCAGCCGGGCGGGCGTCGGTGGGCTCGTGCATCCAGTTCGGTGTCGAGGCCATCCGGCAGCACCGGACTGTTACCTCGCTCCCGCCTGCCTGTCGGGGGCTGACCAGGGCCCAGGTCAACTTCGCGGTCGGCAGCGCGCTGCACTCGGCGGCGATCGGCGCGCGCGGGAAGGCCCGCCAGCGCGCGCGCATCGGCCGGGCGAGCCGTTTCCTGCAGCGCCTGGTGACCGCCGTCCCCGAACAACCCAGCCAGCCACCGGTACCCGCACCGGCCGGCCGCCAGGCCAGCCGCACCGTACTTGGCTTGATTGCCGCGTGCACCTGGCTGATCACGGTTGCCCTGGGCTTGTCGATGATGGCCCGGTGGATCGCCCGCGGCCGCCCGCGCCGCGCCCCAGCCGGCCAGCCCCGGCGATCGCCGGCATTGAACTTCGCGCACCTCGGGCTTGCCCTCACCGGCCTGCTGGCCTGGATCGCCTACCTGGCCACCGGCGTGACCGCCGTGGCCTGGGCCGCCTGCGCGCTCCTGCCGCCAGTGGCCGGCCTGGGCATGACGCTGGTCTTTCTGCCGCCCCCCACCAGCCCCGCCCAACGCGCACCACCCGCCCCGGCAGTCCCCGGCAAAACGGCCAGTGTCCCGGCCGGGGAAGACCCCCCACGTGACCGGCGCCCGCCCGTCCTGGCCATCAGCATCCATATCGCCTTCGCCACGGCGACCATCCTGTTTGCGTTTCTAACCGCCATCGGCACCGGTTGAGGCATCACCCCAAACCGCCCGCCCCGGTCCAGCGATGACAGTCTGCAGACGGTCGCCAGCGGCGACACCGGCAGAGCGCAGATAATCCCTGCTGCGCCCGATCAGGCAGCAGCGAACAGCCGACATGGCGCGGTCTCGGTGCGCGGCGCGGTTCTGAATAGTGCGCGTTATGGCTTTGCCAGCGCCCGCCGGCTGCGTGGTATTGCTCGACCACGGTGGACACCTGTGCGCAAGTAGTCGCCTGATTGGTCGGTGGGCTGGGTTGCCGGGGCGGCTGTCGTTGGCGCGCCGAACGGGGCTATCTGAGCTCTCGGTCCGGAGCCCCGGCGGCGCGTCAGGCGCCGGACGGCGGTCCCTGCCCGTGGCCGTCATCGGGCCTTTGGAGGGCTGCCTTGAGCAGGGTGGCGGCTGCGGCGCGCGCTTCGTCGGCGACGTGCGGGTCGTTGCATGAGGCGGCCAGCGCGGTGGCTCCCTCGTAGATCACAGCGAGCTGCCCTCCGAGGGCGGTCGCGTCGGCGACGCCGGCCTCGGCCGCGACGGCGGCGAGGCGGTCGCGGAAGGCCCGCTTGTGCTGCTCTATCAGGCGGGCCACCTCGGGCATCTCGCCCGCGGCCTCCACGGCGGCGTTGTGGAACGGGCAGCCGCGCACCACGGTGGGCGTTCGCAGCGCCTCCTCCAGCGTGTCGAAGATCGCCAGCAGGCGCTGCGCGGGGGGCAGGTCCTCGCGGCTGAGCTGCCGCTCGGACTCCAGGGCCCCGTCCGCGTCGAACTGGCGCAGGTACTCCTCCACCAGCGCGTTCTTCGATTCGAAATGCTGATAAAAGGTGCGGGTCGAGACATGCGCGGCCTCGACGAGCGCCGCGACCCCGGTGGCGTGGATGCCCCGCTCGTAGAACAGCTGCCCGGCCGCCCGCAGGATCCGCCCGCGCGCCCCGCGGCCACCCGTGGCGTGCGAGGCCGGGGCCTGCGGCTCCGTCGTCTTCATAACAACAAGTATAACGAACCCTTTACCTTGCCCCCGCCCGCGCTGGGCGGCCTCCGCAAGGAGTCGCAGATCCTCGCCCAGTCGACCAGCGGAAGCTTTCACTGAAACCAGCGCCGCTCTTGCTCCACACCGTCGCACATAGTAGAAGGAAACGGTGGGAAGACAGGCAACCGCCGTGCTTTATGTGCTCGCGCTGGTAGCTGTCGTGGTCAGCGTGGACATCCTTTTCTTCCGGCACCACTTCTGGGAGCGGCTGACAGTAAACGTCGGAATCGTCCTCGTGTTCGCGGCGTTCTATTTCAGGTTCCTGAAGCGTCCATGAGCAGCCGCCGTAACGCGTCTCACCAAGCTCCACTACAGCGTCACTTCGTGATCTTCGACGTAACCGGGGTGAACGGGCGCGGCCACCGCGTGATCATGCGGCGTTGTGTCGACGCCCGATGATCATGCGGTGGCCGCTGGCCACAGCGTAGACTCCGCCGGCTGGCGGGACCTGTTCGAGGAGCTGATGTCGGTGATAGGGGGCCGGTTCCGCCGGGCAGAGGCGCGCCGCGCGCCCGCACGGATGGGTGTCAGGGGATCCAGGGTGCCTTGAACGTGCCCGTGTCGTAGAGGATCGCGGTCCAGTCGTCGCCGGCCCAGAT
>Ga0207646_10004305_pt1 | contig 15544 bp, 18 predicted proteins | sample KBSK5502metaG_FD_184343 | JGI IMG/M metagenome (GOLD analysis project Ga0207646, IMG submission 184343) | Corn, switchgrass and miscanthus rhizosphere microbial communities from Kellogg Biological Station, Michigan, USA - KBS K5-50-2 metaG... | ecosystem: Host-associated > Plants > Roots >... | reverse complement strand
GACGAGCGCCTGGGACCGGGTGGTCCGGTTACCGGCGCGGGGGCGGGGAGCTGGGGTGGAGGAGGAGCACTTCTAGGGGTTTCGGGTCCGCACCCCGACCTCGTCGAGGTGGTTCAGCAGGTCCGCCGGGTCCTGATAGACGCGGTATGCCCCGGCGCGCTCCAGCTCTTCCTCTCCATAGCCACCCGACAGCAATCCCACGCCGAGCGCGCGGGCGCGGCGCGCCGCGAGCAGGTCCCACACGCTGTCTCCAACCACCACGGACTCGTCGATCGGTACCCCCAGTCGCTTGGCGCCCGCGAGGAACAGATCGGGATCGGGTTTGGCGTGCTCTACCTGGTCGCGGGTCACGATCGGAGCGCCGGCGGGGATGCCGAGCATGTCGAGGTTGGGCTTGGCGCTCTCCATCCTCCCACTGGTGCCGATCGCCCACGGGACGCCCGCCTTCGTGAGGTAGGCGAGGAGCTCGCGCGCCCCGGGGAGGGGACGCACCTGCGACACCTGGCGGGCGTAGGCCTCGGCATGCACGCGCCGGATCTGCACCGCCTGCTCGGGCTTCAACTCACGGCCGGTCTCGCGGAACAGGGCGTTGACGAACAGGCCGCCGCTCATGCCGATGCGGCGGTGGATGCGCCACACGGAGAGCTCGATGCCGACGCTCTCGAGGGCTTCGCGCCAGGCCAGCACGTGCTGGTACACGCTGTCGACGAGCGTGCCGTCGAGGTCGAACAGGAAGGCGGGACCGGAGGGCATGGTCTCGGAATGTAATCGGGGGTGGGTCGCGGCCGATGAGCCGCGGCTCAAGCCGCGACTCGGCACTGCCGCTGAAGCGGCGGGAACGCCCGTTCACGGGCAATGCCGAGCCGCGGGTTCACCCGCGGATTCGGGGCGGAGCTACTTCAACAACATGTCATGCGGCCTGGCCTGCCCCGTGGGGAAATGCTCGAAGTCCACGTCGAACTTGGGGTCGAGCGTCATCCCGGTCGGTCCCACGTTCAGGAGCCGCACCCGGTAGGGGACTTTCCCGTCCAGGTTCGAGAGCAACGAATTGCTCACGTACAGCCGCTTGTTATCGGGCGTGAGCTTCATCATTTGCGCCTGCGGAATGGCCACCGTGCCGACGAGCTTCGGCTGCATGGGATCGGCGACGTCGTACTGCTGCACCGCACCCCCGCCGAACAAGGACACGTACAGGAACTTGTTGTCGTACGAGATCCGCATGTCCGCCGGCAGCGAGCCATCGGCCAGCTTGATCACGCGGTGGAAGGCGAGCTTCCCGTCATTGCCCACCTGCCAATGCCACACGCTGTTGCCGAACGCGCAGTTGATGAACCCTCCGCGAGCCGTCGGGCCGTGCAGCCAGCGGACTTCGAGCGGCGACTTGTCCAGATGCTCGACCTGGAGGACCTTGCCGGTCTTCCAGTCCCAGGCCACGACCTCGTCACCCACCTGGTCCATCGGCGTGTTGCCGGCTTTGACGGCGTGGGGATGCGCCCAGCTGGACGTGACGATCAGGTTCAGCTCCGGCTTGATCCCGACGTCGTACATGTAGTCGGGGGCGGGGAGCGCCTGCAGGAAGTTGCCGTCGTTGTCGAGCTTCACCAGCGCGCCCGGCGCACCGCCCTCCTTCGAGCCGAGCATCGCGATCATCACGCCGCCCGGCACGGCGTAGAAGGTGTGCGGCCCCGAGTAGCCTGTGCTCGCCGCGAGGTCGGGGATCGTCTTGACCAGCTTCGGGTGTTTCGGATTGGTGGCGACGTCGTAAATGAACAGTCGGTTCGAGAACAGGCCGCCCCCGAAAATTCGATCGGCGTTGGCGGTGTAGCCGAAGTGATGCGCCTCGTTCCCCGGCGACCCCGTCGGCACGGTGGCGATGACCTTTCCGTAACCTGGCGACGCCGGGTCGGCGTCGAGCACCGACAGGAAGTCGGGGTCCTTCTGATCGGCGTCGCTGGTCCAGACGTACAGGATGGACTCGTGCTGGCCCGCGGGAAGCCCTCGGACGAATACCGACTCATCTGCGGGGCCGCTCGCGACGGGGGCGATCACGAGCCCCACCGGCAGAACGGCGAACAACAACAGCAAGGTTGTGCGGTTCACAATGGTGCCTCCTCTTAACCGCTGGTCCCAGCGAAGTTACGCTCGGGACATGAAGGTGCAAGGCAAGTTGCCGCTCGTCTTCCCGGGGGCATATTACCACGATGAAACGTTCCATCGCGCGGGCGAAGTAGTGCGACTCGACTTCTCCGGTGCGCCCGAGATCGCCGCCCCCCCCGACCAGGTGTGGAAGCGGCTGCTCGATCACGAGTTCGTGGCGTCGGTGGCACCTGGGGTCGAGTCGGTGGAGCCGATCGACGACCGGCACTTCAAGGTGGTTTCTGGGTTCGGCGTGGGTGCCGTGAAGGTGAGGTTTCAGCTCGAGGTCGAGCTGTCGGACGTGAACCCGCCCAAGAGCCTCAGGATGTCGGCCCACGGCAAGGCGCCGGGCTCGGGCGTGGAGGTGAGCACCACGCTCGAGATCGAGCCCATCCCCCCCAACCGGTCCCGCCTCAAGTGGAGCGCCAGCTCGGAGGTCCGCGGCACGGTGGCGAGCGTAGGGGCCCGGCTGTTGAAGGGCACCGCCAAGAAGCTCACGGAGAGCTTCTGGGACAAGTTCGCGGCCAGCGTCGGCGAGGCGGAGCGCTCCAAGTAGATTTCAAGCGATGAAACAGTGGCTTGAGACGAGAGAAGTCCTGGACTTCCTCGCCCGCGTCCGGGCAGGGGGGAAGCGCGCCGCGCTCGCCACCGTGGTGCGGGTGCGCGGCTCGGCGTATCGCCACGAGGGGGCGAAGCTCGTGGTCGCCGAGGACGGCAGCACTGCCGGCAACGTCAGTGGCGGCTGCCTCGAGCAGGACGTGCGCGAGGTGGCGCTCCAGGTGATCCGCGCCGGGGAGCCCCAGCTCCGCAGCTACTGCTCGAGCGCCGACGAGGTCGCCGCCTGGGATCTCGGGGTCGGATGCGAAGGACAGGTCGACGTGTTCGTGGAGCCGGCGGAGTCGCGGCCGAGGGAACGGGCGCTGCTCGATGAACGGCGTCCCTTTGTGGCGTGCGGCGTGATTCCGGGGAAGGGGGAACGACTCATCGTCACCGCAAACCGCACCGAAGGCGATCTCGGGTCGAAAGAGCTGAACCAGCGGGTCGCGAGCAAGGCACGAGAGCTGCTCGAGACGGGCGAATCCGGAATCCATGAGATCGCCGGCCGATCTGTGTTCTTCGATGTGCTGGTACCTCCGCCGCAGCTGGTCGTCCTTGGCGCGGGCGACGATGCCCGGCCGCTGGTGCGCTTTGCCGCTGACGTCGGCTTTCGCGTGGTCGTGGTCGACCGGCGCCCCGGGTTCCTGACCGTCGACCGGTTCCCAAACGCGGCGGCGCTCATTCAGAGCGCGGGCGACGAGCTCGGGGCGGCGCTGCCGCTCGACGCCGAGTGCTATGCCGTCGTCATGAATCACAACTTTGCGGACGATCAGGCGTACGTGCGTGCCCTCTTGAAGACGCCGGTGGCCTACGTCGGGATGCTGGGCCCGCGCCAGCGCACCGAGCGCATCCTCCGGAACCTGATCGCCGAGGGGCCGATGGACGAGGGGCGGGTGTACGGGCCAGTGGGGTTGGACATCGGGACCGACGGCGCCGAGCAGGTGGCGCTGGCCGTCATCGCGGAGATTCTCGCGGTGCGCTCCGGTCGCCGGGCCCGGTCGCTGCGGGAGCGCCGCGCCGCGATCCATGCCCCGACCGACTGAGCCGCTGCGCGTTGCCGGGGTGATCCTGGCGGCGGGCGCGTCGCGCCGCATGGGCAAGAACAAGATGCTGCTCGTGCTCGAAGGCGAATCGTTGATCCGCCGAGCCGCGCAGCGCGCTCTCGGGGCGGGGCTGTCGCCGGTGGTGGTCGTGATCGGCCACGAAGCGGACCGCCTGCGCGCCGAACTGAAGAACCTCCCGCTCGAGTTCGCGATCAATCGCGATTACACCGGTCCCACCAGCGGCTCTTTGCACCAAGGCCTGAACGCGCTCGGCCCGGATGTCGACGCCGTCGTCGTGATGTTGGGCGACATGGTGCGCGTGACCGCTGACACGCTCGCCATGTTGATCGCGGCGGCGCGCGGGACCGCGGCGCCGCTCGTCGTGTCACGCTACGGCGACGTCACCGCGCCGCCGCTGTTGTTCCGGCGGGCGCTGTTCGGCGAGCTCCTCGCGTGGACGGGGGAGGGGTGCGGCAAGGCGGTCGTGCAGGCTCACAAACACGAAGCCATGTATGTGGATCGGCCGGAGGCACTGCTGGTGGATGTAGATACGCCGGAGGACTTCGCGAACGTTCAGGGCCGCTCGACCTGACCGACGCCGTCCCCGTACGCGGCGATCATCGCGTCCTTCATCAGCGCGAGGCTCCGCACGGCCGCGTCCGTCACGGCAGTTGGCGATTCCCCGTGCTGTACGCAGGATTTGACGATCTCGAGCGCATGCACGGGATGCTCGTCATCGTACTTGGCGTGCTCTTCGAGCCACCACCGCCCCTTCGGCCCGATCTTCTCGTTCTTGCCAAGGCCACGGAGCGCTTTCTCGGAGATCTTCTGCGCGATCCCCTCGACAGCGTAGTTCGTCGCAGATACGGCCGTCCCGAATGGAGCGTGGTGACACATGTCGGTGAGGTACTGGTGGAAAGCGCGCACGTTCGGGACCGGCTCGGGGACCTGAAATCGCTCTTTCGCCACGCCGAACGCGTCGCCCATGGCGCGCCACATCGCGTCGTGGCGTCGTTCCACTCGAATATTGTCCTCGAAGAACTCGCGGCCGCCGTTGGGGGAGCGGTCGAGCAGCAGTTGCAGCCACCACGGGAAGTCCCGGATGACCGGATAGAAGGTGACGAGGAAGGTCTGGATCCTGTCCCTGACCAGCCGATTCTCGGCGGCGTCCTCGATGACCGGCGTATCGAGGATCGCCTGTTGGATCGGCTCGAGGGCCGCGTTCAGGTCGGCGACCCAGTGGGGGTGCGGGCTCAGATGCATTGATCGCGGGGGCTTCGCGCTGCAACACACGTGCCCCGACCAAACGGAGCGCGGCGCGTTGCCCTGTCGTGGCGCGGGCGCCACGGTCTGACTTGCCGCTCGGCGTCCCACGGGCTAGTGTGAGGTGAGCAATATCCGCAGTTCCATGCCGGCGCCGGTGCGTGGTGGCCGTGGTTCCGCAGGTTGCAATGGTTGGGGGCCATCACATGAGTAACGAGTCCAGCGACTTTCCCAGTCGGCTACGCGCGCACGTGGAGCTGCAAGGCGCCATTCTTACGCCAGAAGAGTTGTCACATGTGGGAGAGTGCTACCCACGGTGCCGCGGGAAGGACCACTGGGACGTGCGCGAATACGCCAGCGTCACCGGTATTGGCGCCCGCGAGTATCGCGTCGTGCGGGGCACCAGCACCTTGGATGTATACCGCACCACCGAGCGGGACCACGCGAGTGCCGTGCGGTCGGCGCTGAACGAGCTCGAGTCTCAGGACACTCGTACCGAGAAGCCCCCTCAAAACAGCTCTAGCTGATCGGCCACCAGGCTCCTGAGCTTCTCCAACAGTTTGACCATCGCCCACGTGTCCCGCTCACAGTAACGCAGCAACGCCTCTCGCAGCGCCGCGCGCTCGGGCGCCTGCATCTGGTCGCCCTGGAACATCAGCCGTTGCAGCTCGACCGTCGCCACTTCGCCGTCCTGGACCTTCAGATCCGCATAAGACAGACCGGGCACCAGCGCCGGCAGCGTCTTCTTGATGCTGAACCCGCCCGCGAAGTCCGGGTGGTACACATGTCTCCGGATCACCGGCAACAGGTCCACGAGGCGCCTCTCGATCCGCTCGAGCTCCTTGGCCAGGTGCGGCGCCCCCTCCCGCAGCCGCTTGATGCACTCGCGCTCGAAGCTCGCATGGTACGCCACGACTTTGCGCGCCCCCGCGCACGCCTCGACCACTGCCTCGGCGAGTGCCGGCCGCGGATCCTCCGGCCCGCCGGCGATCGACTGATGATGCACCAAACCAGCGCCCCGCTCCTCCGCGTGCACGCTGAACTGCACGGGCACCTGTTGCCACGGCCGGCACCTCGGCCACCGTGGGATCGCGAGGCTGACGGTCTCGAAATCGAGAAACGCGAGCGGCGACGTGAATTGGGCGAGCGCCCTCGTGAGCGTCGGCTCCACGACCATGCGCCCCGTCTGCACCGCCTTCACCTGGCGCGCGTGGATCACCGAGAGCTCGAGGTCCGATGGGAGATCGTAAATCGTCGCGTACCCGTCGGCCTCGAGCTCGAGCGCCCGCTTGCGCTCGATGCGGTATAGCTTGCTCACGTGGTGATCGGGGAGCTCGGGCCAGCAGCGCTCGATAAATGGACAGTCGTGAGGCGTCGTGCAATGGTCGCCGATGGCTACGTCGGGAAGGGGCCCCTCGAGCATCCGCTGTTGCGCCGCGAGCTCGTCGGGCACGCCGATCAGCGCCGCCTCCACCAGCGCCGTGACATCCTCCCGTACGAAGAGATTGGACAGGTCGGGGAAGCGGCATTCCGGATTGAGATGCATCACCTCGGCCCGCTCGACCTGAAGACCCGCGCGCCGCAACACATGCACCTGCACCGTCGCGTCGGGTAAGTGCTCGGGCTTGCGGCTGTTCGACGCCTTCACCTCGATCACCGTGTGGCCCCGGGACGTCCGCTCCAGAATGTCGACCCCCACGTAAGTCTCGTCCGCCAAAAACCAGGCCTCGTAGATTGCCGGCAGATCGCGCTGCAGGGCTGCGCGCGTGGCCGCCACCTTGTTGTCGTGTTGATAGACCGGGAGATCGATCAGCTCGCCCCCGGAGACGTAGCTCCGCGCGCGCTCGCCCACTTCCCGCCCTTGCGCGAGCAGGTTCTGCTGCCCCGGCGTGGGGGACAGCTCCGGCGCCTCGGGCTCGTGCACCCGCCACCACAGCTGCTTGTGACACTGGAGGCCGGAGAGATAGCGCGACTTGGAGAGCCGGAGGGACTCAGACGGCATGCCGGAACGTAACCGATAACTCGCTACCGGACGGATACTTCCCGTTTCCCGTGACGCCCGCCTGCTTGACGCGGGGGCGGGTCGATCCCTATAGAGTGATCGCCTGCGGGCGGAGGAACGATGTCGCTACGCGTAGTGCTGGCCGACGATCACGTCGTGCTCCGACAGGGCGTGCGCGCCCTGCTCGAGCGGCACGGCTTCGACGTGGTGGCCGAGGCGTCCGACGGCAGGACGGCGGTCGAGCTGGCGCGGGAATATGAGCCGGACGTCGCGGTGCTCGACATCATGATGCCGCTCCTGAACGGCATCGATGCCGCGCGCCAGATCGTCGAGGCGCGCCCCGGAATCCAGGTCGTGATGCTCACGGCACTCGAACAGGAGCGCCTGGTCACGGAGGCGGTCCAAGCGGGCGTGCGGGGGTTCGTGCTCAAGACCCAGGCGGGAGAGGACCTCGCCCAGGCCATCCAGCAGGTGTCGCGCGGCGGGTTCTACGTCGGGGCGGGCGTCTCGCAGGCCGTGGTGGATGCCTGCCGGGCCGCCGCGACGGAGGACCGCAGCCGGCTGACCTCCCGGGAGCGCCAGGTCGCGCAGCTCGTGGCCGAAGGCAAGTCCACCAAGCAGGTCGCCGCGCTGCTCGCGATCACCCCCAAGACCGCGGAATTTCACCGCGCGCGCGTGATGAAGAAGTTGAACATCCACGACGTCGCAGGCCTGGTGCGCTACGCGATCCGGGAAGGCCTGATCGTTCCCTGACCCGGGTGTTCTCCCGGCCGCTTCTAGGGTTTCGCCGGGTTCTCCCCCGTCGCGCCGTCGCCACATTCACGCAGCATGGCTCCGCGCACGCCGTTCACCCGTTCGCCCGTCGTGCTCGTCGCGAACGCCGGCACGTGGCTCAACCAGGCGCTCGACAGCATGCTCGAGCCGCTGGGGTATCGGGTCGTGTCCGTGGGAAGCGGACGCGAGCTCCTGGACCGGGCGCCCGCCGCACGGCCCGACGTCGTCCTCATGGACGCGAACCTCCGGGATCTGGACAGCATCGCGGTGTGCCGCGCCCTCCGCCAGAATCGGGCGGTCTCCTGGCACACGCCGATTTTCATGATCACGTCGACGCCGGCCACCAAGCAGCAGCGGCTCGCCGCGCTCGAGGCCGGAGCGTGGGACTACCTGAGCATTGTGGTCAACGCTGAGGAGCTGGCGCTGAAGCTCGACGCCTTCACCCGCGTCAAGCTCGAGACCGATCACGCGCTGGACGAAGGCGCCGTGGAGCCTGTGAGCGGGTTGTACACGATGCGTGGGCTGGAGCGGCGCGCCCGCGAGCTCGTCTCGGACGCGTTCCGCCGTCACGCGCCGCTCGCCTGCGTGGCGCTCGCCGTCGAGCTGGAGCGGCAGGATGCCAATCCCGCGCGACTCGCGGCGCCACCCGTGGCGGTCGCGTACGCCGCGCACATCCTCCAGGCGCGCGGACGCACGTCCGACGCGATCGGCCGCCTGGGCCGAAGCGAGTTCGCGGTGCTGGCTCCCTCGACCGCGCCCGAAGGAGCGGTGCGGATGGCTCGACGACTTACGCAGGCGCTCGAAACCGCGGGCCCCAGACCCGCGGGGCTGCCCCCGCTGTTGGTCCGGGCCGGCTACGAGGCCGTGTCCGACCTGCACGCGACGCCGCTCGCGCCCGACCGCCTGCTGGAGCACGCCGGCGCCGCGCTGATCCAGGCGCGCGCCGCGGGAAACGGTGAGCGGATCCGAGCGTACCAGGAGTAGATTACCCGCTCCATGATCAGGTTGCCGTAACGTGTCGGCGGCGGTCGCGATCGCGATCGTCGTGCTCGTCGTGCTGCTCGCGCTGCTGCTCCTGCGGGGCAGCGCGGATCAGACGCGCGCGCTGCGCGATGTGCACGAGCGGCTCGGGGCGCTCGGTGAGGCGACCAAGCGCCTCGAGATGATGGGCACCGCGGTGACCGACGTGCAGCAGCTGCTCCAGGTCCCGAAGCTGCGCGGCACGATCGGCGAGGTCTGGCTCGAGGAGCTGCTGCGACAGATCCTCCCGGCCTCCCACTACCAGATGCAGCATGTGTTTCGATCCGGTGAGAGGGTGGACGCGGCCCTCAGGCTCGGCGACCGCCTGGTACCCGTGGACGCGAAGTTTCCGCTCGAGGCGTGCCAGCGGCTGCTCACCGCGACCGGCGCCGAAGCCGAGCGCGAGGCGCGCGCATTCGCGCGCACCCTCAAGGAGCGGATCGACGAGATCGCCGACAAATACATCCGTCCGGACGAAGGCACGTATGACTTCGCGCTGATGTACATCCCGGCCGAGAACGTGTACTACGAGGCGGTGCTGCGCGCGGACGATCCGGGGGATGCGAAGAGCGTCCTCGGGCACGCCTTGCGCCGGCGCGTGATCCCGGTGTCGCCCCACACCTTCTACGCCTATCTGCTGGTGATCCTGCACGGGCTCAAGGGGATGCGGGTGGAGCAGCAGGCCCGCGAGATCCAGGAGCAGCTGGGCGGACTGCGCCAGCAGTTCGAGGCGTTCTGGACGGCGTTCCAAACGGTCGGCGCGCACCTCGCGAACGCCCAGAAGCGCTTCGAGGAGAGCGAGCGGCACGCGGGGCGGGTCCAGGAGCGGTTCGAGCGGATTGCGGGTGCGGATGATGGGGCCGACCCGGGGGAACCAGGACGCGTGCGCGACGGTTCCGGGTGAATGCAAGTCTTCGTCACGGGCGCCACGGGGTACATCGGGTTCGCGGTCGCGGCGGCGCTGCGGCGCGCGGGCTATCGGGTCTGGGGACTCGCCCGGAGCGTGGCCAAGGCGCGCCGCCTTACACGGCACGAGATCGAGCCGGTTATCGGTGACCTGGCAGACCCGAAGACCTATCTCGAGGTCGCCAGCGACTGTGCTCTCCTGGTCCATACCGCGTTCGACTACGCGGCGGATGGGGTGGCCAAGAACAAGACGGCCATCGACACGCTGCTCGACGCCGGGCGCCGGGGCGCCAAACCCAAGACGCTCGTCTTCACGAGCGGTGCCTGGGTGTACGGCGACACGGGCGACCGCATGGTGGACGAGACGACCCCGCCGAATCCCCCGAAGCTCGTCGCCTGGCGACCGGCTCACGAGCAAATGGTGCTGCAGGCCGCCGGCGTGCGGGGCCTGGTCGTCCGACCCGGAGACGTGTACGGCGGATCCGGCGGTCTGACCGGCCAGTGGTTCGCCGGACCGAGTACGGGGAAGCCGCCGTTGGTGGTGGGGGATGGTCGAAACCGGTTACCGATGGTTCATATCGATGACCTGGCCGACGCGTACGTGCGGATCGCGGAGAGCGGCCTGGCGGCTGAGATCTTCAACGTGAACGACCAGACGCGCTTTACGGTACTCGAGATGGCGACGGCGGCCGCACGAGCGGCCGGGTATGAAGGCGAAGTCCGCCCGACGCCCCTCCCTGAAGCCCGGAAAACCCTGGGCGACTTTGCCGACGCACTCGCCTTGACCCAGCACGTCGATGCCCGGAAGGTCGCCCGCCTGCTCGGCTGGCAGCCGCGTCACGTGGGGTTCCTGGACGAGGCGGGCGCGTACTACCGGGCGTGGAAGGCCCACCAGGATTGATGCCCCCCGAATGGGTCGTTGACCTGGACGGCCGCCACTTATTAGGCTTTTTGCAATGACGCAACAGCCCACGCTTGTCTCGATGTGGCCGAATCACACCTGTTGTCACGGTCTGCGAATTGCGGAGCGTGATTGGAGGCGTGGGATGTAAGGCGTAGCAGTCGATCGACCTGGGTGAGACCGACGCCCCCGCGCTACCAAGGCTCAAGCGAGGGGGCGTCGGCGTTTTTCAAGGAGCTCGAGGCATGGTTGTGCTACTCGTGACAGGAAAACTGCTGCTGACCGTGGCGAGCGCCGGGTTCGGCGCGTCCCTCGGATTTGCCGTCAAGCACTGGCTGGATCAGCGCGAGCAGGTCGAAGACTAGAGGGCTGCTACTTCACTGCGAGCGGGACCTGCACGATCGTCTCGCCCCAGTGCAGGTTCAGGAGCGCCCGATCCGCGTCGGCGGCCGCGAAGTAGAACGCCAGCGATTCCATGAACGGTCCCCCCGTCTGCGGCTTCAGCTTGAGCCGCAGCGCGTCCTGCGCCTCGCCGGGGTAGGGGATGTGGAATACGTCCGCCGCTCGGCTGAATATCAGAGTCCACTCGCCGGGGCCGGGAATCGCCCAGATGCTGTACTTCCCGGCCGCGAGCGGCTGGCCGCCGACCACCATGTCCCTGCTCAGCGCGATCGTGGTGGCCGTGTCGGCACCCGGACACCACACCTTGCCCCACGGCACGACTCCCCCGCTCCCGAACAGCGTCCGGCCCCGCGCGTTGGGCCGGTTGTAGACGATCATCACCTGAGTCGTGCCGAGGATCTGGGTCACCGTGGCGTGCTGACTCTTCGGGGCCTGCGCCGCCAGAGCGGCCGGCGGGAGGAGCATTACGGCGGCGAGCGCCGCGCACCGCGGCCTCACCGCTTCTCCGCCACCACGGGATTTCGCAGCACCCCGACCCCGGGAATCTCCACTTCGACCACGTCGCCGGGCGCGAGCGGCCCCACGCCGGCGGGCGTTCCGGTGGCGATCAAGTCTCCCGGCTCGAGCGTCATGACGTGCGAGACGAAGGACACCAGCGCGAGAATGGAAAACACCATGTCGGGCGCCCGGCCGTGCTGGCGCCCGTTGCCGTTCACCCGGCAGAACACCTCCAGCTTCTCGAATCGCCGCGCGTCCACCGGCACGACCCGCGGCCCGACGGGACAGAACGTGTCGAACCCTTTGGCCCGGGTCCACTGCTCTTCGGTCCGCTGCAGGTCCCGCGCGGTGACGTCGTTCACGCACGTGATCCCGGCGATGCCGGCGCGCGCCTGGTCTTCCGTAGCGCGCCGCAGCGCGCGTCCGATCACGACGCCGATCTCGCCCTCGAAGTCGACCTGCTGCGATTCGGGCGGCAGCACGATCGCCGCGCCGTCTCCGATCACGGCCGTGGGCGGCTTGAAGAACAGCAGCGGCTTGGCGGGCACCGTGTTCCCCAGTTCGGCGGCGTGATCCCGGTAGTTCCGCCCGATCCCGATGATCTTGCCCGGTCGCGCGACGCTCACGAGCGCGCAAGCTCCGCTAACGCTCCCACGGCGGCGTCCAGCTCGTCCTCCGTGTTGTAGTAGTGCGGCGAGAAGCGGAGCACCGTGCTGGCGCCCTTCTCGTCCATGTCCAGCACCCCCGACTTCCGATCCGCGGAGCTGGCGTTGATGCCTCGCTGCCGGAGCCGCAGCTTGAGGTCTGCGGCGTCCCGGCCCGCCACGTCGACGGTCACGATGGCGCACCGCTCCCGCCCGCGATCGAGCACCCGCACGCCCGGAATCTCCGCGAGCTGCGGGCGCAGCAGCGCGGCCAGCCCGCGGGCACGCTCGCGGCCCGCTGAGCCGACGTCGAGGGCATAGCGCGCCGCCGCCCCGAGACCCGCCACCAACGCGTAGGCGAACTCCCAGTTCTCGAAGCGGCGCGCGTCGTCGGCGAGCCGGAAGGAGTCGGGATCGGTCCAGTCCGCTCCCCGCATGTCGAGGAACAACGGGAACGCCCCGCGCTCGAGCATCCGGTCGGACACATAGAGGAACCCGATACCACGCGGGCCGCGCAAGAACTTGCGTCCGGTGCCCGCCAGGAAATCGCAGCGCAGCGCGGCAACGTCCACCGCCAGCTGTCCCACCGCCTGACAGGCGTCGATCAGGTACGGCACGCCCAGCTCCGCGCACACCGCTCCAACCGCGGCGGCGTCCTGCACCAACCCCGAGTTGGTGGGCACCCAGCTCAGGGCGACGAGACGGGTGCGCGGGTGGTCCGCGAGCCGGCGCACGCTGGCGGGATCGACCCCACCATCGGGGAGGTCGTCCGCGCGCACCGTCTCGACGCCCGCGCGGCGAGCGAGCGACAGGTAGGTCAGCTGGTTCGAGGGGTAGTCGGCACGCGTCGTGACAATCCGGTCGCCTGGACGGAAATCGAACGCGGACACGGCCTGGCTGAATGCCACAGTCGCGTTCTCGACGATAGCGATGTTTCTGGCCGCTCCGCCCACCAACCTGCCCAACAGCTCGTACGTCTCCCGTACCTTGGGCTCGGCTTCGTCCTCCGCCTCGTAGCCCCCGATCGCCGCCTCGCGCTCGAGATGCGCCGTGACCGCCTGGAGCACCGCCTGAGGCATCAGCGCGGCACCCGCATTGTTGAGATGGATCCGGTCCCGGCATCCCGGGGTCTCGCGGCGCCAGCGGTCGAGCTCGGGTGGAGTGGAGGGGAGGGGAGAAGTTCGGGTCGTCATGTTGGGAAAGCTCGCTGGGAGGGGGCTTCCCGCTCAAGGTCGCACGGGCCCGCGGGTTTACCCGCGGATCTTCCCGGGCTAGAACAGATTTCGCACCACAAACCACACATTCGCCGGTCGCTCCGCGAGCCGCCGCATGTACCACGGGAACCAGAGCGTCCCGTAGCTGATCAGCACCCGCACCGGCACCCCTTCGCTCTGCAGCGCGCGCTGGGCGGCGGCGCGGATGCCGTAGAGCATGTGCACCTCGTACGCACCGGGCGCGGCCCCGACCGCCAGAGCCCGTTCGCGCAGCCGTGCGATGAGGCCGAGATCGTGCGTGCCGAACACGGCACGTGCCTCGCCTCGGGCGGCGCGCTCGAGCAGCCGCCCAGCGAGCACGGCGTAGGCGGCGTCCACATCGCGCTTTTTCGGAAGCGCCACATCCGGAGACTCGTTGTAGGCACCCTTCACCAGGCGGATGGCGGGCGCGAGCGGGAGCAGCGCCTCCAGGTCGGCCGGGGTACGGCGCAGGTAGGCCTGCAGGCATACGCCGACCCCCATGTGGGCGGCGCGGACGGCCTGGAACAGCTCCAGCGTGGGGTCCACATAGCGCGACTCCTCCATGTCGATCCACAGAAACGAGCCGGCGGCCGCCGCCCGTGCCGCAAGCGCCAGCAGGTCCTGGAGGCACGCTTTGGGATTCAAGTCGAGGCCCAGGTGGGTGAGCTTGACGGAAATTTCCGCGGGCAGCTGGCGCTGCCGGATGTCCTCGAGCAGCCGGAGATAGTGATCGCGTACGCGAGCGCTCTCGTCGCGGCTCGTGACCTGCTCGCCGAGCTGGGTGAGCACGCTGCCCAGGCCCTGCCGGGCGACGTCCGCGGCGGCGGCGAGCGCCGCGCCGACGTCCTCCCCGGGCATGAACCGCCGCACGGCGCGGCGGAAGAACGCGCGCTGGGACAGCTGACGGGCGAGCCAGGCGCTGCGGGACGCGCGCAGCAGCAGGCGACGGGAGAGGGACATGGGAAGCCAAGAAACAGGGGGACGCAGGTCGGGGGAAGGGGGTTGCCCGCTGCCTCATCTGATGATACAATTGTATCATTCATATGATACTGCTACGGTGGCTTGGTCGGATCTGGAAAGCGCTCGCCGCTCCGCCACCGGCGCGACTCCCGGGGCCGCGCGCGTTGCCCTCCTACGCGCGGATGGGCCGCTACGTCGCGGGCGGGGCGGCGCTCGATCCGCGCGTCGACCTCCTCGTGCGGCAGCTTGCCGCCGAGCTGTCGGGGTGCCGCTGGTGCATCGAGCACGGCCTCCATCGGTGGCGCAAAGCGTTTCTCCCCGTCGCGGAGCTCGGGGCGTTGCGACACTACGCTGCGAGCCCGCTCTTCTCCTCGCGGGAGCGCGCCGCGCTCGCGTTCACCGTGGCGGTGTCGCGCTACGCCGACGGGGCGGGTGGCATTCCCGACGCGGTGCTCGCCGAGCTGCGCTGCCATTTCTCCGAACAGGAAGTCGCCGCCCTGACGCTGGCCGTGGCCGGTGAGCACTTCTTCAATTCCACGACCGGCGCCCTCGGCGCCGACGCGCGCTTTGCCGGCGCGGGGGCCGGCGAGCCGGTGGTGGGGGCGCGGCGCGCCGGGGGGGGCTCCGCGATGCGGAACCTGTGGTGACCGAGCCGCGCGCGCGCGGCCAAGCCGCGAAGCGTCCCCCGTCAGAGACTCCCGGAGGACGCTGGCTCCTCCTCATCCACCAGCTCCCGCCCAAGCCCGACTACTTCAGGGTGAAAATCTGGCGCCGGCTGCAGCGGATCGGCGCGGTGGCGATCAAGAATTCCGTTTATGTCCTGCCCCACACGGAGCAAGCGAGCGAGGACTTCCAATGGCTGCGTCGCGAGATCGTGGCCGGAGGCGGCGAGGCGTCGGTCTGCCAGGCGGCGTTCGTGGATGGCCTCTCGGACGGGCAAATCGAGGCGCTGTTTCGAGCGCAGCGCGACGCCGAGTACGCGGAGCTCGCGCGCGCGGCCGCCGAGGTCGCCCGCGAGAGTGGAGGTGGGGGTGAGTCGTCAGGCGAGGTGGCGCGCCTCGAGCGCCGGCTCGCGGAGATCGCGGCGCTCGATCACTTCGGTGCGCCAGGGCGGCGCGCCGCGGAGGCAGCGCTGAGCCGGGCGCGCGATCGGCACAAGCCTG
>Ga0207646_10004303_pt1 | contig 15546 bp, 14 predicted proteins | sample KBSK5502metaG_FD_184343 | JGI IMG/M metagenome (GOLD analysis project Ga0207646, IMG submission 184343) | Corn, switchgrass and miscanthus rhizosphere microbial communities from Kellogg Biological Station, Michigan, USA - KBS K5-50-2 metaG... | ecosystem: Host-associated > Plants > Roots >... | reverse complement strand
GCGGTAGAATAAGACAGTTCTTCCTTGATCTCCTACGAGAGCGGAGCAGCGTGGACTTTCATCGCTTTCAAATGATGACATGGACGCTGATTCTCGGAGTGGTCTTCATTTTCGGCGTCTTCCAGCAACTGGCCATGCCGAAGTTCGATGCTACGTTGCTCGCGTTGATGGGAATCAGCAGCGGCACCTATCTCGGTTTTAAGTGGCCCGCCGCAAAGGCCGAAGCCTAACGATGAAAAACTCGCAGCCCCGACTGAGGGATTGCGATCGCTAACATCGCTATTCTGCAAAACCGGAACTAAAATGCGGCCGTGGCATTCAAGAAGCGTCGCCCCGCGACTGATGGCGACGACAACACCATTAGTCAGTATCGCCGCGTATTCGCAAAATCGATGTCGCTGCGACGATTCGGCTAACGACGGTACGGCCAGAACTTTTTTCACGCAGATCACAATTTTTCTTCTTGCGTAAAGAATCGGGTCGTGGTAAAAGAAAATTTACCGTAGCCCCACACCACGGATCCTGCCGGCGCAAAGCCGGGTAGTCAGCGCCGACACGTTCGAAGAGAGGTTCTGGTTTTAATTCGGAGGATCCTCGATGGGAATATTCTGCTTGAGCCCAATGGAGTGGCCAGCAGCAGGCCCGAAAGTTGGTACTGCTGCCTGCCTTCCGGGCCGATCAGTCGAAGAAAACTTCCTTAACAATACCGTCGACTCCGGAGCTTTAGCCTACACCTCTTCGCGGGCCATTCGCTCGCTTGCACGAAGCTATTTCCAGAATGCGGCGACCCTCGAGACGCTGATTGCAGTCACGGTCACCAGTGTTTCGGCGAACGGAACGCAGGGGACTAACAAGTTCCAAAGTTTCACTGCAGTCTATTCTGGTCAGATCAAAGGAAATGGGGACGGTTATTTAAGGCAACAGTAAACAGAGGAACAACTCGAATAAGCCCGGAGAATACTACTCACCACCAATAAGGAGATGACCAAATGACAGACGATAGCATCCACGCACTAGGACCCCTATTCGGGCCCGACTTTATCACCATCGAGATCGACGATCAGACCAAGGGGAGGTTTGCCTTGGAAATCTTTCCAGACGCGAACAATCCTGCGTTAAAAAGGAATGGTTTACCTACGCAGTTCTATTACATGCCCAAGGAGATTCAACTAGCCAAGAGAGAGGATTCTCCCGAGGACTATGATTTCAGCGTCACCTTATTTAAGGGCCTCATGACGGCTGAAGATACGTTAGGAATCAGCGGGATTCCTAGTACGGGCGGTGAGGTCGACGCCGGCGGAGCGTTCATCGCATTCTCAACGACAATGGCTGTCCCGGAAAGCGTGGTTGCAGCAGCGCATGCCAAACTGAGGACAGGGGATCATGAAGTACCAGCAAAAAGGATTGCTGAATTCTTTGCGGGAGCCGACCAGGGTCCTGCCCCGTTGTTGGGTATCGTGCCAATTGTTGATAATGCTGTTACTATCGAAATTCCACAGTTGCCAGGAACCGGCGATGCCAAGTCACCGTGGTTTGTTGGCGCTCAGGGAACGGGGCATGGGAGTATAGAAGCCTCTGGCATTAGTAGCTTTCTAGTGACTTGCAACCAGATGGCCGCCGGCGCGGTCGTTGGCGCTCTCAAAGACGGGCGCTCTCCCTTCACGGTCCACTACAACATGAAGCTGCTGTTTTACATCAACGCCTGCGACATTCAAATGCACGTTGATGTCGATAAGACCTTTACGCAGTTTTCCGGCGCCGCGGAAGCCAAGTACGGGTTTGCCCAGGCAGATCTCTCAGCCAATTATCAGAATTGTCTTACTAACGGTGCGATCAGCACAGTCATCCAGCAGAATGGCACCGATGTCGATACGGATGTGAAGAAGCTGATCGAAAAAACGGTATCGGATATGCAGGACAAGGCATGGAACCTCGTTAAAACCGAAATTTTCGACTGGCAGCCGAAACCTGACGATCCTGCTAAGGCCAGCGCCGGCGCGTGCGGGGGAGTGGCGGTTCAACTGAAATTCAATTATCAGAAACATGGCGTTAAGTTCGATGAGCACTTTGAAATCAATGAAACGATTTCGAAGGAGGACACAGTCTCTGGGACACTTACGGCATTAGAACCCGCGATTAAGAAGAATGTCGATAAATACCTTTCGATTGTCGATATCGGCGAGTTCTTCAAGAAGATCCAGATCTGCGCGTCGCCCAACATCGATTTCGGAGATGGGGAGATATCCGACCCGATCAATGAGGCGCTCATCCAGGTAAGCTATCCTAACTTCGACAGGCCCTTGAATGACGATGGTAGCATCGCGCTGACGACTCGAGCCGAGGGCTTTCACTACAGCCCCACGCATATCGATCAAGCTGCTCCGGTTACTCTCTCCAGTTGGACCAGAGACAATCCGAAGGACATCATCAACATAGCGTTCTTGCGCCTAGATAAGAAGTTCGGAAATTGGGACAGCGATCAGGTTAAGATCAAGAAGACTCTCATCTATAAACCGGACGATCCCCGAGTCGACCTCTCGAACGGCACCGTCACGTTTACATCGGAAACGGTCACAAACGACCACGCGCCTGTGATCGGTCCTGACGACGTCGGGTATATCTACATCAAGTTCTTCTTGGATCGAGCCATTAAGGCTCCCAACGTCACTGTGACGCTTACGATTAAGATGGGCGACCGCAATGATGTTCTTGTCATGACGAGCGATGATCCCAGGAAGAACCCTATAGCGCTTTGGCAGGTCTGGTCTGACAAGTACTTCAATGAGACGATTGCACGGGTTAAAATCGACGTGGAGGTCGCTCCGCCGCCATCCGATTTCGCCGGAACCGCGGTACAGTGGAGCGGAAACCAAGCCATACCTTTGAACTTAGGTCGCATCAAGCGGATCGTTCCCTGCAAGATTATACTTCCACCTCTGACCGACCCAGACCAGAACGCTCTAGCGAACAAATACACTTTGCAAACCTTGCAAGAATTAGCTGCGACCCCATCTTAGTCCCTTTCCTGCGGGAACACGTACGTGAATGAGTTCTTAGCGAAGAACAACATCCGTTGGGCGGGGCCAACTGCGGTTAAACCCGTCACTGATCGCGGACCCATTCTAGTCGCATGGCCCGTAATCGACATCAGCCCGCCCCTGGCGGCAAGTCTGCCGCTGGTAAGTTCTCGAAATGGGAATCTGTTTGCGGATCGTAATGATCCGAACCTGCATTGGTACTTGCCGGACTTTAATCTGGCCGACGATGTCGACGGTGGATTTGCGTTTGTGGCAAGCCAGTCTGGCCAAGACTTAAAAGGAAACCCTTTCAACAAAGCACGCCTGACCTTACGTCTACACAAGTCCCAACCTGATGACGTCGCTAAATTTTCCGGGGCGAATCCAGATGCGAAGCTTCGTGAGATTACGTTGGGGGAAATGTCTGCCAAAGTAACGACCTCCTATACGGACGATACAGGTCAACAGCAGCAAAAAACGTTTGCTGCAACCATCGAGGATGTGGGTAACGGAGACTTCCTGCTCACAGTGGATCCTATCTTAGCCGAAGACGTAATTGTGCTTTACCAAGATCTTACCGCGTTCGGACAAGTGGTCATCAATTTGTCGGGATCGTATCAGGCGTGGTCGCAACCCGGGGCTGTGTATTTGCTAGCTCGAAAACAGCAACTGCTCGAATCGATGAACGGACCTGCGGCCATGAGCGTCCGAATGCTTTCCGCTCCGACAGAGGCGCCTCCTTTCGCCGCTCAATCGTTCATCCGGAAGGACATGCCATCTGAAATCAGGCAGCGGGGCGGCGATACGCTCGTGCAAACGAGTCAGGTATGGGCCAAGGCAGTCCCGATGGGTCTGAAATACGCCCAGGACGGGTACCAACTTAAATATACCATCTCTACCGCCACGGTTAGTAACCATGTAATTCGCGATGCCAACGACCTTAAGGACTTCTCCTTGAGTCAATCGGAATTTACCGAACTAAAGGCCATTGATGTAAGTCAGTATCCGACTTTAAGCAAGCTATTCATGGGCGTTCTCAGCCGAACGATCGTGATGGTTCCTAAGCGCTATTCGGTCGTCCGCGGTCGCGCCGGCTGCGCGGCGCTGTGCGTGGCGGTTGTAGATAGTTCATCTGCGTCTGGTAGCAGATGCAGATTTGAATTCGACTTCACTATCGCACCGGAGGTCAGCCGAATCGAGGTTTACAAGCTAGAGCAAGAGATCAAGAGCCGGCAGGAACTTAAGGACTACAAGCTCAAGTTGCCGGACTTTCAGCGCGACGATCCGCCATCGACGCTCGAAACTCAGTTCGGGAGTGATATACACATCGACCAAGGTGCCCTGCCCCAGACGTTTTCCGTGACCGTCTCAATTCAAGATGAGGGCCTCCAAACTCCGGCGGTCGCCAACGCTAACGCTTTTATCATGCGCCTTTCTTCAAGCACTGGAGCGGACTTGATTGGTTCGTTAAGCATCAAGCTCGATGATGGCTATCCCCAGCCAGTCCTCTCGACAATTGACCTGAATTTCGCTCATACCGCCGGAAGCGATCATGAGATCGATGTTCAAATTGTTGAAGAATCGTCTCAGATAAAAGTCACGAATCAATTGCCGCTCGACTTACAGCTCTCCCGCTATGCGCTCATGAAGGGCGCTGCCATCACAGAGGTTCCTGGGGTCCTTGTCCTTCCAGCTAACGGCTCGTTGACGATTCCTCTGCCAAGCGACCACGCTGACCTGACGCTTGCTGTGGATGCTCAGCTCCTGATTCCTCAACCTATGGCAAAATCAGATATCATGAGGTTCCTTGACATCCGGACTGCGGACGTGCAGGAGACGCAGTATGTCGTGGCGGTGAACGGCTCAGGCCTCGATTTCAATAAGGTCGATTCCGTTGAAGCAAGCATCACGTTTACTAACCTTCCAAACGTCACGCCGCGGGTCCTGAAGCTGAACAAAAACGTCCATGCCGACAGTACGCACATCGTTATCCCGCTGGAGAACGCAGTATTTGCCCTACCGGGCACCGTCAACCTAGCTGTTCACTTTAGCGACCCCGGCGGAAATGATCTGAATTTCACACTCCAGAACGACTTCACCGCTTCGCCTGTGTTAATCGTTCTGCAAAGCGACATCGACAAGAATCTTCCAAAGACTCAGCCAGAACAGCCATAACTTATCTCGTTATGCCAGCCTACTCGAATATTAGCCAGTTATCTTACACATGAGTAACTCAGAGACAAAACCCGATGACTCGACATTAGTTACTACTGATACTGTTTATGTCACCCCAAATCGTGGAACTACCGACGAGGCGTTTCCAAAGCCAAACGTCGAATACGACTTTTGCGTTGATGTGACTAATACCGGACAACTTCCCAGCGGACCGTTTTTTGTCCAGTTTTCCTTGAGCGGCGATCAAGACCCGCCGAAGGAATTGGATTTCGCGCAAGACGCTGGGTTGGATGCTGGAGCTAAAGCGAAAGCCGTCGTTCACTTTGGCACGTTCCCCAACCAATTCGCGTCGTACCACCTCGAGGCGTGCATTTATTCTCCTTCCGCGCCAGAGAAGCCCATCAATTGTGCGGGCTCATTCGATATCACTATCAACACAGAATCAATGAGCGACTCTGGCTCTGGTGGTGGTAACGACAATGCCAGTGCGAGTGACTCAACAGGTGACAGCGAAGATTCGACAGCAGCAGAGTCACAATGAATAGCACTAAAAGAACAAATTCTAACTAATCAATATTATGGCTAACGAACGTGAACCAGATAATCCCCTCCCGGCTGATTTTGTGCCCGAGGGAGCCGTCGCGACCCATCGTGTCAGTGATGGCGAAGACTGGGCCTCAGTCGCAGCGCAATACAACGTAAAGGTAGATGACTTAATCTATTTTAACTTCCACACCAACGTTCCTGAAGAGGTCAATTGGTATCTGAGCCGTAAAACTGGATGCAATGTATCCAATGATGGTGGCCTAAACTGGGCATTTAGTTCCAGTGCTGATCCGGGGCTGATTTATATCCCCCCCGCGGAAGTAATTAACATGGAGGGAGAGGACATACGTGGCCCCGTCATGCAAACCATTCAAGAGATCGCCGACACTCTTCCTGGGGCCGAGGGCAAAAGGATCCGCGCGATGCTGGCAATAGAATCGCTAGCCGACCCATATCAACCAGTTCCAGGATCGAGCCAAAAGGACCGTCTGTGGTACTATAACCCCGGAGCCGTACATTATTATATCCAGAAGCCAACCACCGACGCCGAGCGCCGGGAGATGACAAAAGATACCAATGGACAATTTCCATTTGACGGCAAAATTGGCCCCGGCTTTGAGCAGACTCGCGATGACTGGAGGATCTATCCTTTTGGCGAGATCGTCGCTCAGGATGCGACCAATCCTCAATCGTCTTCCCAGTTAAAAACGTGGCTAGAGGGGACGGAGAATGAGATTTACAAGTCCTGGCAAGAAATGGCCAGTGTAGCGCCGTTTCTTGAGGAATACGGTGCCCGTGAGTTGTTTTGGATGATCGACGCCTTTTTACGGCATGTTCACGAGCTAGCGGAAACGCCCAGTCATCTTTATTATGTCTACCAGCACGAGGACAATGGTAGCTAGCCATGAGTAACAACGAACCTGACGACGAAGCCACCGATTCACAACAAGAATCGGAACAACAACCTGCCGACAGCGACCAGCCAAGCGCGCAGTCGGATGATGCGCCGGCTGACAGTGATCAACCAGCCGATCAATCAGAAGAACAGGCAGTCGAGAGCGATCAGCCAGCCGATCAATCGGAAGAACAGGCCGCTGAGAGCGCGCAGTCGGCAGAGCAATCGGAAGAACATTCCACCGACACTGATCAACCTGTCGAGCAATCAGAAGAACAACCCGCTGACAGTGTTGAGCCGACTGAACCATCGGAGGGACAGCGCGCTGAGAGCGAGCAACCGGCCGAGCAATCGAACAACAAAGCTGCGGACGATCAGCCGGCCGACGGCCAGACTACCGAAGAGAAGGCAGAGCAGCCCGCTGACGAGAGCCTTAGTCCAAGCCGCTCGAAAGTAATTAACGAGATTTTGCCTGAGGTCATACCCGCCAAGTACAAGCATGGGCCAAACGAAGATCAAGCGAGGTTCGAGCGTCTGTTACCTGGCGTAGATATTGAGGCACAAAGAAAGGCCACTCCTGGCTACACAACGTGTGGCGCTTTGCCAGCGTATGTCCTAAGGAGACTGGGCGGTCTTACCGATAAAGGCGTTTTATGTGGAGGCTTGGCGGGTGTCCGAGATGGACTCGTAGATAAGCAGGGAAAATACCATGGTGGCGCAAAGGCTCTCGGGGCCTGGGTTGACCATGACGGCAAGAACCGGCCAAGGGCTGGGGATATCTACATCCTACAGGGTCCGATTCACTACACAGACAAGGCCACTGGTGCGGACAAAACCTTTGTTGGCATCAGACACATTGGCATCATCGTGAGCACTACTAAAAACAGTGATGGCACCGAAGCTTGGGTGACCGCCGACGCCGGACAGGGTACCGGCGTAAATCAGGAGGCGGACAAACAGACCCGTACTTACGATCCGAAAGACAAGACGGTAACCGGAAAGGCGGACAAGGGCACCGTGGTGGGCTGGGTCGATCTCGATCTACTAGTATCAAAGTCTGCAGGAAATTAAGGATGCCGTAACACGTGCGGTAACTGATGCCATAGCTGATTACAGATCCAGAACTTAACGAGGGAGGAATTCTTATGGAGAACGAACCGAACGATACACCCGCTGACGACACACTCCAAACCGATGAGCAGCCCGCAGACGATCAGCCAGTCGAGCAATCTGATGAACAGCCCGCTGGCAGTGATCAGCTAGCCGAGCAAGCGGAAGAACAACCTGCCGACGATCAACCGACCGAGCAATCGGAGGAACAGCCCGCCGACAGCGATCAGCCCACAGAGCAGTCAGACGAGCCCGCTGAGCAAGCCAGTGAACAGGCGGAACAGGGTGATGGCGGCTCGGAGCAATCTACAGAGCAGGCGCCGCCGGCCTCTGCTGAAACAGACACAAGCATCCGGGATGGTTTCCTGGCGTTCTCACGGCCGCTTGAGGGTCGCGTGCCTTGGATGTACCTTGACATCAAGGGTCTCGTTACGACCGGCGTCGGCAACCTCATCGATCCCGTAGGGTTGGCGTCGAAGCTGCCCTTTGTGCACAAAGGTGACGGATCGCCGGCAAGTGAAGTCGAGATCAGGGCCGAGTGGCAGCGCCTGAAGGATGATCAGTCCCTCGCCCAGAAGCGGTACACGGTATGTGAAGCGATCACGGATCTTCGGCTCACGGATGCCTCGATCGACGAGCTCGTACTCGCGAAATTCGACAGCAACGATCGGGCTCTCCGGCAGGCGTTCTCGAACTGGAACGACTGGCCTGCAGATGCCCAGCTTGGCGCGCACAGCATGGCTTGGGCGGGAGCTGGATTCCCAGTCAAGTGGCCGAAGTTCAGGGCCGCTGCAGAGGCACGCAATTGGAAAGCGGTGGCTACCGAGAGCAACATCGACGAGACGGGCAATCCAGGCGTCAAGGCGCGTAATGCCGCTAACGCCCAGCTCTTCCACAACGCGGAGGTCGTCGAGAGTAGTGATCTCGACAGAGCGACCCTCCATTACCCCAAGATACTCTAAGAGTGAGGACGTGGACCGCCGCCTCATTGCAACTTTGCCCTCAAGACAAATCAATGAAATAAACTAACACAAAGTTAAACTGAATTCCTTAAAGGAGCTTTACTAACCCAACAGAGAGGATGCTTATGAGCGACGACGACGAACCTAAAGATGAACCTACTGACGATTCGGAACAACAAGTAGAAGAACAGCCAGCTGACAGCGAACAATCAACAGAGCAACCGGAGGAACAACCTGCTGAGACTAGTGATCAATCAGCCGATCAATCAGATGAGCAAGCCATCAACGAAAGCGATCAACCTGCCGAGCAAGAGGAGCAGCCGGACGATGATTGCTCCGGGTGGGAGCAGGATCCGGTAAGCTTCAGCACTTATGTCGCCAAATACGTCGCGAAGATGCAGATCCCTCCGAACGTGGATGTGCTGGCGAAATCGGTTGCGTGCAAGGATGAACGCCATTGCGACGTGACGCTTTCAAACGGGGTGGTCATGCGCGTCGCATGGGAGCCTAGTACGCGAATCACGCTCGGACGATGGGATTCAAACGGCGTCGTGCTCCGCTCGATCTACAAATACTCGTGTCGCGGCGGCCAGTTGATCCTGACCTTCAAGGATTTCAGGCGAGGACCCGCATGAGCGCCTTCCCCGGTTCTGCTCGTTTGTTGAAGGGCGCCATCATCGGGCTCGATCCGTTCAACCCGCTGGCGAGCGTTATCGTGTTTCAGTACAACCCAGACACGATGACACGGCGGTTAGACGCGCGTTCAACGGGCGCCGCCGAAGGAGCCGACAAATCGGAGGCGTTTCGACTGAGCGGCCCGCCGCGGGAGACGATCACGCTAAATGTGGAGGTAGATGCTACCGACCAACTGGAACAGGCCGATCCTTTGGCCGTGAGTTCGGGCGTGTATCCAGCGCTGTCCGCATTGGAGATGTTGCTCTATCCCGAGAGCGCGAAGGTGACTGCCGACACTGCTCTGGCAGTGCTCGGCAACATCGAGATCATCCCACCTGGATGACATATGGACGTGGTTTCCATCAGGTGATAATTGAATGAGGAACAAGAGGAGGGATACGAGAAAGGATTTTAAATGACCGACGAAGAACCTAACGAACAGTCATCTGAAGACTCGGAACAATCTGACGAGAAATCAGCAGACGCTAGCGAGCAGTCTGCTGAGGAATCAAACATCGCCGACCAATCGACAGACCAACCAGAAGAACAACTCGCTGAGAGCGATCAACCAGCGGAGCAAGCAGAAGACCAAGCCGCTAACGGCGACCAGACTGGTAAGCAACCTGTCGATACTGATCAGCCGTCAGCGCAATCGCAAGAACAACCCGCTGACAGTGATCAACCTGCGGCGTCTGGGCTAGCGGATAACACGCTGGCGTTTGCCGGCGGCGAGGCATCGCCCGGTGGAGGAGGAGGCGGCGGAGCCTTAGGGGGAGGGCCAGGCAAGACCACGAAGGTTCAAGTGATCGCAACCTTCATGACCGATAGTGCAAGCAGCCGATTCAAAGGGGGGTCGATCACCATGAACGTCTTTGATGGAGCGAAAGGGAACCTGCTGTGGAAGCTCGGTTCGATGGATCAGCAGAAAGTGACATTCCAGGACGCAGGAATGAAGAGCAACATAATTACTAGCGCTTTGTTCTCCGGAGTAACCGGAGACAGCGTGAAGGTAGAACTTAAGGTCAGGATGCTGGGGCCCGATCATGAGCTAGACCCCACAATCCCGCAAGTTAACTTCGGCACGGCCGCCAGGTTCGAGGTTCCGACAGACGGCACGCTGAAGGTCGCTGTTGACGTAGAAACGACTAGCAAGGAATTCACCGTGGGCGCAAAGGACGAACAATCGGCCAGAGACGCTGCCTTCAAAATGTTGACAAGCATTGAGGAGATACACCTGGCGCGAGTCGACTCCGCCGTGGACGTCGGCGCCGGTCAGTTTCGTGTCGTTTTCCGGATCCCGACCAAGCGAATTCGGATTCTCCAGCCGAAGCCGATAGAGGTGATCTACCCCTGATGCCGATCGCGTCGAGAGTCGTGTCGTTATTCTTCCACAGCCACATCGATAAAATGGAGACCGAGAAGTCCCAAACAGCTTCAACCCCGATCCGCATTGGCGCGGTGAAGAGAATTGTTAGTGTGCCTAACTAAAAAAGGAGCAAACGTATGAAGCCAGACGACGATCTCGAAGAACAATCCGAGGAAAAGCCTACCGACAACAATCAACCGGCGGACCAATCGGAAGACCAGCCCGGTGGTGGCGATCAAGCGGTAGACCAATCAGAAGAACAATCCGCCGAGAACGATCAACCAGCTGAGCAATCAGTTGAGCAAGTAACGCAGGGAACTGATCAGCCGGAACAACAACCGGAGGAACAACCCGCCGAAAGCGACCAGCCAACAGAGCAGTCAGATCAGGTTGCTGATCTGGCTGGCAAGCAGGCGGACACAGGCGGTACCGCCGGCGCAGCTGAGGATGTCGCAGATGGCACGGTTGCCTTTGCCGGGGGAGCTGCGTCCCCGGGTGGCGGAGGAGGCAGTGGCTCGGCGAAAGCTAGCGCCCGCAATCTGAAAGTGATTGCGGAATTCACCGAGGAAGGCCAGAAATTCATCGGCGATATTCTGATTCACGTCTTCGAATCCGATAATCGCCAACAAGGCCGTTTGCTGTTTCAAACCCAGGGACAGTTTTGGCAAAACACGGCTCAAAAAGGGAATGTTATCACTACTCCGATGCTTCGCGTCGCGACCTCGGAAGTGCTTATCTTCGCTCATGCCCGCGTCCTTCTGCCGACCGGTGACTACCAGACTATGGATAGTCAGGATTTCAAGATTCCAATGCCGAGCGGGGACACGTTGCAGGTGAAGTTCGATGTGGGAGTCGGAGAGATCGAGAACAAGGTTAACGCGCCCGATGCAGACGCTGCGAAAGCCAACGTCTATCAATCGCCCCAGCTTAAAGGGCATTTAGTCAAGGGAGATTTGAAGGCGGAGCCCATCGGCAACCAGCAGTTTCGCGTCACCGGCAAGTTTCTTAGTGGCGACATTTCCTTACTGTAGCACATTGGATAAGGCCTCGGCGATGGGAGCATCACCTTTGACAAAGCGGGCTACAACAAGACAATCGACGAGATAACAAACCAAAAGAGCGAACAAACCTATGGCTAACCTGAAATTCATAAAACGGATCGGCTATTCCGATATCAATACATTGACTGACGACAACTCGGCCTTTTTTTATGAGTCCGGGCTGATGATAGATGCTGACGGGGCGTATCACGCCTACCATCCCGATAATAGATCAGGCCTGGATTACCTAGGCAACGCGGGCCGACCCGGCAATTGGTGGGCGTTGGTCACTGATAACGGCGAAGCCGATGGGGATCCAGTGGTTCAGACAGACGCAGACCCGGCTCCGGGCTTTTACGTTTCGACGACATCATTGGAAGATCCGAATTGTGATCAAAAAGATCCACGTCGTTATGTAAACGCGGAAGCTGTGAACTTCATCGTCTTGCCTGGCAGGTTAGGTCTGGGCGCCAAGCTTGGTGATTTCGCAGTGGTGATTCGCCCTGGTACCGGAGCTTACGATTATGCAGTTTACGGAGACGTGGGACCTGCCAACAAGATTGGGGAAGGATCGATTGCGCTTGCGGCGGCTCTGGGAGTTCCTTCGAGTCCAAAAAGCGGCGGCGTTGGACATGGCATAGTCTACATCGTCTTCTCTGGCAGTGCCCAGGGTTGGCCGCTCTCACAGCCGGAGATCGATCAATATGGGGCGCAGCTTTTCGCAAAATGGGGAGGAGTCGACAAGGCAAAAGATTGCTTCCCGGATTTGGATTGGAATTCGTAAAGGTTTTTACCAGGGCTCAGCGCTGAAGGTTAGCTCGAGTTGAAGCAGGATAAAGCTCCTCGACCTCAGAAACTCGAACGTAGATTGACAATCGCGATGACCTCTCCGGACGCTTCTCATAGGCGCCGCTCCGTCGGCGATTGGATCGAGAAGTTCTTCTGGAACCTTCAGGACATCTATCACGAACTCAAGCCATGTCGTTTTGCGTTCATCGTTGCAATTATTGGGGCATTGGTTTTTTTGAATGTTGAGCAAGGACGCGAAGTGCTGCGCGCACTCGCCGAGTCTGGCGTTTGCACCGGCACCACCAGCGGCGTGCGACTGGGCCTCTTCGCGTTTGGGCTCGTGCTTTGGTCGCTCGCAAGCTGGTATTCTGCGCGCGTGCTTTTGTATTTCGATTTTCCAAAAACGCGCGTTTGGCATCCCGAACGCACTGGCATTTGGCAGCGTGTTCACGTCTTGCTGCCGCGGCACGTCCCGCGAATTCTGGGAGTGGCGCCGATGTTCATTATCGGGTGGAGCTTCTTGAGTGTGCGCGGCAGTTACGAGCACGATGTGCCGTCGCGACTGCTCGAATTTGGATGGCTCGCAATCGGCAGCGGAATTTTGCTTTATTTTTTGTTTGTCCTCAGGCGTCGCTGGCTCGAGCGCGGTGGGCGGTACGACGCCGGCTTTGCCAAAACCGGCAAGCAGATTTCCGACTCGGCTGATCGAAAAAAATTCCGAGGGCTCATCGAGATGGAATGTGACAGTCTGATCGCGCTGGCAACGATGGCGGCAACTTCCGTCGCGCTCGCATTGATGTTTGTCTTCGATCCAGTTTTCTTTGCCGGCGCTTTTGGAACAGGTGCGGTCCTGATGTTCGCCGCAGCGTCATGGGTTTTTTGGGGAAGCGCTCTCGTTTACGTCGGAAGTTGGAAACACGTACCTGTTCTCACTTTTTTCGCGCTTTGGATCGCGGTTTGCAGCTTCGGCAATGACAATCACGATGTACGCGTTCTCAAACGCGAAGCGTTCCAGCGACCAACGCTCCGGCAAGCGCTCGTAGCTTGGAACTCGCGCATCACCACGAAATATCCCGATCGCCTTACGCATCCGTTATTTATTGTCGCGACGGAGGGGGGTGGAGTTCGCGCCGCCTATTGGACCGCAACCGTACTCGGATCAATCCAGGACGCAGATCCTTCTTTCGCCGATCACGTATTCGCAATCAGCGGTGTTTCGGGTGGAAGTGTTGGCGCTGCAGTCTTTGATGCCTTGGTCGCGGATAATGCGCCCCAACACGAATTCGCCAAACGCGGTCAAATGATTTTAGGTCAGGATTTTCTTTCGCCCGCAATCGCGGCGATGCTTTACCCAGACCTATTTCAACGGGTTCTTCCATTGCGCATCACCTTTTTCGACCGCGGCCGCTGGCTCGAACGTGGATGGGAACGAGCGTGGCAGAATACGATGCACAACGACCGTTTCGGGAAATCGTTTCTCGATCTTTGGCAAAATCCACACGTCTATGTGCCGGCACTATTTCTCAACGGCACCTCCGTCGAGGTCGGGAACCGGATCATCGCATCCAATATTCTCATTGACGCGGATTTTCTCGAAGCTGCCGATGCCACCGCGAAATTATTTTCGCTTCACCAACACGATGAACGACGCCGTCCGACGCGCGATATGCCGCTTAGCACCGCTGCGCATATGAGTGCTCGGTTTACGTACGTGAGTCCGGCCGGTCGTTTTGAACCCGACGGGAGTCATGTTGTTGACGGCGGTTACTTCGAGAATTCCGGAGCTGCGACTGCGCTCGACATTCTGCGGCAGGTCAACGATATGCTTCATCAACCGAGCGAGTCCAGTGGGGGATGGATCGTTCCGCAAATCATTATGATCAGCAATGATCCGTTAGGTGTCGCTTCTGGTAGTCGCCAGGTGGCGGCAACAAAGGAACTCGTCAAAAGCGCGGCAGCGAGCACCGCGGCCGAAGCGGCGCAACGGAGACCGGGCACCTTCCTAGAGGATGCGCTGGCGCCAGTGTACGCGTTGCTCTCGGCCCGTGAAGCGCGCGGAGACTACGCGCTACGCGCAATCGGTCGCGCTCAGGATGAGTTCTGCCGGGAGGACATGGCCAGACTGCGTGCCAATTCGCCCGATGCAAAGTGTAAGTATTTCTTTTCCCTAGCGCCTGCGACCGTGCCGCTACCCCTCGGATGGATGCTTTCGAATCGCGCTGCGGAAGCCATGCAGCAAGAGATGTCTGATTTGGGAGAGTCTGAAAAAGCGCCGGTACCCACTTGGAACCAGGTGATGTTGCATCAAGTAGTCGCCGCTCTGCACGGCACCGCGACCCCCTGAAGCACCAAAGCCAATCGCTTCAGCGTCTGCGCGGAGCTGAAGCTGGCCGTGACGCAGCGTGATTGTCCTCTAAGGCGCAGTCAAATTGCTTGCAAGTTTGGCTGAGGCTTTCACCTTTGGTCGTCGCACATCATGACGACGGCCAATAAAATCACAATCGTTCGGATTTTAATGATTCCGGTCTTTGTCACGATGGCGATTTATTACGGCCAGAGCATCGAGCGCGGTGCACCGCTCGAATGGCAGCGTTTTACCGCGATCGTGATTTTTCTTGTCGCGGCCGCCAGCGATGGACTCGATGGCTACGTCGCTCGTCGTTACAAACAGCGCAGCGCGCTCGGCGCGATTCTCGATCCGATTGCCGATAAGGGTTTGCTTCTGAGCGCCATCATTACCTTGAGCATCAGCAACTGGAGCGATATCGATCCTGAATACGGGAGATTTCCGGCATGGTTCCCCGTTCTTGTTATTACCCGTGATGCCGTCATTCTCGTCGGCGCCGGTGTCTTACATTTGCTCAACGGCAAAGTGCATGTGAAGCCAAGTTGGACAGGCAAAGTCGCCACGGTTTTGCAAATGGCGGCGATTGCATGGGTCATGCTGCAACTCCATTTTCTTCCCTTGCTC
>Ga0207646_10004301_pt1 | contig 15549 bp, 13 predicted proteins | sample KBSK5502metaG_FD_184343 | JGI IMG/M metagenome (GOLD analysis project Ga0207646, IMG submission 184343) | Corn, switchgrass and miscanthus rhizosphere microbial communities from Kellogg Biological Station, Michigan, USA - KBS K5-50-2 metaG... | ecosystem: Host-associated > Plants > Roots >... | reverse complement strand
CGCAGCCGTCGGGGTTGCCGCATTGATTCCAGGAGGTGTTGGCGGTCCAGGCCTCGGGTAGGTAAGGCTCGACGAGTCGATGGCCGTTTATGTAGACGATCGAATCTCGGATGAGAAGGCGCTCGCCCGGGACGGCGATGATCCGCTTGATGAAGTCCTTGGAGTTGTCCGTGGGCGGACGCAGGATGATGATGTCGCCGCGCTGTGGAGCGTGGAGTCGGTAGTCGATCTTGTCGGCGATCAGATAGTCGTTGTTGTCCAGCGTCGCGAACATCGAAAGGCCTTCGACGTGCACGGTCTGCACGGCGAAGCTGATGCCGAAATACAGGATGATCGCGAGCACGACGACCTCGGCCAGCTCGCGGAGGAGCGACGATCCGGTCGATGCGCGCGATTGATTCGCCGCGACTGCGGGGTGTTGGGGGGCGGCCATGGATTTTTTTAGGAGACGAGCTTAGCGCAGACCCGTTCCAGCTCTTCTTGACTCGAGTATCGGAGCTCAATCGTTCCGCGCTTGAGACTGCCGGTGATTTTCACCGGGACGCCGAGCCGCGATTCGGCCGAGGCCGCCAGGCGAGGAAGCTCTGAAGGTGCACTGCTGCGCGGGACGCGGTGTGGCTTGTACGTCCTGACCCAGTTCTCGGTCTGCCGCACCGACAGCCGCTTCGCGATCACGACCTTCAGGCCGTGCTCCTGCGCCGCCTGGCTCTCGAGCGCGATCAGCGCGCGGGCGTGGCCGGCGGAGATGGCGCCGGCTGCGACTGAGGACTGCACGGCAGCGCACCCGCCGAGCAGGCGCAGCGATTGGGTCACCGAGACGCGGTGCTTTCCGATCCTCTGCGCGACCTCGTCGTGCGTGAGCCCGAATTCGTCCGTGAGGCGCTTGAGTCCGCGCGCTTCTTCGATCGGGTCCAGGTCCGCGCGCTGCAGGTTCTCGATCAGCCCCAGCACCAGCTGCGCGTCGTTGCCGGTGTCGTTGCGGACGACCGCCGGCACCGACTGAAGCCCGGCGAGGCGGGCGGCACGCCATCGCCTCTCTCCCGCGATCAACTCGTAGCCGTCGATGCTTCTCCGAACGAGCACGGGCTGGAGCACGCCGTGCTGCCTTATCGATTCGGCGAGCTCTCCGAGCGGCTCGGCGTCGAAACGAGAGCGGACCTGCTGATGCGAGGGCCTGATCTGGTCGACCGCGATCATCTGCGGCACCATCGCCTCACCCTGGCGTGACATCGGGATGAGCGCTTCGAGTCCGCGGCCGAGGCCGCGCAGACGTGATGGGGTCATCGTTCCAACAACTCCTTTGCCAGAGCGCGATAAGCGGCCGCGCCCCGTGATGATGGGTCGTACTGGATCACCGGCTTGCCGTGGCTGGGTGCTTCGCTGATGCGGACGTTGCGTGGGATGAGCGTCTTTAACACGTGCGCCGGATGCGAGCGGCGCACCTCTTCGAGAACGTCCCAAGAGAGGGTGGTGCGCCCATCGAACTGGGTCATCAGGATGCCCGCGATCTCGAGCTTGGGATTGAGACTCGAGCGCACGAGCTGGTGTGTGTAGAGGAGATGCCTCAAGCCTTCGAGCGCGAAATATTCGCACTGGGTGGGGATGAGCATGCTGGTCGCGGCCGTGAGGGCGTTGAGCGTGAGCAGCCCGAGCGACGGCGGGCAGTCGACGATCACGCACTCGATGCCGTCGGGCACGGATTCGATCGCGCTCCTCAAGCGGGTCTCGCGTTCACTGAGCGTTGCGAGCTCGATCTCCGCGCCGGCGAGGTCCATGTGCGACGGCACCAGGCTCAGCAGTGGGACGGCGGTCTCCACCATCACCTCTTCTACGGTGGCATCGCCGGCAAGGAGCTGGTAAACGGTGGCGCGCGCCCGGGACGGGTCGAGTCCCAAGCCGGAGGTGGAGTTGGCCTGTGGGTCGAGGTCGATGAGCAGCACCGGATGGCCCAGCTCGGCGAGCGCGGCGCCGAGGTTGATGGCGGTGGTCGTCTTGCCGACGCCTCCCTTCTGGTTGACGATGGCGAGGACCGTGGTCCTGGTCGCGGTCAACATCTTGGGGTCAGCCATTGTTGCTGCTGCTATATCTGGGGTCATACCGGGCGATTGTAGCCTTTGATTCCGCGGCTGGCCATCCCGATTGTTAAGGGCGCCGACCGCCTGCCCACGTCCTTTGGGGGCCCTCCCTGTCCCGGTGCGGCCCCTCCCCCGCCTCGCACCTTACCCGCCAACCTAGACGTTCGATCTCGGGCCAGCAACCCAGCCTGTTAAGACCCGCTTCGTCAAGGATTCGACGGCGCCGCGCTGCGCCGGCGATAAGACCGGAGCATGAATGCGGTCAGGGCGACCAGGGCCAGCTCCGCGGCAATTGCAAAACCCAGAAGCTGGCCGGCGATGCCGATGCTGACCACGAAGTTGTACGTCGCGTGGCTGACGATCGTCGTGGTTGTGTTGGTGTACTTGCGAAGGAGGCCAAGGCCCAATGCGAGGACGAACACCGCGAACGTGTCGAACGAGATGCTGTACTGCGTGTGGATCGATGTGAACAAAAGCGCGGTCACCACGAGCCCAAGACGCGGCTGAAGCGCGCCGCGGAACAGGATCTCTTCGCAGACCGCCGGCAGCAGAGAGATCGCCGCGATCCCAACCGGAGTGCCCAGCCCGCCGAAGACATGCTGGGTGGTGATGTCGACGTTGTGAGCGACTTCAGGCGTAAAGACATGGCTCAGCGAATCGACGCCCTGGCCGAAGGCGAAAAATACGCCGGCTGCCGTCAGCGCCAGCGCGATCTGCCACCACGCAGGCCTGACCGCGCCCAGACGTGCGGCCGTCTGCGTTGGGTCCCTGCGGATGTATAGACCGACGCCGGTCGCGGCGATGATCAAGAAGGGGACCTCCTGTGCGACGAGATCAAGGACCGTCAACGGCGGTTGTGATCTGTCGGCGGCGAGAACATCCGTAAAGGCGATGAGCGAGACCTGCGAACCAAAAAGAATCACAGCCAGGACCAGCGCGAGCCCATGGACCGGGTTGTCGGGATCCAGGTTAAGGAGGCGGGCGACACGCTCGCGCATCGGATTGGACGTCAGCACCGCCGCGACTACGGCGGTGATCATGATTCCGGTACCGATCGCCATCGCCGCTGATCCAATCGCCGGGGGTCCCAGCACGCCGGCGAAGTAGACGGCGCCGAGGAGAAACGTGGCGCCCGAGGTCAGGCCGGCGAGGATCCCGGTCGCATGGCTGGCCCAGGTGCGGCTGGCCGCCGCGTTGGCCGTGACTATCAGCGGCAGCGGCAGCAGGAGAAAGACGAACGCGCTGGCGGCGTCGAGGGTCAGAGCGTGATCAGCCTGGCTTTGAGGACGATGGAGTCAAGGCCGGAGCGGCGGTGGTCGGTCCGGCAGATGTGGGCTTGGACGTCGTGGCCTCGAGGATCGGCCTGAAGAGCTCGATCGGGATCGGGAGCACGATTGTGGTGTTCTTCTCGGTGCCAATCTCGACCAGCGTTTGGAGGAAACGCAGCTGAAGCGCTCCCTGCTGGGTCGAGATGATCTGCGCCGCGTTCGCCAGCGTCTGTGAAGCCTGGAACTCTCCATCGGCGTTGATGATCTTGGCTCGCTTTTCGCGCTCGGCCTCGGCCTGCTTTGCCATCGCTCTCTGCATCGTCGACGGCAGCTCGACGTCCTTGATCTCGACCACCGCGACCTTGATTCCCCAGGGCTCGGTCTGCTCGTCGATTATCTTTTGGAGATTTTGGTTGATCTTTTCGCGGTTGGCGAGCAGGTCGTCCAGGGTGGCCTGCCCCAACGCCGCGCGCAACGTCGTCTGCGCAATCTGCGACGTGGCGTTGATGTAATTGAGGACTTGAGTCACGGCTCTTTGCGCGTCGACGACCTGGAAATAGATGACCGCATTCACTTTCGCGGTCACGTTGTCGTTTGTGATCACCTCCTGCGGCGGCACCTCGAGGGTGATGACGCGAAGGTCGATCTTGACCAAGCGGTCGACTCCAAACGGGATGATGAAAAACAGGCCCGGGCCCTTGAGCTGGATAAGCCGGCCGAGCCGGAACACGACCCCACGTTCGTACTCGTTGGCGATGCGCAGGCTCGAGAACGCGATGATGAGCAGCAGCACGACGACCACACCGATGACCACCAGCGTGGTGATGTCCATTACGCGTCCTCCTTCTTCGGTCCGGTGTCGCCGGCCACCACTTGCAGCTGCAGGCCCTTGCGGCCCACCACCCGAACCGGGGTGCCCTCGTGGATCGGGCCGTCGGATGCGACCGCTTTCCACAGCGCGCCGCGAACAAAGACTAGTCCTTCCGGGGCAAGCTCCTCGCGAGCCTCGCCCCTTGCGCCCAGCATTGCCTCGGATCCCGTCGTGACCGGACGGCGGCGCGCGATCCACACCTTGCGAATGAAAAAGACGAAGAAAGAGGCGGTCACTATACCCGCGACCAATACGGCAATGGGGTTGACGCCGAGCCCGATCGGCCCGGTGTTGATGAGAAACGCCATCCCCAACAGAAGCGCAACCACGCCCCCGACGCTGAGGATGCCGTGCGTGTTGGCATTGAGGTCGGCGACGAAGAGCACGAGAGCCAGAAGCATCAAGAGCGCGCCCGCGATGTTCACAGGCAGGTTGGCGAGCGAGACGATCGCGAGGATTGCGGCGAGCCCACCGACGACGCCGGGCAGGATCGCGCCAGGAGTCGACAGCTCGGTGATGATGCCGTAAGCGGCGAGCAGGATCAAGAGCGCGGCGACGGTCGGATCGATCAGCGCATTCAAGAAGATCATCCAGAAGGGCATCGGAAAGTCCTGAATCTGAGCGCCCGCCGTATGGATGGTCAGGGACCCGCCGGCCCGCTCCACGGTGCGGCCGTCGACTGTGTTCAGCAGCGAGGTTGGATCAGATGCCTCCAGGTCGGCGACGTGGAGCTGAACGGCTTGCTCCGCGTTGATGTTCACGCTGTTGCGCACCGCGTCTTCGGCCCAATCAGCGTTGCGTCCGTGCATCGAGGCCAGGTTGCGGACCCGTGTCACCGCGTCGTTGAGCACCTTCTTGCCGAGATCTCCGCCGAGATCGGCGCCGCTCGCCTGAATCGGGTGCGCAGAGCCGATGTTGGTCCCGGGCGCCATGGCCAGGACGTCGGCGGACTGGGCGACGAAGAGACCGGCGGAGGCCGCGCGCGCCCCGCTGGGGTAAACGAAAGCGATCACCGGAACTTTGGAGTTCAGCAGGCTCGTGACGATGTCGTCCATCGAATTCGAGATGCCGCCTGGAGTGTTGATCACGACTAGCAGCGCGTCTGCATGATCAGCTTCCGCGCGTGAAACGGACGCTGAGATGTAAGCGGCCATGATGTTGTTGATGTCGCCGTTGAGGTCCGCCTGCTCGACCCTGGGCGTCGCCGCAGCACCAAAAGTCGACGGCAGGACGGCGATCGCCAGGGCTGCCGCTCCTGCTCCCAGCAAGTGGCGGACGCGCATCTATTTGAGTATGGGCCGCTCGTTGGCCAGCCGTGTAAAACGTGGAACATTCGGCCGGGGCGCCATGGGCCGGGAGGGCTTCCTGCGCGTCGTAGAATCGCCAGGATGGCTTTCTCACGTCGACAAGAGGAGCACCCGGGCGATGACGGCCAGACAGCTGCCGAACTGAGCGCTTTGATTCGCAGCGCACGAGCCGCCGGTGCCCTATCCCCGGGCCAGGAGGCGAAGCTGCTCAATCGCGCCGGCCTGGGTGACCGCGCCAGCCAGGACCGCCTGGTGGCCGTGCACCTGGAACAGGTCGTGCGCCTGGCTGCCACTCGCGGCGAGCAGGGCTTGTCGGTTGCGGACCTGGTTCAGGAAGGTTCCATCGGCCTCCTCGAGGCCGTACGAACCTTCGCTGACAGCGGGGAGTCCGACTTCTCACAGTTCGCCGAGGCGCTCATCGGCGCTCAGATGGACGCCGCCATCGCGGCCGAGAGCGCCGCGGTCCGGGAGGGCGAGCTGCTCGTTGCAGCGGCCACCGACTATGAGCGCGCGGAGCTGGTGATGAAGCGCGAGCTGCACCGCGCGCCGACCGCGGCAGAGCTCGCCGAGAAGCTGGAATGGACGGTCGACCGAACGCTTTACGTCGCTCGCGTGGTTGCCGAGGCGCGTCGTCGATACGACGAAGAGGTCCTCGCCTTCATCGACCCGGAGGCCATCGACCTTGACGAAGATGGCGACGAGCCCGCCGAACTTGACGGCTAGCGCGCCGCTCAGAACTCCCCTCTACAAACGCCACGTCGCGCTCGGTGGACGCATGGTGGACTTCGGCGGTTGGGAGCTGCCGCAGCAGTACACATCCATCCGCGACGAGCACCTGGCCGTCCGCCAGGTCGCAGGCCTGTTCGACATCTCGCACATGGGCCGGTTCAGGGTCACCGGCGACGCGAGCTTCGATTTTCTGCAAAGCCTGCTCACCAACGATCTGTCACGCATCGGCTATGGGCGCGCCCAGTACAACCTCATGTGCAACGAAGCCGGCGGCATCCTCGATGACCTGGTCGTGTACTGGGGCGAGGAAGGATTCTTCGTCGTCGTCAACGCCGCCAATCGCGAACAGGACCTGGCATGGATGCGCAGCCATGCGCCGGCAGCTGTGGAGATCGAGGACCGCACCATCGAGCTGGCGCTGGTCGCGTTCCAGGGTCCCAGGGCAGAAGAGCTCACACCCGCGGAAGGACTGGACGACCTGCCGTATTTCGGCTTTCGACCGGGTGTGGTGGCTGGAGTCAGCGGCCTGATCTCGCGCACCGGTTACACCGGTGAAGATGGCTTCGAGATCTTCGTCCCGGCCGATCGCGTGGAGCATGTCTGGGACGCGATACTCGAAAAAGGCACGCACGCGGGTGTCCTTCCCGCCGGCCTGGGGGCGCGCGATGCTACCCGCCTCGAGGCGGCCCTGCGCCTCTACGGCAATGACATGGACCAGACCGTAAACCCATATGAGGCGGGGCTCGGTTGGACCGTTCGTGTCGATAAAGGCTCTTTCGTCGGGCGCGAGGCGCTCATGAAGGTCAAGGCCGAGGGGCCCAAACGGACGCTGGTCGGCCTGCAGACTGCGGCGGGTGACATCGCTCGTCATGGAGCGGCGGTGAGCAGCCAGGGACGGCACATCGGCACCGTGACCAGCGGCACTCATTCTTTCTTCCTCGGGCACCCCATCGCGCTGGCGATGGTGGAAGTCGCATCATTGCGAGTCGGGGAAACGGCTGCCGTGGACGTTCGCGGGCGCGAAGCCTCAGCCGAGGTCGTGCAGCTGCCTTTCTACCGCGGATCGGCGCGCTCGGCCGCCGCGCCGGCGAAGTCCTGAGCCACGGCAGCGTTCACGAAGAGGGAGGATTGGAATGGCGGGCCGGCTGTACACCAAGAGCCATGAGTGGCTCACCGTCGAAGGCAAGAGCGCTACGGTCGGCATCACCGACTTTGCACAATCCCAGCTCGGCGACGTCGTCTTTCTCGAGCTGCCGAATCCAGGCCGGAAGCTCGAGGCAAATGAAAGTTTTGGCGTCGTCGAGTCTGTCAAGGCCGCCAGCGATCTCTACGCTCCGGTCTCCGGCCGCGTCGCGGCGGTCAACGACAAGCTGGCCGGCAAGCCAGAGCTCATCAACTCCGATCCCTACGGCGACGGCTGGATCCTGAAGCTGGACCTGACCGGTGAGCTGCCCAAGGAACTGATGGACGAGGACGCCTACAAGAAGTTCACGGAGACCGGCGCTTAGATTGCCGTACCTCGTCCACTCCCCAGAAGATCGCGCCGCGATGCTGGCTGCGATCGGGGTCGATTCCATGGAAGGTCTTCTGGTCGACATCCCGGAGTCGCTGCGCATCCCCAGGCTGGAGCTCCCGAACGGGCTCTCTGAGTTCGAGACGATGGCTCAGATCGCGTCGTTGGCGGCGCGCAATCGTGCCTACGCCGACCGCCTCACGTTTCGCGGCGGCGGCGTGTATCGCCGCTTCATACCCGCAGCGGTCGCGGCGGTGACGTCCAAGCCCGAGTTCTACACCGCCTACACGCCCTACCAACCGGAGGCGAGCCAGGGCACCTTGCAGGCGATCTATGAATTTCAAACTCTCATCGCCGAGCTCACCGCGCTCGACGTCGCCAACGCTTCGCTGTACGACGGGGCGACCGCCGTTGCCGAGGCGGCCATGATGGCGCACGTCCACACCGGCCGGAACGAGGTCCTCGTCGCGGGTTACTTGCATCCCGAGTACGTCGAAGTGTTGCGGGGCTTCGGCGAAGGTCGCGGCATCAAGGTCAAGAAGGGTTTCGAACCGACCGCCAAAACGGCGGCGGTCGTCTTTCAGCAACCCGACTTCCTTGGCCTGCTCGTCGATGCACCTGACCTGACGCGGCGTGCGCACGATGTCGGCGCGCTTGCGATCGCATGCGTCGACCCGATCAGCCTGGCGATCCTCGCACCGCCCGGCCAGTACGGCGCCGACATCGCGGTCGGTGAGGGGCAGCAGCTCGGCCTCAGCCCGAGCTACGGCGGACCCCACGTCGGTTTCGTCGCCTGCCGCAAAGACCTGGTGCGTCGCCTCCCCGGCCGGCTGATCGGTACGTCGCACGACGCCGAGGGGCGGCGTGGGTTCGTTCTCACGCTCACCGCCCGTGAGCAGCACATCCGCCGAGAGAAAGCGACCTCCAACATCTGCACCAACCACTCGCTTTGCGCGCTGGCCGCAAGCGTCTATATGACGTACATGGGCGCCGAGGGCATGCGACATATCGCCGAGGTCAGCTTCAAGCGCGCCCACGCCCTCGCGGACAGGCTGGCCAGATTGCCGGGATGGGAGCTCGCCTTTCCCGATCGGCAGTTCCTGAACGAGTTTCCGATTCGAGTCCCGAAAGCCGCTGTTGTGAACCGGAAGCTGGCGCGCAAGGGAATCCTGGGCGGGTTGGACGTGCATCGCTGGTTTCGCGAGCTGAACGGCGTGCTCACCTTCACCTGCACAGAGGTCAACGATCCCGACGCGCTCGACGAGCTCGTCGAGGCGGTGAGCCGATGACCGAGCCACTGAGCTTCGAAAAAAGCCGGCCGAACGCCTATGCGCCACGTCTGCCCGACGCGGACGTAACCGCTCCTGCAGCTGAAGAGCTGCTCCCAAGAGAGCTCTTGCGCTCGCGGCCCCCAACGCTTCCGAGGCTGAGCGAGCCCGAGGTCATGCGTCACTACAGCAAGCTCGCCTCGATGAACTACTCGATCAGCGAGCAGTTCTATCCCCTCGGCAGCTGCACCATGAAGTACAACCCGGTCGCCAACGAAGTTGCGGCGGCACTGCCTGGGTTCTCGGCGCTCCACCCCTACCAGGAGGAGGAGAGCGTCCAGGGCGCGCTGGAGCTGATGTGGAGGCTCGAGCAGGCACTCTGCGCCGTGGTCGGCGTCGACCGAGTCACGCTGCAACCCGCCGCCGGAGCTCACGGCGAGTGGACCGCCCTGCGCATGATCCAGGCCTTTCATCGCTCCCGCGGCGAGGCCCGGACCGAGGTCCTGGTCCCCGACTCAGCCCACGGGACCAACCCGGCGAGCGCTGCACTCAGCGGTTTTCAGGTGGTGGAGGTGGCTTCAGCCCCCAATGGGCGCATCAGCCTTGCCGACCTGGAGTCGAAGCTTTCGAGCAAGGTCGCGGCTCTCATGCTCACAAACCCCAACACTTTGGGGTTGTTCGAAAGGGACATACTCGATATAGCCGAACTTGTGCACAACACCGGCGCGATGCTGTACTACGACGGCGCCAATCTCAATGCCTTCATGGGCGTCTGCCGGCCCGGCGACATGGGTTTCGACGCCGTCCACATGAACCTTCACAAGACGTTCACGACACCCCATGGCGGAGGCGGCCCCGGCGCCGGTCCGGTGGGGGTGAAGGCAGACCTCGTGCCCTTCCTCCCGACGCCGACCGTGGAACGCATGAACGGCCACCTGAAGCTCGACTTCAAGCGGCCGCAGTCGATCGGCAGGGTGCGCAGCTTCTACGGCAACTTCGGCATGCTCGTGCGGGCGTACACCTACATCGTCGCGATGGGCGGTGACGGGCTGACCCAGGCGTCGCTTGACGCTGTGCTGTCGGCCAACTATCTGCGCAAGCGTGTCGAGGGCCTGCTCGACATGCCGCACGAGGGTCCATGCATGCACGAGTTCGTCGCCAGCGCCCGCAACCTCGCCCCAGACGGCATCAAGGCGTTGGACGTGGCCAAAGGCCTCCTGGAGCGCGACTTTTATGCGCCCACGATCTACTTCCCGCTGGTCGTCCCGGAGGCGATCATGGTCGAGCCCACGGAGACTGAAAGCAAGCCGACCCTCGATGCCTTCGCCGCCGCGATCGCGGACATCGTCCGCGAGGCCAAAGAAGAGCCGGAAAACCTACATCGCGCGCCCCACGGCCTGGCTGTCGGGCGGTTGGATGAGGTGGCCACGGCGCGCCGGATCAACGCCTATTTGCAAGGCCAGAGCGAGGACCCCATCCTGCGCTGGAAACCAGATCGAAACTAGGCTTGTTAAGGGCCTTCCAGAGGCCATTTTCGAACTCGAAATCCGGTAAAATTAAGGGCCTGAGACTCTGCCCAGTTGATCCCTACAAGTTCTCCGGGCTGGGAGGGCTGAAATACCGGTGAGCAAGGCCCAAGAGCCGCTCTCCGTGCGTAGTCGCAGGCCCCAGCCTTTAGGCGCCGACGTGGCGTACACCGCCGAGCAGATCCAGGTCCTCGAGGGCCGGGAGCATGTCCGGCGGCGTCCGAGCATGTACATCGGATCGACCACCGCCGAAGGCCTCCATCACCTGGTCTACGAGGTGGTCGACAACGCCGTGGACGAGGCGCTGGCCGGCTATGCCACCCGAATCGTCGTCACGCTCTTCGCCGACGGCAGCGTCCAGGTCGAGGACAACGGGCGCGGTATCCCCGTCGACATCCACAAGAAGGAAGGCCTTTCCGCGCTGGAGCTGGTCCTCACGCGCCTCAACGCCGGCGGCAAGTTCGGCGGGGGCGGCTACAAGGTCTCGTCCGGACTGCATGGAGTCGGCGTGTCGGCGGTCAACTTCCTCAGCGAGCGCCTCCAGGTCTGGGTGCATCGGAACGGAAAGATTCACCACCAGGAGTTTGCCCGCGGCGTCCCCAAGGGCGGGGTCAAGGTCGTCGGCAAGACCGACCACACCGGCACCATCGTCCGTTTCTGGCCCGACCCGCAGATCTTCCCCGACACCAGGTTCGACCGCGAGGTCATCCAGCACCGGCTGCGCGAGATGGCGTACCTCAACAAGCGGCTGGAGATCGCCCTGGCGGACGAGCGCCTCGGATTCACCAACACCTTCTATTTCGAGGGCGGCATCGTCTCGTTCGTCCGCGCGCTCAACCGTGACAAGGCGGTGGTCAACCACATGCCGTTTTACGTCGACCGCGAGGTCGAAGGGACGCAGGTCGAGATCGCGCTGCAGTACAACGAGACTTTCGTCGAGAACGTCCTCGCCTTCGCCAACACCATCCACACCATCGAGGGCGGGAGCCACCTGACCGGATTTCGGTCCGCGCTGACGAACGTCCTCAACCGGTACGCGCGCAAGGCCGGCATCCTCAAGGAGTCAGATCCCAACCTCAGCGGCGAGGACGTCCGCGAAGGCCTCACCGCCGTGATCAGCGTCAAGGTCCTCGAGCCTCAGTTTGAAGGGCAGACCAAGGGCAAGCTCGGCAATGCCGAGGTGCAGGGCCATGTGTCGATCGCCCTCACCGAGGGCCTGACCCAGTACCTGGAGGAAAACCCCTCAGAGGGGCGACGCATCGTGGAGAAGTCGCTGACCGCTGCACGCGCTCGCGAGGCCGCGCGCAAGGCCCGCGACCTGGTCCAAAGGAAGAGCCTTCTCGAGTCGAGCACCCTGCCCGGCAAGCTGGCCGACTGCTCAGAGCGGGACCCGGCCCTGTGCGAGCTCTACATCGTCGAGGGCGATTCCGCCGGCGGCACCGCCAAAGGCGGGCGCGATCGGCGGACGCAGGCAATCCTTCCTTTGCGGGGCAAGATCCTCAACGTCGAGAAGGCCCGCCTGGACAAGGTGCTCACGTTCGAGGAGATCCGCAACCTCATCACCGCGATGGGCGCGGGCGTCGGCGACAACTTCAACATCGACAAGCTCCGCTACCACAAGATCGTGACCATGACCGACGCGGACGTGGACGGAAGCCACATCCGCACGCTGCTGCTCACCTTCTTCTTCCGGTACTTCCCGGACGTCATCGAGAAGGGTTACCTCTACATGGCGCAGCCACCCCTCTACAAAGTCTTCAAGGGCAAACAGATCGTCTGGTGTCATTCGGATGCCGAGAGGGACAAGGCACTCCGCCAGCTCGGCAAGAATGCGGAAGTCGCGCGCATGAAAGGTCTCGGTGAGATGAACGCCGACGAGCTGTGGGAGACGACCATGAACCCACAGACCCGGGTGCTGCTAAGGGTCCACGTCGAAGACGCCGCGGCGGTCAATGAAACCTTCGAGAAGTTGATGGGCCCGGATGTCGAGCCGCGCAAGAAGTTCATTCAGGCGCACGCCAAGAGCGTCGTCAACCTCGACATCTGACGAGGGCGGTCGACAATGCGAATAGCAGTCGACGCCATGGGCGGCGACCTTGCGCCCGAGCAGGTGCTGGAGGGCGCCTCGCAAGCGATCGCGGAGTACGGCATCGAGATCGCGGTCGCCGGTTCGCCGGCGGTTGTGCAGCCGCTATTGGACAAACACCCGCGATTGACGCTGTGCCCTTCGACGCAGGTCATCGCCATGGACGAGCATCCCGCTCAGGCCGTTCGGTCCAAGCCCGATTCGTCGATGGCCGTGTGTGCGCGACTCTGCAAAGAGGGCCGGGCTGATGGCTGGATCTCCGCGGGCAACTCAGGAGCCATCATGGCGACGGCCCTTTTCATCCAGGGCCGTATCAGAGGTGTCGAGCGTCCGGCGTTGGGTTCGATCGTGCCCATCAAGAATGGGTTCGCGTACTTTCTCGACGTCGGCGCCAACGTCGACTCCAAGCCCGAGTACATGGTCCAGTTCGCAGCCATGGGCGCCGTTTATGCGCGCGAGATGATGGGACGGTCCGATCCGCGCGTCGGCCTCCTCAGCAATGGCGAGGAGGAGGGCAAGGGCGACGATCTCGTCAAAGAAACGGCGCGCCGACTGAAAGATTCGATGCCTGGCTTTATCGGCAACATCGAACCGAAGGATCTCTACAGCGGCAAGGCCGACGTGGTCGTCGCCGACGGGTTCGTCGGCAATATCGCCATCAAGATGGCCGAGGCGACGGCGGAGTTCCTCTTCCGGAGCCTCCGCGAGGAGATTCCACGGACGCTCCAGGGCAGGGTCGGCGGCGCTCTCATCAGTGACGGCGTCCGGCGGCTGCGTGGCAGCATCGACTGGCGCGAGTTCGGCGGCGCGCCCCTGCTCGGCATCGATGGCGTGGCGGTGGTGGCGCACGGACGGTCCGACGCACGCGCGATCAAGAACGCCATCCGCGTGACCAAGGAAGCCGTCGAGAATCAACTCGTGCGTAAGATTCGCGCTGAGGTGGGGAAGTGAATAGGAATAACGGGCGCGTTCGCGTCGTCGTGACCGGGATGGGGACTGTGAATCCGCTCGGCAAATCCCTCGATGAGTACTGGGACGGTCTCATCGAAGGCCGCAGCACCGCCCGCATGGTCGAGGGCTCGTACTCGACTGAGAAGCTGACGACGAAGTTCGCCTGCGAGGTGCACGGATTCGATCCGACCCAGTACATGGAACGTAAAGCCGCCCAGCGCATGGCGCGCTTCTCACAGATGGCGGTGGCGGCATCGTCGATGGCCCTCGCGGACTCCGGCCTGGACCTTTCCAAAGAAGACGACTTTCGCGTCGGAGTCGATATGGGGACGGGAATCGGCGGGTTCATCGAGATGACCGGCGGCGCCATCTCGTACGCGACCAAGGGCCGGCTGAATCCGCTCTACGCGCCGATGATCATCCCTAACATGGCGGCGGCATCGGTCGCGATGGCCTTCCACCTTCGCGGCCCGAACACGACCGTGACCACGGCGTGCGCGGCCTCCACCCACACCTTGGGCGATGCGACCAGGATCATCCAGCATGGCGATGCAGACGTCATGCTGGCGGGAGGAACCGAGGCCTCGCTGTGCGAGGTGGGCATCTCGTCGTTCAACTCGATTCGCGCCCTCTCCACGCGCAACGACGCGCCCGAAAAGGCCAGCCGGCCTTTCGACCGCGACCGCGACGGTTTCGTGCCCGGCGAAGGCGCCGGCACGCTGGTGCTGGAATCGCTCGATCACGCCATCAATCGCGGCGCGCGGATCTACGGCGAGGTGTCTGGCTTCGCGCTAACCTGCGATGCCTATCATCAGGTGGCCCCGGACGAGACCGGGGAAGCACCGGCCCAGGCGATCAAGCTCGCACTGAAGGACGCGAGGATCGAGCCGAAGGACCTCGACTACGTCAACGCCCACGGCACCTCGACCCAGCTCAACGATGCGGGCGAGACCAAAGCGCTGAAGCTCGCGCTGGGCGACGACGCTTACAGAGTGGCGATCAGCAGCACCAAGTCGATGATCGGCCACCTGCTCGGCGCTGCCGGCGCGGTGGAGGCGATCGCGACGCTGCTCACCATCAATCGTGGTCTCATCCACCCGACGATCAATTACGAGAACCCAGACCCGCAATGCGACCTCGACTACGTGCCTAATGTCGCCCGCCGCAAGGATGTGCGCGTCGCCATCTCCAACGGTTTCGGCTTCGGCGGGCACAACGCTGTCGTGGTCCTGAAGAAGTACGAGGAATAGATTGACCGACGAAAACTCTGCCGGAACCATTCTCACCCGCAGCCTCCAGGAGGAGATGCAGACCTCCTACATGGAGTACGCGATGTCCGTCATCATCGCGCGGGCGCTGCCCGATGTACGTGATGGGCTGAAGCCGGTGCAGCGCCGGATTCTGTACGCCATGCACCGCGCTGGCGCCACCTCCGGCAGCCGTCACCGCAAGTCCGCGGCCTTCGTCGGAGACGTGATGAAGCTGTACCACCCTCATGGGGACGCGGCGGTGTACGACGCACTCGTCCGCATGGCCCAGCCGTTCTCGCTCCGCTACCCGCTGATCGACGGCCAGGGCAACTTCGGCAGCGTCGACGGTGACCCCGCCGCGGCGATGCGGTACACGGAGGCGCGGCTGTCCGCCGTCACCGGCGAGCTGATGGCCGACATCGAGAAGCAGACAGTGGACATGGTCCCGAACTACGACGGCACCGAGGAGCAGCCTTCGGTGCTACCGGCTCGGATCCCCAACCTGCTGGTCAACGGTGCGACCGGCATCGCGGTCGGCATGACGACCAACATCCCGCCCCACAACCTGCGCGAAATCGCCGCCGCCCTCAAGCACCTCATCGACAATCCAGAGGCGACGGGGGAGGATCTGCTGGCTTTCGTCAAGGGCCCGGACTTTCCTACCGGCGGACTGGTCATGGGCACGGCCGGAATCAAGGCGGCGTA
>Ga0207646_10004300_pt1 | contig 15550 bp, 10 predicted proteins | sample KBSK5502metaG_FD_184343 | JGI IMG/M metagenome (GOLD analysis project Ga0207646, IMG submission 184343) | Corn, switchgrass and miscanthus rhizosphere microbial communities from Kellogg Biological Station, Michigan, USA - KBS K5-50-2 metaG... | ecosystem: Host-associated > Plants > Roots >... | reverse complement strand
ATCCCGCTACCGCGTTTAAGGCGTACCAGGCAGGACAGTACGATTTCGATTGGAATATCACTGCGCAGGACCTGACGACTGCGAGAAGCATGCCGGGTTTTACCAGCAAATCGTTACTGCAGACCGACCTGCTCTTCTTCAATACGAAGATGCCGCCGTTTGACAATGTAGCGGTGCGCCAGGCCTTTGCCTATGCGACGGACAAGACAGCGCTGGTCAACGCCATCTTCAAGGGGGCAGCGATAGCCGCGCCGACGATCATCCCGCCGGGGATGCCTGGTTACCAGCCGGATTACCAGGGACTGCCCTATGACAAAGTGAAGGCGCTGGCTGCCCTGCAATCTGCCTATCCGGATGTGAGCAAGGTGCCGGCCATCACCTTCTCGTATCCTAGCTCACAAGTATCTAATCTTGAAGCTCAGGTTCTGCAACAGATGTGGCAGTCGGCTTTGGGTATCCATGTAAATCTGCTTTCCGTGGAACTGAATGCCTATAATACTGAGACGGCTAACCGGCAGGTCCAACTCGGCTTCACCCAATGGACGGCTGACTTTCCCGACCCATATGATTGGTTGGCTTTGAATCTGCTTTCGAACGCGGCTGGTAATGATGGCTCGTGGAGTTACAGGCTGTTTGATCAGGCGGTGATGCAGGCCGAGCAAGCGACAGGTGATGCCCGCATTCAGCTCTATAACCAGGCCGAGCAGTATGCGGTTGAGCAAGTAGGCTGGTTGCCCCTCGATCACGAGGCTATGGCGGCAGTCATCCCGTCATGGGTGCAAGGAGTGGGCCTTCATAATACGGGGTTGTACTTCGGCGATTGGTCCAATGTCTATATATTACAGCATTGAGTAGCCCTGCACGGGGCGATGACAAAGGTACAGGGCGGAACCTCTCCCGTCCTGTACCTTTGTCATCGCCCCTTTTCTGTGTGGGGGGATCCTGAACTTACCTTGAAAGTCTGTAATGGGAGATGATATACTGAAGTTAAGAGGTCTAATGCAGGCCCGCCTGAGTTCCCCGGCGGGCTTTCGTCTATGTCTACCGTTTATCAGAGGTGCTGCATGCGTGTATGAAAAGCCTTAGTCGAACGTGTATTTAGTAAAGCAATGTTGCTTTACTTTGCTATGCAGCATTCATGGCCTACGAATGGCCGGCAGTCAGGAGGTATTTGTCTATGGCTATTGATTTCATGAATCCCTACGATATGGCGGTTGCGCAGTTTGATGAAGCGGCTGACCGCCTGGGGCTTTCACAGGCAATGCGAGCTATTTTACGCAAGCCCAAACGCGAGTTGATTGTGAATTTCCCGGTGCGTATGGATAATGGTGATGTGGAGATGTTTACGGGTTACCGGGTACAGCACAATATCAATCGTGGCCCTGCCAAGGGAGGCATCCGCTTTAGCCCGGAGGTTTCGCTCGATGAGGTACGCGCCCTGGCAATGTGGATGACCTGGAAATGCGCGGTTGTGGGGATCCCGTTTGGTGGGGCGAAAGGTGGCGTGATCTGTGATCCGCATAAGTTGTCACGCGCTGAACTCGAACGCCTCTCTCGACGGTATGCAACGGAGATCTCTATTTTGATTGGCCCCGATAGCGATATTCCTGCCCCAGACATGAATACCAACCCGCAAATCATGGCCTGGATGATGGACACGTTTTCGATGCATATGGGCTATTCTATACCCGCTGTGATTACCGGCAAGCCTCTTGCTATCGGCGGCAGCGAAGGCCGGTTGGAGGCGACCGCGCGAGGTGTACAGTTTGTTACACGCGAGGCAATGCTTGACCTGGGGATGCTCCCCGAAGATTGTTCCGTGGTGGTTCAGGGTTTTGGCAATGTGGGCAGCATCTCGGCGCGCCTGCTGCGCGAACTTGGCTGCAAAGTCGTTGCTGTCAGTGATATCAGCGGTGGGGTCTATAACGCACACGGTATCGATATACACAGGGCGCTGCGCTATTCTAAGGAGCATGGCTCCTTGAGAGGTTTGCCGGAGACGGAGTCGATTTCAAACGCTGAACTGCTTGAACTTCCGTGTGACATCCTGGTGCCTGCTGCTTTGGAGAATCAGATAACCGCGAAGAATGCCTCGCGAATAAAGGCTCGCCTGGTTGTTGAGGCGGCGAATGGCCCGACTACTCCAGAGGCGGATCGTATTCTCATTGACCGGGGCGTGATGATTGTACCTGACATCCTGGCGAATGCGGGCGGGGTGACGGTTAGTTACTTCGAGTGGGTGCAGGACTTGCAGCGCTTCTTCTGGGCCGAACACGAGATCAATGATCGCCTGGAGTCAATCATAACTCGTGCCTATCGAGCTGTTCGTGCGAAGGCCGATGAGCAGGATACGAATCTGCGTATGGGGGCGTACTTGCTGGCTGTGGCGCGCGTGGCTGAGGCGACGGAGATACGTGGGGTGTACCCGTAGTTCGAGTGACTTGCCTGAGCAGACCTGTGATGTGAAAGATATGGCGCAATTAGCGCTCATTTTGCGCGGTAATATTTTTTTGCCTCTCCTTCTACTGCGCTTGTTGTCGATATGGGGGGAAGATTTGCTCTAGCCAACGCATTATGCCGATAAGGAGCTGGCGGCGGGCGATATTGAACATGATGTCGTATGCCAGGCCGCCAGCTTCTGGCATGTGATTATCGAGTAGGTCTTTCACATCGTTCAACCAACACAGCTGTGCAATGATCTTGCAGGAAGAGTGGTCTGGCTTTCGTGTCGAGTATCTGACATGGTGCATTGGCAGCTTCCTTCCAGAGTAATTCATGCCATCCAAACCTCGGCTGTGCTCCTTTATCCATACATCACTCTCACTTGCTCGTTGCAGTGTTGCGCCATGCAGGCAATTCTACAGATCGGTACTCAACTGTGACTGATGATCACCTTTCCGAAATGCTGGCCATCTTCGTAATAACGGTAGGCGGCATGGGCGTCCTCGAAAGGGAAGACGCGATCGATGACCGGCTTGAGTTGGTGCGTGGCGATGGCGCGGTTCATGGCGAGAAACTGGGCGCGGTTGCCAGCCGCAATGCTCCGCAGCGTGACGACGCCCGCGATGGCGGCGCGGAGGACACCCAGGGCAGGAAGCTCGCTCGTGGAAACATCTCTGGCGAGCGACCCGATCAAGCTGATCTCTCCCGAAAACCTGGTCGACTTGATCGACTGCTCGATCGTGCCAGGGCCGCCGACCTCGACCACCTGATCGACGCCTCGACCACCTGTCAGTTCGCGCACCACCACATGCCAATCGGGCGTCGTGCGGTAGTTGACCACGTCGTCGGCCCCCAGAGCCTTGAGCCGCTCTGCCTTCTCCTCGCTCGACGTGGTCGCAATGACACGCGCACCAAAGAGTTTGGCGAACTGAAGAGCGCAGAGCGAAACGCCTCCTGATCCCAGGGTAAGCACCGTGTCACCGGCCTGCAAGGGTCGACCACCTGTGAGCGCATTCCAGGCGGTGACGCCGACGAGGGGCAGCGCTGCAGCTTCTTCAAAAGAAAGATGCTCAGGGATGTGGGCAACGCCCTCTTCAGGCAGCACGGCATATTCTGTTAACATGCCGTCCAGTGAGCCGCCGAGCTGGGCGGCAGAGTCCCATGCAAAGGGGCCATCCATCCAGTACGGGAAGGCGGCCCCTGCGACCCTCTCACCCACTTGGACGCGGGTAACGTTCGAGCCTATGGCCACGACCTCACCTGCCCCTTCCGCCACCGGAACCACATCCGGTCGGATAGGCAAGGGATAATAGCCCAGAATCAGGATCAGCAGTTCCCGAAAGCTGAGCGAGCTGGCCCGCACCCGAACCAGCACTTCACGCGGACCGGGCGCTGGTATGTCGTGTTCCCGTATGGTCAGGCCAGCGAGACCTGCACCTTTGTTGATATGGTAGCTTTTCATAAGCATCCTCCTTTGACACCCTGCTGTGCTCGAGTCAGAACTGGTAGTCGAAACGGATGCGGCCATCGTCGCTCAGAAGAAAGAAGATGGTGCCGACTGCTGCCGCTTCGCCTCCACCGGCTGGCACCATCTCCCAATGAAACATGAGAGCGTTGTGATGTCCGTTCACCTCGCTCGACCGCCTGAAGACAAAACCTCCTGTTTTCACAAACTCTTTATGCGCGGCTTCGACCCTCTCTTCGAGCGCTGTGTACCTATGAATCTCGCGTGATCTGGTGAATTGGACCCCGTCCTCCACCCAGAGTTCGGCGATCCTCTTGCGGCGAAGTTCGGCGTCCGGTTCGTGCCAGAGCGCGATATAGCGGTCCACCAATTCGTTCAGCTCATTTCTCTCTTGTTGACTCATCGATGATTGGCTCCTTTCTGCCAGTTCGGATATATCGTCTACATTCTTGATTGTAATCTGAAAAGGTGATAGAATCGTTCCTAATTGAGGATGCTTTCAAGCAGGAGAAAGAAAGTGGTCTACCGCCCGACTGCCCGTGTGCTGACCGTCTTAGAACTGCTGCAATCACACGGGCGCCTGACCGGCGCAGAGCTTGCTCGGCGGCTGGAGGTAGATATCCGAACGGTGCGCAATTACGTCGAGACACTTGCCGATCTCGGCATCCCAGTGGAAGCTGAGCGTGGCCGCTACGGGGCCTATCGCCTGCGACCAGGCTACAAACTCCCCCCGCTGATCTTTACAGAGGACGAGTCCCTTGCACTGACGCTGAGCCTGTTGCTGGCGCGAGAGAATGGTCTTGCCCAGACCTCGACCGCCGTTGAGAGTGCGCTTGCAAAGGTCGAGCGCGTCCTGCCACAAGCGACGCGCGCCCGCATCCAGGCGGTGGAACAGACGGTGATCTTCGAGAGGAGTTCTTTCCACGCCGCACCTTCCGCTTCGACAGTGACGGTGCTGAGTTCAGCGATCCAGACCGGACAGTGTGTGCGCCTCCAGTATCGCTCTGCACGCTCGGACGTGACGGAGCGCGTGTTTGCTCCCCACGGCGTCGTGTATCACGGGGGGCTCTGGTACACCATTGGCTACTGTCACTTGCGACAGGAGCAGCGCCTCTTTCGCCTGGACCGTATCCAGCAGGTCGAAGTGACGAGCGAAACGTTTTCCCCTCCGGTCAACTTTGATGCGCTCGAAGCAGTGCAACGCGCGCTCGCCTCTGTCCCGAGAGTCTGGCAGATCGAAGTGTGGCTAGAGACTACACTGGAGGAGGTGCAGCGCCAGACGCGTTTTCCAAAAGCGATGTTTGAAGAGGTGGACAATGGAGTCATCTTGCGCGTCGATGTCGAAGATCTGCCATGGATGGCGCGCTTCCTCGCTGGTCTCGGTGTTCCCTTAATCATCCATTATCCCGCTGAATTACGGACCACCTTACGCCAGTATGCCCTCACGCTGGCAAGCTATGCTGGGCAGATCGAAGCAGAAGGGATCTAGCGGCTTGCAAGAAGAAACATCACTGCCACCCCCTCAATACATCTTAAGTCGTAGAGAAATACGTCCGTAAGCTTACAAAAAAAGCTCCTTTCTGGTTTATCCTTTGCATAGTCAACGATGCAGTTGAGTCACCAGGCTCAAGACTATTGTAAAGGGGCACTTATAGACGCACCTATTGTGCTGCACACTGGCCATCTTAAAAAGCACTTCGGCTCAGTGCGAGCGGTAGAAGATGTCTCCTTAGCTAGAAGTTCTGCGTCTCATAGCGGACGGATTATCCAACGCCACCATCGCGGAAAAACTGGTGATCAGCGAAAAAACAGTGAAAGTCCATGTGAGCAACATTCTCAGCAAGCTGCATATGCTTGATCGCACACAGGCGGCAGTTTTTGCCTGGCAGCAAGGATTGGTGCACCGAGATAATCCATAGGAAAATACGGCACAAACCACTATCACTTCTGGGGATGACATCTTTGCTGTACAATTGTATACTTATTTATTATGAAGGAGTAGTAACAGATATTGGGAGATCGTTACCGTCACATTAAAAACATAGGCACGCGGGCGGTCTTTGCGATGCTCGCCGACAGGATGGGAAAAAAGGAGAATCTGTATGATGGAAAGCACGAGGACCACGCAAAGGCCTGGCCAACGGGAAACGGGTCAGTTGTCTCGCCCCTCCCAAAACAACTCTAACGCACCAAACGAACGCCCTGGAGGGTCTGCACCGCAAGGAAGACCCCCCAATAGGCGGGGCTTCTGGCTACAATGGCTCATCTTCATCATTGTCATCAATCTGATCTTCTACGCTCCGCTCATCTTTGGTGGCTTGAGTGGGCAACAGTCGACGGTCAACCTGTCATACACCAGCTTCTTGCAGCAGGTGCAGCAGGGCAATGTCAAGGACGTGACGCTCACCGGGAATTCCGTGTCTGGCGACTTCAAAACGCCTATTCATCAGCCGCAGAGCGGTACCGGGAGCAACACGGCGACGTATCCGCGTTTCACCAGCTATGTGCCAGAGACGGGCGATCCCAACTTGCTTCCCTTGCTGGAGAAAAACGGCGTCCAGGTCAACGCTCAGCCCGTGCAGACTCCCTGGTGGCAGACGGCGCTGACGATCCTGCTCAATGCTTTACCCGTCTTGCTGCTGGTCTACATTGGCTACATGCTCCTGCGCAGCATGCGGCAGTCGCAGCAAGGAGGAGGCATCTTTGGAGTGGGGCGCAGCCGCGCCAAACTGTACAACGAAGAGCGTCCATCGACGACCTTCGCCGATGTGGCGGGTGTCGACGAAGCCAAGGCCGACCTGCGCGAGGTGATCGACTTCCTGCGCAATCCACAGCGCTACCTGGCGATTGGGGCACATATTCCCAAAGGCGTGCTGCTGGTCGGCCCTCCAGGCACGGGCAAGACCTTGCTGGCGCGTGCGGTCGCAGGCGAGGCAGGTGTGCCTTTCTTTAGCGCCAGTGCCACCAGCTTTGTCGAACTGTTCGTCGGTGTGGGAGCCAGCCGCGTGCGCGACCTGTTTGAGCAGGCCAAGAAGAACGCTCCCTGTATCGTCTTTATCGACGAGATCGACGCGATTGGGCGAACGCGCAGTGGCGCTTCGGCGTTTGCGAGCAATGATGAGCGTGAACAGACGCTGGAGGAACTGCTAGTGGAGTTGGATGGCTTCGAGCAACGCGATGCCATCGTAGTGCTTGCCGCCACGAACCGTCCTGATGTGCTCGATCCGGCCTTGCTGCGGCCGGGGCGGTTCGACCGGCAGATCACGGTGGATCTGCCTGAACGACGTGGGCGCGAAGCCATCCTGCGCATCCATACGCGCAACGTCCCCCTGGCGCCTGATGTGAACCTGGAGGACCTGGCACGTGCGACGCCGGGCTTCTCGGGAGCGGACCTGGAAAACCTGGTGAACGAGGCGGCGCTGGCTGCGGCACGTCAAGGCCAGACACAGGTGGACCGCAAGGACTTCGGGGATGCGCTCGACAAACTACTGCTGGGAGGCAAACGGGAAGCCTTGATGGATGAACAGGAGCGCAGGATTGTGGCCTACCATGAAGGCGGGCACGCGCTGGTGGCAGCGGTGCTGCCTGATGTCGATCCGCTGTACAAAGTGACGATTGTGCCACGCGGGCGCGCGCTCGGGGCCACCCAGTTCCTGCCAGAAGGTGACCGGCGCAACTTACCGCGCAGCTACCTGATGGAGCGACTGGCCGTGGCGCTGGGCGGTCGCAGCGCGGAGGAAATCGCGCTGGGAGAGATCACCACGGGTGCGCAGAACGACCTCAAGGAAGCCTCGCAGTTGGCACGGCGCATGGTGACCGAGTGGGGCATGGGCGATCAAACATCTCCCGTGGTATATGACCTGGCGGACGGTAGTCCCTACCTCAACCAGCAACCGCTGGAAGACCACAGTCGGGTGTACTCGGAGGCGACGGCAGAGCGCCTGGATACCGAGGTCGAGCAGCTGATTACGCAAGCCCATCAGCAGGCTCGCGGCGTCTTGACCGAGCACCGTGATGCCCTGGACCGCCTGGCGCAGGCTCTCCAGCAAGAAGAGGTACTAGAGCGCGACCAGGTGCTTGCCATCGTGAATGGGGCGCAGAAAACACAGGGTGGTGCAAGTGGCGAGAAAGCATCCCAAAGCGCGCAAGTTCCAGGTAGCTAGAAATCATTCATGTCTCGTCAGTAGCAAGGGGTCGGCATATCTCTCCGACGCAAGATGAACGCGAAATGTTTTTATCTCAAAAGGTCTGACCTGAAACGATAGCGCGTTCCCTTGATAGGAGACATCGTTGATCGGCTCCTCCAGAAGGTTACACTCTTGCGCGGAAAGAATCGACGTAGCAAAGGTGAGCGTGCCGCGTCCGCGCTGATTATGCGCTTCGTACAGCCGCACAATCAGACCATCCCCGTCCTCGGCAGGTTTGACCGTCTCTACTATGACGTGCGTGCACTCGGTCTGTATAAAAGAAGAATTTGTTCTGCCCGTTGTAGGTACGATAGGGATTGATGCGGCCTTCTTTTGACCAGCCACGCACACTAGCGGAACATTGAGTTCGTAGGCACGCCGTACGCTCTGCGCCTCCCTCCAATCTCCTGCATGCGGCAAGAGGCTATAGGTGAAGCGGTGCAGGCCTTCATCTGCATGAGCATCGGGGAAGACACCGGACTTAAGGAGCGTCAGACGAACAACATTATCGTGAACGTCATGCCCATACTTACTGTCATTAAGCAGGCTGATACCGTATCCCCCTTCGCTCAAATCGATCCAGCGATGGGCACAGGTCTCAAAACGGGCCATATCCCAGGATGTGTTACGATGCGTGGGGCGCTCAACGCTGCCAAATTGGATTTCATAGGTTGCTCGTGTGCTGTTGATTGCAAGCGGAAACGCCGCTTTCAACAACGCCTGGTGTTCGTGCCAGTCGATCTCGGTGGCAATGTCGATGCGCGGCGAATTGCGCCAGAGCGAAATACGCTGCGTGATACGCGAGGACATGTACGGACGGACAATCTCGACGGTTGCGCGCACTGGTCCCTCTTCGATGACATGCATAGCTGTTACAGCTCGTACCGGGTACGGCTTCTCCTCATAAAAGAGATCAATATCCCAGGCATCGAAATCCAAGGGACGATCCTCATAGGCGATAAGCTGATTGCCTGTTTGCCCAGGGGCAAGAACGTCACGCTCTGCACGCATGTCGTAGAGCCGGCTGATCTCTCCTTGCGCATCGATCCGAAGGTCATAATACTCGTTGCGCAGGACGATTGTCTCCGAGTCGATAAATCGCTCTACGTGCCCGATAAATCGGCGCTCTACACTGTAGAGCGCCGATTTATCGGGCACGTAGAGCACCTGTGCTTCACCGGTCCCCGCATTGCTGGCTGCCGATACGACCTGCACCCCACATGGGGGCACGCGCACACCATCCAGCAGGAACACCGTATTCTCCTCCCAATCAGTTGTTTGCTGGGCATGCGGAAGAGATGATGCAAGCTGCGCCGGCACCTGTATGGGGTCCGTGCGCTCCCACGCCAGGGTATTCAGCAGGAGGAGATCCTGCTCTCCTGCAGGGATGTGTTGCAGCACAACAGCGAGTGCCTCGTCGTATATGCGCTTTCCTATGGCACGTGCCTCGGCATAGATCAGCTCGGCATCGTCATAGACTTCACGGATCGATGAGCCGGGCAATACATCATGGAATTGATTCAGGAGTATGAGCTGCCAGCCCTGATTCAGTTGCTCCTGGCGGGACGGCATGCCGTAGAGACCGGCCCAGGCATTCAGCAATTCCACCTCGCGGTAAAATAATTCAGCGCGCCGATTAGCCTGTTTGACGCGTGCCTGCGAGGTATATGTCCCCCGGTGATACTCTAAGTACAACTCACCTACCCATGTGGGCAAACGCGGGTTCTCCCACACGCGCTGATAGAGTTCCGTGAAGTAATCTTCAGCTCGACCGGCACGAACCTGGGGGAAGTCCGGCAGGTCCGCCATGATGTGCATGCGCTCCATTTGTTCTTCCGTTGGTCCACCGCCACCGTCGCCCCAGCCAAAAAGATACAGCAAGTGATCGTTGATGTCCTGTTGACGATAGTTCGTCCAGGTCCCGGTCATATCGCTCGGTCGCAAGGGGCCGTTGTAGCTATAGAAAGTTGTCGTATACAGGTCTGGTGCCGTGATGAAGTGAGTCAGGACCTCAGAGCCGTCGATGCCGCGCCAGCGAAAAGTATCACAGGGCATGCGGTTAAACTGGTTCCAGCTAATCTTCGTGGTCATGAAGACGGGGATATTGCAACCGTGCATAATTTGCGGAAGCGCGGCACTATAGCCAAAGACATCTGGCAACCAGATATGACGGGGCTTGACACCAAATTCTTGTTGCCAGAAGTGTGTCCCATGCATAATCTGGCGTATGAGCGACTCGCCAGAGGTAAGGTTACAATCCGCTTCAACCCACATCGCGCCTACCGGCTCAAAACGTCCCTCCGCGACACGCTGTTTCACCCGCGCATAGAGTTCAGGAACGTCCTCTTTCAGCCATTGAAGCACTTGCGGCTGGCTCTGGCTATAGTGGTAGTCGGGATAGCGCTCCATCAATCCCAGCACATTAGAGACAGCATGAGCGATCTTCTGGCGGGTTCTCCAGTAAGGCCACATCCACCCGACATCGAGGTGTGCGTGTCCGCTGGCAGTAATCTGCGGGCGGTAGGTCCCACGATAAATCGGGGACCTACTGTAGAGTGCGGATTTATCCAGCACGTCCTCAGCAAGATGCGTTTGCAGGTAGTCATAAGCAGCCTGAGCCGAGTCAGTGAAACGTTCACCCTGCCAGCCTTCGCGCAGATCGAGCATGTTATAGGCCGTATTGAGGCGGGCTAATAGGACATGGCGTGCCGGATCACCGTCGTTCAGTGTGAGAGACGCTTCCAGGAGGGTCTGCATCAAGTGATAGAGTTGCCAGTTCACCACGCGGCGCGGACGCAGCGTCAAGCCCCCAAAGGGCAGAGGAACGGCTGTGTAGACCTGGAGCATCAACGTATGGGATTGCCCATCGCACGCTTCCCCGGGCAGCAAGAGAACGGGATGGCGCCAATCAAAAGCCCCAATGGCATGCCCATCAAGAAAAACAGTCGCTTCCAGGCGGAGCAAAAGAGAATCATCCTCCAGGGGATCCCAGTGCAATTGCAGGACCAGGGGTAGCCCTTGCAACGACGCTGGCACGTGCAGAGGCGCCATCAGCCAGCTTGTTCCATGCTCCAACCCCCAGACCGGTCCTACCTCCAGCGGTTGCCAGTGTGTGTCTGTAAGCGATGGTATAGCCATCGGGCCAGTGGCAGCAACACCATAGACCGGGGAAAGCATGTGGGCTGGCCCTTCGGTCGTTTTGCTTAGTGCTTGAAGACTCGCGCGAAGTTTTTGGACGGTAAATACCAAGAGAAATTCCTTTCCACTCAAGGAACATATACGACAAGGTCAAGGGGAACGAGCCCTTTTAGCCCTTGAGGCCTCCACTGACGCCGCGCACAAAGAAGCGCGATACCAGTGTATAGAGTACGACGGCTGGCAGCGCGTAAAGCATAGCGTAGGCGGCCAGCTGGCCGTAGTTCACCTGGCCATAACTGCCGAAGAACGTATAGATATGAACCGAAGCCGGCAGTAGATTCTGGCTTTGCAGAATAATCAGGGGAACGAAGAAGTTCGTCCATGCTACCAGGAAGCTCCATACGCCGACCACGGCAATCCCTGGCGCGGCAAGCGGGAATAGCACGTAAATGAGGGCCTGGAAGGTCGAAGCGCCATCAATCCAGGCCGCCTCTTCGAGCTCGTGAGGAATCGAATCGAAAAAGTTCTTCATCAGCCAGATACAGAAAGGCAATGCACTGGCAACAAAGAAAAGGACAACCCCCTGGAGCGTATCAACAAGGTTCAGCGAGGCGTACAGTGCATACAGCGGCGTCACCAGGGCTAGAATGGGCAGCGCGCTAGCGAACAGGATGACGTACATGAGGGGCCCCTTGAAGGGAAACTGGTAACGCGAGAGTGGGTACGCTGCCAGGCCCGCGAGGATGATCACCAGGAGCATCGTACTGATTGCCAGGATGAGGCTGTTGCCAAAAGGGCCCGCGACGAGGCCATTGGTGATAATCGTTTGATAATTGATCAAGCTGAAATGAGCAGGTATCGTGACCGATAGGGTTGCACTCGGATTGAAGCTTGCCAGGATGGGCCATAAGAGTGGCACCAGGAAGAATAGTCCGAAGATCACCAGGATAAGGTAGGCGGATGTCGAAGTCAGGCCGCGACGAATAGTCATGTCTCTCTCCTCTCACTCCACCTCGAACAGTTGGGAGCGTGATATAGCAGCTTGTGTATGCATACTCAGTAAAAATCTCCTCGCTGCCAGTTAGAGGTCAACGCGTAGAACACGAATGTACAACAATGAAAGGATGGCTCCCACCACCAGGATCAGCAGCGAGATAGCGCTTCCATAGCCAATCTGATAGAATTGGAACGCCTGGCGGTATTGGTAGATGGTCAAGAGTTCTGTACTGAGGTTGCTTCCTCCTGTCAGAACATAGACCAGGGTGAAATCGGAGAGCGTCGCCAGTGTGATGAGTAGCAGGTCTGTGGCAATACTGCCCTTGATGAGTGGGAGCGTAATATAACGAATGCGCGCCCACAGACCAGCACCGTCAATCGAAGCCGCTTCGAGCAATTCAGGTGGAATACCTTCCAGGGCGGAAGCGTACAGGAGCATCGAGAACGCTGTGCCACGCCAGGTGTTTGCCACAATGATCGAGGCCATCGGGTAGTCCTGAAGCCAGGCATGCTGCGGCAAGCCGAAGGTTGCCACGATCGAGTTCAGGAGGCCAGGGGCCAGGACACTTTGTGGGCCGCCGGCAAGGAAGGAACTCCAGAGGAAACCGGCTACCACGTCGGGAATCACCCAGGCGACGATAATGATAGCTCCAAGGACCGCCTTAAAGGCGCGCTGTCGATGACGCATCAACATGGCTAAGAGCAGTCCTAGCACGGCCTGGCCGATCAACGCTGAGCCAACCAGATATGTCAGCGACACACGGAAGGCGTTGAAGAACTCTGCATCATGCAGGATTTGCACGAAATTTTGTATCCCGACCCACTGAGGGGTTGCTGCGCCTGCACCCGTCAAGGACATGTTGGTGAAAGAGATATAGAGGGCCCAGAGAGCGGGGCCGAACATAAAAAGAGCGATGACCAGGAAGGCGGGGGCCATAAAGAGGATAGCAAGACGCAGTCGCTTGTGCCGGCTGCGTCTAGGGGCGGGTGTAGCCATCCTCAGTGGTTGCACCCGCTTCGTCTCAACCTGCATATTCCAACTCCTCAGCCAGGGATGGATCGCGGACAAAGGAGTATTCTCTGTACCGTGATCCACCCTTACCAGCAGTTAACAATACCTTTGTATCGTCGATAGAAGAATATAGGTAACTATTCAGGTCTCCGTTCTCTTGCACCGCCTCCGGCGGCGGGGTGAGGGAGAAGGGCGGGGACACCCCGCACCCCGCCAAGGGGCCTGCAAGGCCCCTTGGAACCCCCTGCTGACTAGGTACGAATATAGAGGAAAACCACGTGCTGGATAAATCCGCACTCTACAGACCTTCACATGCTACGTTCCCTGTTCGACATTGCTCGCACCCGCAATGCCTGTAACAGCCTGGGAGTAGGTACTCATCGCGTCAGATGGTGACTGCCCACTCATCACATGCTGCATGGCGTTGTCGATCTGGAGCGAGATCTTGGGGTACGCAGGGAAACCCGGGCGGAATTGTGTGAAGGCCACCAGGCTCGTGTAGAACGGATTCAGCGGGGTGTTGTGATACGCAGGTACATTGACAATATCCTGACGTGGTGTCACCTGCCCGTCCTGAACATCGTAGCTTGCCAACAAGTCCTGACTGGAAGCGGTCTTGAGGACCTGGAATGCCTGGTCTGGATGGGCTGACCTGGCCGTAATGGAGTAGGCCCAACCGCCGGAGAGTGTGACATAGTTGGGAGCCTGCCCGAATTCGGTCGGCATCTTGGCGACACCCATCGTCTGCTGCCACTGCGACCACGGCGCTGTACCGCCGGAATACCAGTTGCTACTGATCCAGGAGCCATCGATATTAATGGCAAGCTTCCCCTGCGGGATAAGTTGCTGTTCAATCGTATTAGCAGCCTGGGTACTCAAGGCAATATCATTGGTGGGTCCAAGCAGATCAGACGGATTATAGACCTGCTTTACGAAGTTGAGCGCATCGAGAAATCCCGGGCTGGAAGCAACCCACTTTTGCGTTGAGTAATTGTAGAGTGGATTTTTGGTACCGTAGAGCAACATCTCGAAGCCCTGCATTGAGGAGGCCTCATCCATCGGAACGCCTGAGAAGAGGTTGAGCGGGATGACACCGGGCACTTTCGCTTTGATAGTGCGGGCAGCCGACAGGATATCGGCCCAGTTATGGGGCTGCCAGGTGGTAGGGAGTCCTGCGCGTTGGAAGATACTCTTGTTGTACCAGACCAGGCGTACATCGGTACCGTCCATCACGCCGTAGTTGTGACCGCTGAACGTTGTGATCTTCTGCATAGCGGGGAACCACTGCTGGCTGTATTCAGGCCAGGTAGCCAGGTACTTATCGAGCGGGGCCAGGTAGCCGGCGGTCACGTCAGAGCTAACCAGGAAGCTATCCTCGCGCACGAGATCTGGAGCCGTGCTGGCGGAGCGCATCATCAGGTCGAGCTTTGTGTAATAGTCTCCCTCGCTAGCGATGATGGGTTCCAGCTTGACTTTGATGTTAGGGTTAGCCGCCTCGACACGCTGCTTCACCTGGTTCCACCACGCCTGTTCAGGATAGGGTGGGGGACCAAACTGCTGATAGGCGACAGTAATGGTGACCGGTCCGTTGGTATTGGTAGTAGAAGGGCCGCCGCAGGCCTGCACTACAAATGCTGCGGCGAAAAGCACGACAAAAAGATAAAGGGGGAAGAAACCCAAGCTTTTCAATAGCCTGTGCATAACACCTCTCCTTGTTGATTAAATAGGACAGCCAGTCCTTACAACTCTGTCAGTCAACGTCGGTGTGTACAATGAGCTTCAGCATCTCTTGAAGCGGGCTCACTAGCAAACAATCAGGCAAGCTAGAAGGGGATAAAAGTGGCGGTCAGTTAAGAATGCTGGATCGTAAGGTCTCAGCTGCACCTCCTCTCGGTTATTATTGGCACGCTTAACATAAATACCATAGGTTAAGTATGAGGTAAAAAACGGAATTTGTCAACGGGTATTTTCATAAGCATGGAGAAAAAACGGAATTTGTCAATGGGTATTTTCAAGAATTGAAGCAGATTAAGTGATGGTTTTTTGGCGACTGAGCCTCACCCAGTGCACTCTGCCTTTTCGGCATCCATCTGAAGCCAGCTATTTTCCGCGTATCTATCTTTGAAAATCGAAAATTGACATAGCAAAACCTAAAAGTTGTTGGATGCTTGCTTGCACAATATGTACAGATATGCTAAGCTTTGCCTAGCTGTGGTGTCACTATGCAAACCCTTTATTTTATGCATTTCATGTGTTACTGAAGAAGGAAGACTGATTTGATAGCGAAGCTAAGCAAAAAGGAGCGAACGA
>Ga0207646_10004299_pt1 | contig 15552 bp, 14 predicted proteins | sample KBSK5502metaG_FD_184343 | JGI IMG/M metagenome (GOLD analysis project Ga0207646, IMG submission 184343) | Corn, switchgrass and miscanthus rhizosphere microbial communities from Kellogg Biological Station, Michigan, USA - KBS K5-50-2 metaG... | ecosystem: Host-associated > Plants > Roots >... | reverse complement strand
GTCAGCCCCAGGAGCCCGATTGAAAACGCGAAGGTCATCCGATAGAGCTGGTAGACGATGAACACGATCAGGAACGCGATCATCCAGGGGTAGGCCCAGATCTTGTCCCTGAGCAGCGCCGCTACCAGCACGACTTTGACGACGCCGTGGAGCAGCAGGTACGCAGCGCCGAAATGTAATGACGATCCAGTGAGGCTGCCGGCGCTATGCAGTAGATGCGTGGCCAGAAAGTCGTGCGGATCCTCTGAGAGCTCGTGTTGAGTAAGAGCTCTGCTTATTTGGTCGATGGTGGTTGGGCTGACGATCAGCAAGAGAACGCCACCAACGACCTCGAGCACGCCGTCAAGACCCTTGAGGATGATCCCGACGGCGAAGGCTCGATCGAGGAGGTCGCCGCTCTTGAACCAGTTCACGCCAACCGGCTCCACAGTATGCGTAGAGACGTTGCTTTAGCGCCGAGCCGACCTAGAGGCAAGCCGCATGAGCCCCGAATTAGGTCAATCTATGTCAAAAACCTGCGAACTCGGCGCAACCTGTTTCACCAAACCACGGCAGTTCGGGTGCGGCTCTCTTCGGCCATCGAGAGCTCGTAGTAAGCTTCGATTCGCATCGTCCAAAGGCGATGTTCAGTTGTTCTTATACAGCTGGTCAAATGGCCTTTTTGGGCCGATTTCGATCTCAGAGGCAGCCCACCTGTTTACAAAACAGCTGCTCTGCCAATTGAGCTACGCCGGCATCCGCTCGAAGGTTAGCGCGACTCTGCTAGGCAGGCCACAAGGAAAGAGCAGGTCACCGATGGCCGTGCCCGCAGATGAACACCAACTTCACGCAGCAAGCTGGGCCCCCGATCGTAGGGGCACAGTGCGTAGGCGCCGATGGCGGCGTGCGCAAACAGAGTGACTCGATCCCTTCGAAACGCCGGGATCCATAGCCGTCCCGCGGAGATGTCCATCGCAGTATTGGACCAGACGCGCCCGCGGTCGCCGCCATCTCCGAGGCAGAGATGATGCACGGTCATGCGCTAACGCCCGGATGCGAATGGATGAACGCTGTCCTGATCACCGATCCCAGCTTGTTGGAGCGGAAGTACGAACAGAACTGCATAGCCTGGACCGCTTTGCCCAGATGGCCAACCTTGTGCGCAACAGCAGATATCTAGTCTTCAGCGCGCGCTGCCGGTTTTCTTTGAACCGTATGCGGACGGGTCCCTCGCGTGCGTCTTTTATCTGTATGCGCATGAGCCGGGAGCTGACCTGGGGTGGTTAGTGGACTGTGCGAAGCCATAGTCGTTGCCACGGGGTTTCCACGGCGCGGTGGTTGTAGTTGGTCGGATCCAGGTGACGGCTTGCTTCGGCGGCAGGCCGTCGAGAATGGCGAGGGCGGCAAGGGCGGTTCCTGTGCGGCCGATGCCGCCGCGGCAGGTAACTTCGACCCGTTCCCCGGCGTGTGCCCGGCGGTAGGCCTCGCGCAAGGTGTCGAGGACGTCGGCATGGTTGATGGGGATCCAAGAGTCGGGCCAGCGGATGTGCCGATGAGCCCGCGCCGGCATAGGGCCGTCGGCCAGGAGCGGGGCGAAGTCCGCCGGGCTGAAGGTGTCGCTCTGGCGCCGGCCGCGGACTCGCGGACCGGAGGGAAGGGTGACAAGCCCCGTGTCGTCCAGCCAAGCGTTGGTGGTCACTGGCTGGCGCACGCGCGGCGCGATCGGGGGGTGGCCTTGGCGAGGATGGTGATCAAAGTCGTGCGCGGCAGCGCCGTGCCGGCGTAGCTCTCAGCCTCCCCGGTCGCCCTACGTCGCTGTCAGGCCCGCGGGCACGTCCTGGATGTGAGACAGCTTGGCGAAAAGGCCCTCTTCGTTGAGCAGCTGAGCGGGCGGCCCCAACTGGACCACACGGCCACCCTCCATGACGGCCACGACATCGGCCCCGCGGATTGTGCGCATCCGGTGGGCGATGACGATGGCAGTACGGCCCTCGATCAGGCGTCCGATGCTGCCGATCACCAGCTGCTCGGTGGCGACGTCCATACTGCTCGTGGGCTCGTCCATGATTACGACCGGCGCCTGCCGCAACATGGCGCGGGCGAGCGCAATGCACTGCCTCTGACCACCTGAGAGCGTCGAGCCTCTCTCGCTCACGACGGTCTCGAGGCCGTCATCCAGCTCGTCGGCGAAGGTCAGTACTCCAGCCGCCTCGGCCGCCGCCATCACATCGTCCTTCGCGGCGTCGGGGCGTCCATAGGCGATGTTGTTCCAGACCGTGTTCCGGAACAGAAGGCTCTCCTGCAGGACCAGGCTCACGGACGAGCGGAGGCTCGCCAGACGCACCTCCCTGACGTCCCGCCCGCCCAGCCTAACTGCCCCCTCCCAGACGTCGTAGAGGCGCGGCACCAGCGCCAGCGCCGTGCTCTTGCCGGCGCCGGTGGGCCCCACCAGGGCGACCACCGAGCCGGCCTCGATCCGCCAGCTGAAATCCTTGAGGACCGGCCGGCCGGCCACATAGCCGAATGTGACGGAATCGAACTCGACGCCGAGTGAGCCTGCCGGCATCGGCTTGGGTCTGGCTGGATCCCGTACGTCGGGACCAAGTGCGAACACCTCCGTCAGCCGTTCGGCCGAGACCGCTGCGCGCTGCACCTGAATCGGCAGTTTGGCCAGCTGCCGCATCGAGCTGAATGTGCCGCGCGTGTAGGCAAGCGCGAGCGTCAACAGTCCGATGCTGAGGCTGCCCCGCAGCACCAGCAGGGCCGCCACCAGGAGCGTCAGCGCAGTCGCCGCCGAGGTTACCAGGGTCACCGCCGGCTGGACTCGAGCCTGTGCCTCAGACGCCTGGATTCCATAGATCAGACCCTCTTCGGTCGCGTCCACAACGCGTTCGGCTTCGTGCTCCTCCTGTCCCAGCACCTGTACGAGAGGGACGGCGGCAAGCGCCTCCGCGAGCATCGCGCTCACGCGCCCGTCCTGCTTTCGCGCTGCACGCACCGCGGTGCGGATCTTAATCCGATAGTGGCGAGACAGCAGGTAGACGGGGACCGACCCCACGATGACCACCGCCCCCAGGCGCCAATCGAGTACGAGCAGCGCGCCCAGCATGAAGACGGCGGTCCCGGCATTCGTCACCAGGCTGCCCGCGACGCTGCTGAGCAGGACCTGCAGGTTGGTCACGTCTCCGCTGAGGCGCAGCTGCAGGTCGCCGCTTCGCGTTTGGGTGCTGTGATGGAAAGAAAGCGACAGGCGCTGAACGTGGTTGTAGAGCGCTCGCCGGAGGTCGGTGATCGCCGTCTGCCCGATTCGCCCGCTGTTACTGCTGTCGAGATACGTGAAGAGCGCGTCGAACAGGGCGATCAGCATCAGGGCCGCTGCCAGCAAGAGCAGCTGCCTGAACTGCTGGGTGCTGAGTGTCGTCGTCCGAGCGTGACTACCGGCGTGACGGAAGGCGTTCACCAAGAGGTCGATTGCTCGCTGTATTGGAATTGGCATCAGGAGGGCGGTCGCAATTTCCCCGATCATCGCGGCCTGCGCCAACGCAAGGCGACCTCGGTGTGCAGTCAAGTAGGGGAGGAGCAGCGCCAGCGCGGTCTTCACGCCCGCATTCCCTGGTGTAGCTCAGCCGCGAGCACGTTCTCAACCCGTGCCGCGACGCTGTCCCAATCTAACGTGGCGGCGCGGGTCGCAGCATTCCGTCCGAGGCGAGAGCGCAGCGCTGAATCTTCTCCCAGTCGGCGGAGGGCGCCGGTCAACTCGTCCTGGCTGCCCGGTTCGTAAAGGATGCCGGCGTCGCCGACGAGCAGCGGCAGGTCGCCCTGCCCGCTGGCCACCACGGGGAGGCCCGCCGCCAGGTATTCGACCACCTTGAGCGGAGAGAAGTAGAAGCCGGCCATGGGCTCGAACGGCGCAGCCCCGATGTCCATGGCGTCGAGGTGGGCGGGGATCTCGGCGTGTAGGACCGCGCCGGTGAAGATGGCGCGAGCGCCCAGGCCTAGCCGGCGCGCCTGGGCCGCGAGCGGCTCGCGCTCCGGTCCCTCCCCTAGGATCAGCAGACGGTATGAGCTGGGTAAGCTCGCAAACGCCTCCAGCAGCAGGCCTACACCGTGCCAGGGCTTGAGGCTGCCTGCGAACCCGATCACGATTGTCGCCGCGTCGATTCCGAGTTGGTGGCGCATCGCCTCGCGCCCCCCGCGCCGGAAAAGTTCGAGCTGCACGCCGTTAGGCACGACGCTGACCGCGCCAGGTCGGGCGCCGGCGTCGAGCGCATGGTCGAGCAGGGCCGTGGAAACGACCACCACGCGATCTGCGTCGGCCAGGAGCTTGCGTTCGCGCTCGCGCCACATGTCAACGTCTTGGAGCCCGCGGAAACGGGCCGCTTCGTCAGCCAGGGGCGCATTCACCTCCAGCGTGAAAGGCAGGCCCAGGGCACGGGCTGCTTCGAGAGCTGCGCCGCTCGGCAGTGAATAACGTTCGAGCACGGTTTCGATCCCCGCCGAGTCGAACTCGCCAATGAGCCACCGCACCTGTGGTTCCGATGGCAGCTCGACGACGCGAGCGCCTGGAGGGGCGGGGTTGGGGCCGTCGGTGCGGGCGCAGACAACGAGTAGCTCGTGACCGCGGCGCGCCAGGGCTGCGGCCAGGCTTCTAAGGTGCAGCGATGCTCCCTTGGCACCGCACAGGGGAATGCCGGGATCCGCGCAGACGTAGGCGATCCTCATGCCACCACCGCCTGGCTGGTTTTCGGCTCTGCGATCGGAGGGCCGACAAGCAGCTCCGCCACGCGGCGCGAATTGACGGTCAGGTCGAAGTCCCGCTCGACCTTGCGACGGCCGGCGGCGCCGAGGCGGCTCGCCAGCCCCGGATCGAGCAGCAGCCGCGTGATCGCCCGCGCCAGGGCCGCCGCGTCCCCGGGCTTCACCAGCAGCCCGTTCAGGCCGTCGTCGATGAGCTCTGGGATGCCGGAGATCGTTGTCGATACGACCGGCACACGCATGGCCATGGCTTCCACCAGGACGTTGGGGATGCCGTCGCGGTCTCCGTCCGAAACGACGACTGGTGCAAGCGCGAAAACCGAGGCTCGCGCGTATGCGGCTGCAATCTCGTCTTGGGGGCGAGCGCCGTGAAAAGAAACCCTTGGCCCGAGACCTGCGGCGCATGCCATCGCCTCCAGCTCCTCGCGCATAGGCCCGCCGCCATAGATCTCGCAGCGGAAGGCAGCTCCGGCGAATGCCACGAGCTGCAAAGCCTGGATCAGCACCGGGTAGCCCTTCTTGGGCACCAGCCTTCCCACCGACACGATCAGGCCGGGCTCGAGCTTGCTTCGCGACGAGTTGAAGCGGCGGAGATCGGTCCCATGGTGCACGACTTGAACTGGCGTCGGGACGCCTCGCAAGAGATCGTCCAGAAAGTGTCCATTGAAGCGCGTGCACGTGAGCACGAAGCGAGCCGCCCTCGCCCGGATGACCAGGTTGCGAGCGAGCGTCGTGTAGAGGTCTTTGGCATGAGCGGTGAAGCTGAACGGCGGGCCGCCCGCGAGCCAGGCCATGTAAGCCACGGCTGCGGGGCTGTGGGCGAAGTGGGCGTGAAGATGCCCGACACCCATCTGCCGGAGTTCGCGCGCGAGCCAGGCGCCTTCGACCGCATGTCGGAGGGATGGCATCGAACGGTGCACTGTGACCAGAGCCCACAGCATCCGGAGCAGGCCTCGAGGATGAGTAGCGACCTGGGCGGCGGCGCCGCGAAAAAGGCGCCAGCGTGAGTGCCACGGCCTGCCCGCCAGCGTCACGTAGCGAACCTCGGACGCCAGCTCGCGCGCAGCAGGATGTACCACCTGTTCACCTGGGTCCATGAGAGCGAAGAGCACCGCCCCGACGCCCAGCCGGCGCACCTCCAGGAACTCGTTGAGCACGAACGTCTCCGACAGGCGCGGGAAGCGCTTGACCAGGTAGGCGACCCGGATCCCGCTCATCCGGCCATGGCCTGTGGCCGGACTGGTTCCAGCAGTGCGTGGGCCACGCGGTCGCCACCGCCCAGGTCGATCTGGCGCCAGATGTCGGCCGGCGGCGAGGGCTCTTCGAGGGCTTGCAGAACTGCCAGGCCCAACTCGCGAGAGGCTGATTTCGACGGCACAACCACGCGGGCCAATCCAAGGCGCTCCAGCATGCGGGCGCGTATCAGCTGCTCGCGCCGGGGTGCGGTGCGCGGGAATACAACCAGCGCCCGCCTTGCCGACAGGGACTCCACGACGCTGTTGTAGCCGCCCATGGAGACCACCACGTCTGCGGCTGCGATCAGGCTCAGCAGGCTGGTGGAGGACCGGATGAGATCAACTGCCGCGTCGTGCGCGAGGCGTTCAACCTCTTGGCGGGCCGAGTCCGGCATCAGTGGCCCCGTTACCAGCAAGGCCCGCACCCTGCCAGTCTTCCTTATCCGGGGCCAAGCCCCGAAGAATGCGCGGAAGAGCTCCGCTGCATCACCGCCTCCACCTCCCATCACAAGCACGCGTCGCTCTCCCGCGCGGCGGGCACGGTTCCAGGCGGTTGCGCTTGCCGGGTTCGGTTCGACGCTGTAGTCCTTGGCCACATAGCCCGTGAAGACCGTGCGCCGCCGGACCGACCGCGGCAGCGAGTACAGCTCGCCGACGTCGAACAGTCCCCGGCAGCCATAGACCAGGACCTGGTCGTAAAAAGACTCGAGCGCCGTGTAGACGCCCTGCTCAGTCCAGGTCCGGCGAACAGTTGCCGGGTCATCCAAGATGTCACGCAGGCCGAGAACGACACGAGTCTCGAGGAGCACGTCATGTGTCATCTGGAGGGGCAATCTCAGCTCGCCCTTCATCCCGAGCGGCGCGTGGTCGACCAGAAACACGTCCGGCCTGACCCTCAGCAAGGTTGAACAGATCACGCCCACGCGCTCGGCCCGCAGTTGAGACATGGAAATTGGCGCCAGCGGCCGGTAGTCCTCGGGGCCGAACTTCACGACGCCCGGCATCCGCACGAGCTCCACCGAATCCGGCAGATGCCAGTCTCCCGCCAGGGCTGAGCCCGTCAGCATGACGATATTGACGCCGGGCTCGTGCCGCCGAATGGCGTGCGCGATGGCCGAGTTGCGACGGAAGTGGCCCAGGCCGTACGTGTCGTGCGAGTAGAGAAGAATCGAGCGCGGTCGAGACTTCGCGCGCGCCGATTCAGCGTCAAACCGCCGGTGAGCGCCGGTGACTACAGCGTGTCGCTCGATCTCGCGACCTCCCTGGGGATGCTTCCTGCGCAACGGCCCCTTGGTGAGTCCGATCTGCGCCGAAGCTGCCGTCCCCTATCCGCCCACGCCCCGCAACGCCGCAACGCTCATAAGACAACGCTTGAGCCGGGTTGAGTCGGAAGCGCAACATGCCTGCGATGAAAGGGCAGCAGTGTGATGCTGTCGCCAACAGCTTCCGCGCGGGGTGTGGTCCGACCGTGCGGCGCAACACCTCACGTTAGGAATCGGCCTGCGACATGTCAAGGACACCCAATGAATTTCCGTAAATCGCTCAGTTTCGGTGGGATGCTGGTGTGCAAGTCGTGCATCGAGGGAGAGGCAGCGTCAGGTGCGTGCGAAGTACCGGTGGAGCGAAAGCCATCGGTTGGAAAGTTCGCGCTAGGAGGCTAGTCCAACCGGCGATCCGCGACCATGTCGCGGCGCGACGCCTCGTACCACTCCCACTGCTTCGCGAGGCCATCGCGCAGGGATACGCGCGGCTCCCATCCCAATCGCTCGCGAGCCAGAATGATCGAAGCCCCGGTGTGGCGCGGGTCTCCAGGCGCGGCGGGGAGGTTCTCGCGCCGGAGCTCGAGGTGGCTGATCTCCTCCAGGGTGGCCAGGACCTTGTTCAGAGTGGTTCGGCTGCCGCCGCCGAGGTTGAACACCATCCCAACCACGTCGCCAGTTGCGGCCTTGACCGTGCCCTCGACCGCGTCCGAAACGTACGTGAACTCCCGAGTCTGCTCGCCGTCGCCGTAAACCTCGATCGGCTCGCCGTCGGCCAGCGCGCGCATGAAGCGCGCGAACGCCATGTCCGGCCGCTGGCGGGGTCCGTAGACGGTGAAGTATCGAACCGACACCGCCGGGATGCCGAAGTTCCGCGCGTACAGGTGCGCAAGGTGCTCTGCGGCGAGCTTGGTGACTCCGTATGGAGAGACGGGTCGGGGGAGAGCCGATTCGCGCGTAGGAAAGGCCTTCGCCTCGCCGTACACGGACGAGCTCCCCGCGAACACCAGGCGCTTGAGGCGGCTTCCTTTCAGATGTTCGAGAAGCCGCTGCGTCGCGATGATGTTGTCGCGCGCGTACCGATCGAACTGGTGTCCCCAGCTCGGCCTGACCCCGGGCTGGCCGGCGAGGTGATAGACCACGTCGGCGCCTTCGAGCGCCGCTGTGAGGTCGGCGTCGACGAGGTCCAGCTCTTCGAACGAAAAATTGCGATGGCTCCTGGCCACCTCGAGGTTTTGCTCCTTCTGAGCGCGCCGGTAGTAATCGGTGAAGCAGTCGATGCCCACGACCTCCTGGCCGTCGGCCAGCAGCCGCTCGCTCAGGTGAGAGCCGATGAAACCGGCTGCGCCGGTGACCACCGCCTTCATCAACGGCAAGACTAAGCCCCACGAACTCCGAGGCTTCGCCTTGAGTTCGCGGGGACCCCTATTGAGGCGTGGCGACCATCATTTGCAAGCGCCCTATGAATATGTCTACCTCTCGGTTTGAGTCATGGCTGGCCGATTCGGGTATAGGCGTGTCGGTGAAACAGTCTCCAGCCGGCACGCGGACCGCCGTCGATGCGGCGCGCGCCGTCGGGGTGCGACGTCAAATACAGCTGCTCTGCCAATGGAGCTACGCCGGCGCTCTCTCAAGGGTAAAGGAACCCATTTTGAACATCCGCCGGAACTGACCTTGTCTGCAGTTGAGCAGCATGGTCTAAGGACCAGGCTCAACGAGCGAGGTCTAGTGTGGCAGGTGGCCTCACTTGAGAGAACCGCCTGACACCACACGCTGACGCGTGCGCATCGGGCCGGCTACGAGCTCGCAGCCTCTCTGGCCAGCGAATCAGCTCGGAGCCGTTCACCCACAGCGGTCATCACCTGAGTCAGCAGCGCGTCATTGGCCTTGACGGCATCGCGAAACTGGGAATGACTCATCACCATCAGCCGTACCGGACTGCTTGTGACCACGGTCGCGGTCGCGGGACCCCGATCCAGCATGCTGATCTCCCCAAAGAAGTCGCCTCGTTTGAGCGTGCGCCGGTGCTTGCCATCAATCTTTACATCGGCCTCACCGTCGAGCAGTACGTAAAACGAGTCCCCTGGATTCCCCTGGAGTGTCAGCTGACGACCTGCCGGGGCATCTACCTCATCCGTCCTGCTCGCGACGAACTCCAGCTCCTTTTGTGAGCAGTGCGAGAAGAGAGGGACCTCTTTGAGAGCCTTGGTTTTGGGATCGCTCATGGCCAGCAGAATATCCACAAGCGGGAGCCTCCGCATCCCCAGGTCAAACCAGCGCTGACGCGCCTCCGGTGTTGGAGCCCGCGAGTACTCAGGGTTCCCAGGCTCTCTTCCCCTCCTCGAGCGTGGGAGGCTGGTGGATCGCCCCCCGGTCGGAGCGCCAGGCGCCGCGCTCGTCGAACAAGATCAGCCTCGAGAAGGATGCCAGGCGCCGAAAGAAGCGCTCCTGTGACGAGTTAGATTGGCCCGTCGCCCACGACTTGGTAGGCGATGTTGACCTCACCGCTTCGTGCGTATCGACCCTCGGCGTCATCTGACGCCCGGTTTGCGCGGTTCTCGGGGCCTTGTGCCGATGCGCTGAGTTGCGGGATTTCACGCCCAGCCGAGTGGCAGAATGCGTGCTGTGGCAGTAGCGTCCTCGCCACTGAGCGAGGCCCGAACCGCCTATGAACGGCACGATTGGCGCGGCGCGGTCGCGCTATATCGCCGAGCAATGGAGGCGGGCGACGATATTGCCGCATCGGACCTCGAGCGACTTGGCAAGGCCTGTTGGTGGATCGGCGATCGTGAAGGTTGCCTGGATGCTCATGAGCGGGCGTATGCAGGGTACTTGGCAGCAGGTGACCGCCGCAAAGCCGCGAATTGCGCCCAGATGCTCCGCTTCAACTATGTCAACGGCCTCGGCGACCGTGAGACGGGATCGGGCTGGAGCACAAAAGCTGCGGGGCTCCTGGAGGGCCTTCCAGAGTGTGCCGAACACGGGTATCAGGTTCGACTCGAGGCGCGCAGGCTGTGCACTACTGGGCACAGCCAGGAGGGGCTACCCCTCTACGAGCAGGCACTCGAAATTGGCCGTCGGTTGAATGATCCCGATCTCATCGCGCTTACCGACACATGGAAGTCTCTCGACCTGATCGAGGCTGGTCGGGTCGAAGAGGGATTTGCCCTGGTTGACGAGGTGAGCGCTGCCGCCGTGGGCGGCGAGCTCGGTCCGTTCGCGACCGGCGTCGTACTTTGCAACGCGATCTCCGCCTACCGAGATTCAGGTGACTTCGCCGGTGCCGGCGAATGGGCCGAGAGAGCTACGCGCTGGTGCGAGCGCCAGTCGATACACGGCTTCCCCGGCATCTGCCGAGTCCGGCGCGCGGAAGTTATGCGGCTGCGTGGCGCCTGGGCTGACGCCGAGCGGGAGGCCCGGGCGGCCGGTGAGGAACTCGAACACTTCCTCGTCGCGTATGCCGCCGATGCCTATCTCGAGTTGGGCGAGATACGTCTCCGAGTTGGCGATCCTGTCGGAGCTGAGACCGCGTTCCGTCACGCGCACGCCCTCGGCCGCGACCCGCAACCGGGCCAAGCGCTCCTTCTGCTGGCTCGAGGCGAGGCCGAGCCCGCGGCGCGCGGCCTGCAGCGGGCACTCGAAAACGTCAATTTGACCACCATCGAGCGCGCCCGGCTGCTCGAGGCGCTGGTCGAAGTAACGCTTGGTGCCGGCGAGGTGAGCGCGCGCAGCGCAGCGAGCGAGCTAGAGACCATCGCAGCTGCCAACCCGCGCCAGGCGCTCCGTGCGATGGCGCTGCGCGCTCGGGCCTCTGTCGATCTGGCCGACGGGAGTCCGGCTACATCCCCGCTCCGCGTGGCACTCCAGCTTTGGCAGTCAGTTGACGCGCCGTACGAGGTCGCCCGCACACGGATGCTGCTCGCCGACAGCTACCGCTTAGAGGGGGACGCGTCCGGCGCCCTCCAGGAATTAGAGGCGGCGGCCGTGGCCTTCGAGAGGCTTGGGGCCTTGCCGGATCTGGCTCGTTCGCGCGAGAAGCTCGCTGCTCTCCCGGGGACACAGTCTGTGCGCACCAGCCGTGCCTTCTTGTTCAGCGACATCGTCGATTCAACGAGGCTCGCCGAGACGGTCGGCGACGAAACCTGGGCAGACCTCCTTCGCTGGCACGACGCGGCTTTGCGCGGGCTGTTTCTCGAGCACCACGGTGAAGAGGTGGACCATGCGGGTGATGGATTCCTCGTCGCGTTCGACGCAGCTGCACCTGCCATCGCGTGTGCGGTCGCAGTTCAACGCATGCTTGCTGTACACCGTCGCCAGCACGGATTCGCGCCGAGGATCCGCATTGGCGTCCATACCGCCGACGCCGTTCGCTCGGGTCGCGCGTACCGCGGCAGCGGCGTACACGAGGCGGCGCGGATTGCGGCCCTCGCCGGCGCTGATGAGATACTCGCTAGCCGCGAGGCTGCAGACGCGGCGGGTGCCCAGCACGGCGAGGTTCGCACGGTGGAGTTGAAGGGCATCGCGCGACCAGTCCAGATCGTCACCCTCGCGTGGCGCTGATTTAAGGCAGCGCGACGGCGTCGTCTGTCCTGGCCGCTGCTAACAACCTCGAAGGTTAGCGCAGCGGTCGATCCCTGCCCTGAACACCACCCGAGTCTCGGAGTGCCCTCCACGGTATCCTCGCCCTGGCATGCCCACTGTCGAGGAAGGAATCCAGTCGCAGCTGCGCAATATCGAGAGGACCTATGGCCGAACCATTGATGAGCTCGTGGTCATCATCACGAAGAGCGGGCTGACCAAGCACAACGAAGTCGTCGCCATGCTCAAGCAGCGCTACGGCATGGCGTACGGCGCCGCACATCGGGTGTCCCTGGTCGCGCGGGGCCGGCTCGCAGCGCCAGAATCCAAAGCCGCGCACGAACGTCCACCGACCATCGACGACGTGTTCAACCAACTGCTCGCCATGACCACCTCGCTGGGCGAGGATGTCGAGCGGGCACCGAAGAAGGGTTATGTGAGCCTCCGCCGCAGAAAGCAGTTCGCCATGCTGCAGCCGGGCGCGAAGGTGGTCAATCTCGGCCTCATCCTTCCGCAGCGTCCAGCCGGGGGACGGCTCGAGACAGCCGGTAAATGGAACGCCCTGTTCACGCACCGGGTGCGCGTGGCGACGGCCGCGGAGGTTGACGACGAGCTGGCTTCCTGGCTCCGAGCGGCATACGACGCCGCGGGTTGACGCCGGTCCACCGACTCGTCCTCTCGAGGAGCGCCGTCGCGGCCATGGCCGCCACCTTCGCCTTGATGGGCACCCTGGGCGCCGCGTACGGGCCGCTGCTCGAGCACCTGACGCACCGCTTCGCGATCAGCCTGCCCGTGGCGGGCGCCTCGCTCAGCGTGCATTTCGCCGGCGCTCTGCTCGGCGTGCTGGTCTCGATGCGGGCGATGGAGACGATGTCCGGACGAATGACCGTGAGCGCCGGAGGCGCGTGCCTGGGCCTGGGCTGCGCGGTCGTGGCTCTGGCGCCGGCGTGGCCGGCGTTCCTGGCGGGGGTCTTTGTCATCGGCGTTGGCTGGGGCACCCTCGTCATCGGCATGAACCAGCTCGTCGCCCACAGCCAGGGCCCCCGGCGTTCTGCCCTGCTCAATGCGCTGAACGGCGCCTATTCGGCAGGCGCCGTGGCGAGCCCTCTGCTGGTCGCCACCCTGGCGCGGGAGCACATGGCTCTGCTGTACGCGGGCGCCGCGGTGATCGCCTTGGCCCTGATTCCCGCCGCCTCCGGCATTTCCGGACGCCTGCCGGTCGCTGCCGCCCCGGCTGTCCGGCGTCCAGCCGTGCTGATCGGCATCTTCGTGTGCGCTTTCGCGCTCTACGTCGGCACCGAGTCCGGTACTGGCGGCTGGATGACGTCTCACCTCGAGTCGCTGGGTGTTCGATCAGCCGCGGCGGCGACGCTGACCTCGGGGTTCTGGTTGGCGCTGGCGGCCGGTCGGCTCCTGATCACGCTGGTACCGCCCCGCGTGCCTGAGGCGGCCATCGTCCTCTCCGGCTCGGCTGCCGCCGCTGCTTTCCTCCTCGCGGCCTGGATCGGCATCGCCACGCCAGTGGCGTACGTCCTGACCGGCCTCGCGCTGGCTCCGATCTTTCCGACCGGCATCGTCTGGCTGGCCGAGCTCAGGCCGGGGGACTCTCGGGCGACGTCGTGGCTGTTTCCCGCGGCGATGGCGGGAGGAATCGCCGGGCCTGGCGCGATAGGCCTTGTGGTCGCGGACTTCGGCGTCGGCTGGGCGCCGCTGGTTCTGGCCCTTCTGGCCGCGGGCTGCTTGTCAGGGTTCTTGCTGGCAGGCAGAGCGGCATCGGCGGCATGATTCGGCGGTGAGTGGTGGAAGAAGGTGCCCGTGGGCGGACATCTCGCCCGCCCTGAGCGAGTACCACGACCGCGAATGGGGTGTCCCGTCGCACGACGACCGATACCTCTTCGAGATGCTGATCCTGGAAGGCGCCCAGGCGGGCCTTTCGTGGTCCACCATCCTCAACCGCCGAGAGGGGTACCGGCGTGCGTTTGCGAACTTCGACCCCCAAAAGGTGGCGGCCTTCACCGACCGCAGGCTGGAGAAGCTCCTCGAGGACCCGCGCATCATTCGGAACCGGCTCAAGGTCTACGGCACCCGAACCAACGCACGTGCTTTCCTGAAGGTGCAGGCGGAGTCCGGATCGTTCGCGACGTATCTCTGGAAATGGGTCGACGGAAAAAGGATCGTTCATCGTCCGCGAACATTCACCGAGCTGCCCGCGACCACGGAGCTGTCGGACCGCTTGAGCAAGGACTTGAAGCGTCGCGGCTTCACGTTCGTGGGGTCGACGATCGTCTATTCGCTGCTCCAGGCCGCGGGCGTCGTTGACGATCACATCATCGGCTGCCCTCAGAAGCGTGAACAGGCCGGGTAGGCGCACGCGAAGCTATCGTTGCGCCACCTGCCTTGTCTGACCAACGACGTCGGCGGCCGTCGCCTGGGGGCATCGTCCAGGCCGTCGGCATCGCCCTTCTTGCATTCGTCGTCGGCGTACTCGGGTTCATACCGCTCGGCCCCATCGTGTTCCTGGGCCCGGTGCGCATCGCCGAGTGGGGCCGGACAGATTTCGCCCTTTTCGGCCTGACCCTCGGGATCTACCTCGTCGGCGGAGCGCTCATTGGATACCTGAAGCCGCACGTTTGGTTTGTAGCGGCGCTCCTCGCCTGGGTGGCGGTCTTGATCTCGGCGTACAACCTGGCGTCGGCATCCTCGACGCCCTCGGTCCGGCCGGCGGTGCCGCTCGCGCTTCTGATCCTGTTCCTGCCGCTCGCATTCGCCCTCGGCGGCGCCTACCTCGGTCGCCTGTGGCGCCGGTGGGAGGACCGGACGGAAGCCTGACCCTCGCCGTTACGCGCGCGGATTGGCCGGCGTTGCTGAAACATGTCCACATCACTGCGCCAGGCTCTGGTCGTCGCCGCGTTCGCGGTGCTCTCCTCTGTCAGCGTAACCCTCGGCGTGGTCGGTCTCACCCGCGCTCCCATCGTGCTCGCGACTCCGCCCTCGACCACCAACCCCGTCACGACCTATACCCCCGGAATCATCACCACCGGCGATGCGACAGTCTCGAAACGTCCGGACATGGCATTCCTCAATGTCGGCGTGGAGGCCCAGGGCTCCACGGCGACCGCCACCCAGAAGGACCTCGCCGGCCAGGCCGCCAGGCTCATCGCCAGGGCCAAGAGTCTGGGCATCCCCGACCAGGACATCAACACGTCCGGCTACTCGATCGGCCCTCGATACACGACCGATGGCGCTGTCAACGGCTACCAGGCGGCTGAGCAGCTCGAGCTGAAGTGGCACAACGTCGACAACGTCGGCAGCGCGCTCGACGCGCTCGTGCAGCAGGGCGGAGCGACGCGCGTGAGCGTGAGCTTCGGGATCGCCGACCTCAAGGCTGCACAGGCTGAGGCGCGGACGCTCGCGGTCGGCGATGCCCGCTCGCGGGCGGCGGCGATGGCCAAGGCCGCGGGCGTCCAGCTCGGTCAGGTCCTCAGCCTCAGCGACTTCACGACGGGCGGCCGCCTATCGGCAGGCAGCTTCGCACCCACCGCGGACGCCTCGACCCAGGTGCCGGTCGGCCAGCTCGACATCGCAGTCACGGTCGAGGTCGACTTCGCGATCGCCTAGGCTGAACGGCTCACAAGATCTGTAGACACCTGGGGGCTTCCCAGATGTAGAAGCGGCGGCCCATCCTTTGGGTGCTTCACGCCCATTTGGAGGTGCCGCCGTGACTAATGATGACCTGCTCTTCCGCC
>Ga0207646_10004298_pt1 | contig 15552 bp, 14 predicted proteins | sample KBSK5502metaG_FD_184343 | JGI IMG/M metagenome (GOLD analysis project Ga0207646, IMG submission 184343) | Corn, switchgrass and miscanthus rhizosphere microbial communities from Kellogg Biological Station, Michigan, USA - KBS K5-50-2 metaG... | ecosystem: Host-associated > Plants > Roots >... | reverse complement strand
GATATTCAACTGCCGGAGCTTTCATTCCGGCAGGAAGTGGCCGCGCCGGAACCGCGGTACCGCCGGTTGCTACACCCTGCGCGTGCGCGGGATGAGTGCCGCCGAGCGCAAGGAGTATGAGGCCGAATAAGAAAAAAATCTGGCCAAACATCATTCGCCCAGCCGCTGGGTTCCCACGCGCATCATATCGACGATGTTTCACTCAGGACTTTGCGATCAGTCTCAATGCTTCTCCTTCGGGGTCGTTGCGCACTGCGCAGGGCGTGTCAAAGTACATGGTTGCCCGGTGTTCAGCTGTATATGTGGGCCAATGCGGCAGGCCGTCGTGATTGGGATTTCCTGTCCGCGCAAAATTCACCCATGCCGTGCTGATCTGCTTCGATAGAACGAATGCCTCGGGAGTGCCCCCACTGTAATGGTCACAAATTTCAGCATTGTCGAACGTGAACGCAATTTCACAAGCGTGGAAGGAACCGGGGCGATTGTCCAGCACCGGCGTCCGCCAGGAATATATATAAGAATATGCCGGCGCGCCACCCAAAGCAGCCTTCCTGATAGCCTGCTCGAAGGCAGGACGGCGAAAGGGAGCGGCGGCAATGAGGGCATACAGGTCAAATGGAGTCGCTTTAGGGTAATCGCGCCGGTAGGCGTCGATGATCGGCTGGCTGCCGCCGCCAAATTCCTCCTGAACCAATCGGTTAAGTTCTTCCACTCCCATCCCAATGGCATCGGGACGGCCGAGCCCACTTACTCCCTCGTGAAGATCTGTGCCGGTTAACAATGGAACGTCGGCAGATATTTCTGGAGCTCCTGGATCGAATGGATGGCGAGGAAGTATGAGGCCGTCTACTGTCGGCCCCCAATCGTATTCGCCGTAGGTTGTCCGAAGAGAGGATTTGGGCCGAGGCATTTTCTTCATGGCTTCCGCCGCAGCGCCCGAAAGCCGATCAACCGGAATTGCCTGAAGTTCGCTTAACTGAGACTTGGATAGCCCCAGCTCCGCGAGCAGCAGCTCAGCCAATCGCCCTGAGTAGTCAGGAGAAAGAGATTTAAGAAAGGGTCCGCTTTGAACGATTGCGCGGTGAAATAAGCCTTTGGCCGCCGGCATCGCCATAAGGGCGAGAACTTTTCCGCCACCGCCCGACTGACCAAAGATAGTGACGCTGCCCGGATCGCCCCCGAAAGTTGTGATGTTGTCGCGAACCCACTCTAAGACAGCTACCAGGTCAAGCATGCCGACGTTGGCGGAGTTGGCGTATTCTTCTCCTCCCAAGTGTCCAAGGTTTAGATAGCCATACACGTTGAGCCGATGATTGTGATTCACGACCACTGCATCATGATTGCGGGCGAGGCTCTCGCCGTCATAGGCGAGAAGATCATGTCCGCTTCCGGCGGTAAATCCCCCGCCGTGCATGTAGACCATGACTGGGCGCTTATGCGACGCATTGATCTCCGCCGTCCATACATTCACACGCAGGCAGTCCTCGCCGGGAACCGTGGCAGCCGCGCCGCGATGCAGCACGAACGCATCTTCATCGGAGTTCGCTAGGTTTTTCCCGTTAGTATCGAAGTGCGCGGAGTCCTGGTATGGACAAATACGGCCATACTGCAGCGCGTTGCGAATTCCCGTCCACGGTTCAGGCTTGACTGGCGGCATGAAGCGCCTTGCGCCGGCGGTTGACGCGCCGTAGGGTACACCTTTGAAAATGTATACACCGTTTCGTCTGAATCCACGGATTTTCCCTGCGGTTGTTTCTGCGACTGTTGCCGCGTCGGAAGCGATGACCGTGCTGTGTCCGCTAACGCCTGCGGCGGATTCTGTTTTCTTGTGAGCTTCCGGCGTGGGCTGCGCTAACGCTGTCGCGGGCAAGACAACCGAACCGGCTAACCCTGCTCCCAGGGTTGCCACCGCGCCGATAAAGGAACGCCGTTCCTTAAATGCCGACCCTGAGTCGCGACTTTGTAGATTTTTCGACGCCATTCCTACCCCCATGAATAGTTGTCTACTCAATTTTTCAGTAGTGGCCTGTTTCAGGAGGCCAGGACGAAGTTGCCGGGCGCCGACCGGTCCGATACCCTTGATGCTGATCAAGTTCTTGTGGCCGGCGCCAGTTTGGGGCTTCTTCGTCGATCACACCTTTTAGCCCCTCGCACTTTTCTATTACTGAAATAGTGTATTTGTCAATAAAAAGTGCTCTTGGCCCGCCTGAAGCCAACAAATACTTGACAAGCGCTATCGATCGAGCCTGCAAAGAGGTGTTTTATATGCGAACGTAGAAAGTCATATATAAAAATATTGCAGCTCGGAAGGGTTGAGAACCTTGAGAAGGTCTGCAAACCAACAGGTTTCCCTTCAATGTTTTTCTCGCTTCACACAGGCTCGTTTCTCTGGACTCACATATCAGAGACGCGTGATGAAACGCCCTTAATCAAACTTCGGCAGCGGACCCACGAGCCGCTGGGCTTCGTCCTGATTGACGGCTAGCGCCGTCAGCGCACCCCGGTTGCGCATGTTCCACTTCTTCAATCTGGCCGACCGCTTGAAGAGGCCAGCCGCCTTTTGCGGTATCCGCCACTTCTCCGTGAATGTCGGAGGGTCGAACTCGGATGCAAAAAAGGCTGCTATCGCGAGAACAATTGATGGTGCCGGGTTCGTTACGATTCCCGCAACGCTTAGCCACGTTGCCGTCGAATTGACGGCGGCATTCTTCAGATGAGTTGCGAGTTTTCCGTGGGGGCAGTTGGCCAAGAAGTACCCGTTTAGTTTTTGCTGATACTCATCGGTTGACTCGGCCATTTCCTTGGGTTGGACCTTTCCTGCTAGGTAGCGCGTGCGTAAATCTAGGTAGTTGGCCCGAGCTTCTCCTAGCGGTTGCTCTTTGACGAAGAGGGGAACTAGTGAATTCCCGTTCGAATAGTCCACTCCGCCCGGGAGTGTTAGCTGCGGTGGGATCGATTCCGGAGTGTTCAGTATCGGCTCGTTCGTTTTGTACAGCAGGTGCATGAACGTGCTGGAGATTCTCGTCTGGACGGCAATCTCTGAGCCCTCGGGCAGGTCGTCCTTTGGGGGGCTGGCGGTCATGGCGACGCCAAAGTTGTGATGATATACCTCGTTGGCCAGCTGCATGAGCGACTGAAAGTGGGCCTGCCCAACCTTCTTAACGATTTCTTCCCACCTGCTGCGCGGCTTGCTGGGATCCTGGCTCAAATCGTGGTCGAACCGGTTTACCACGTCTTGAAATATTCTATCCGGCACGTCCAGTCCTCGCTGTTCGTATGGAATCTGTGCCAAACGACGTATCAGCTGCAGGTAGGATAGACTGAGGTTGACGCGTGGCCACCCGCACAAATTCTCTTTCTTGAGGTCTTTTTGGAGCGGGTCCAAAACCTTCTGAACAACGGTCCACCTCTTCTTGTCAGCGAACAACTCCCTATAGCTTCCGATACCCTGTTTCGCGCCATCGATTACTACTTGAGAAAGCGAAAGTGAGGGCGATTTGTTTCTCGACAGCACCCGAACATAACGCTGGTTGATTAGGACTCGGAGAGGCGAATTCGGGTCGCTGAGCGAGTCGAAGCACGCCGGATTCAGGATTAGATAGCCATCATTTAAGAGCATTGGCGTGCCAGTCACCGCGCTGAGTGCAAGCCGAACATCGAGAGCGCGCTTATTGCTGGCTTCAATGTTTGGCCATGGGTAAAGCTTAACCATGTCATCCAGATCGCCAGCGTAGGTCCAACGCATGGGGAGATCGCTTCCCATGACGCACCTCCCATTTACGAGATCGAGTCTAGCACCGGTCGCCGCACGATTAGATGTGAGCCAGGGGCAACCGACCAACTGGCTCCTGACGCCGGGACTTGACCGAAATCAGCTTGTGGGAAGTTGGAGGCGCCATCGGTGCCTCCCGCCGATTGCGGGCCGGATCACGGGCAACCCGGAAGTAATTGATGGGAGTCGCGCTCCGGAATGGTAGGTCTCCATTCAAACAACAAAAAGCGGAGTGCCAAATTAGCACTCCGCCACAGATCAAGAAAATGGGTCGCGACTCAGTCTGCCGTCTTGCGAGCCTTCGGCTTGATTGCTTTCTTGTCTCGTTTCGCGGCGAACTCCTTGGCGACGGCTTTCTGGAGTTTTTCAGTGTCCACCCGGTAGCGTTTGGCGGTATCCATGAGAACGTCGTCGCGGCTTGCGGCGGATCGTTGATACGCCGAATCGAGCAGGCTGACTTCCAGAACCAGTTTGCAAAGTTCGGCCTCATCATACGTGCTTACTTGCTTGGCCAGAAGTTCCTGTGCGGACGCAGAGTCCTTCTTTGCCTCTACCTTGTGCCGCTTCGCCAGAGCCGGGACTTGGCTGTAGGAGAGATGACCGATCAGGTAGTGGGCAACCGCCAGCAAGTCAGCCTTCTTTAACGGAGCCGATACGCGTTGGAGGATCGTGGCCAAGACACGATGGCGAGTCGTGATGGCCAGTTTCTCCTTCTCGATGCGCTTCCGTTCCTCCGCCCGCTCCCGCTCGACTTGCTGCGGAGAAGGCGTGTTGGGGTGGTGAACACGGCAGGCTGGATCGGCACACACCTTGACCACCTGTCCGCGCTTGCCGCCGTCCATGACGATGGCCTCGGTCATCTTGTCACAGGGTTTCTGAACGGGCGAGAGCTTGCTGCTTGCGCCGTTCGGCTTGGCTTTCTTGATCTCCAACTCCACATAGTGATTCCGTCCCAAGGGAGCGCCCTCGCGGGAATTCCACGCCGCCGAAATCTGGATTAGCTGCGGCTTGGTTTCCAGAGTCTTTTTCACGCAAGCGTCAATCTTGGCCCGGAAACAATCGGGAGACGTGCATGAATCTTTACGCACGTCCGGGAAGAGTAGTTTGTTGAATCCGGTTCGTTTCGGACAGTTCGCGCACGAACCTGCTTCGGGAACGAGTCTCTCATCCTGCTTGTCAAACGGCGCGGACGCCAGTTGTAGCAAGATGTTCGATTCAATCCACGCTGCCAACTCCCGCACGGTGCATGCGTATCGCGGGGAGTCTGACAAATCGTTTGAATGGCTGGAGCGTGCCTACAAACAGCGAGATACCGGACTCCCCTCACTGAACACCGATCCGCTGTTCAGAAATTTGCGCCACGACCCGAGATATACCGAACTCCTCAAGAAAATGCGCCTGCCTCAGTATCAATTCGCCAGCCACACGCGAAAGCGCTTCAATTGACTTCTCGAGGTTGTCGACCCGCATGAGGGTGGACGGGTCCGACCTCCACGTCGCACTTCTGCATCGTCTTTGCCAGGTCTCAATACGTGATTCTGTATTTGCAGTACCACCGCACGCAAAGCAGCTGATTTCAACAGAAAGACGTCGCCTAAAGATCGACATGGCGACTCCTCGATTTGCCTCTCCACCTTACATGGAGGACTGGTTAATGCAACAGAGCCATCATTCGAACTCATAGATTAATGAGCGCTAGCGAGGGAATAATTTGTCTGTCCACGGTTTCTATATACATAGCTCGTCACGTCTTCTATGCGGCATGACCGCTCAATGGAGATGCGAATCATTTCTGAACTAACCAAAACGAAAGCGAGATCCATGCATAAACGGAAAATCGGTAAGAGTTCTGTAGACGTTTCCTCAATCATGCTTGGCGGTAATGTATTCGGCTGGACTGCGGGCGAGACGACCTCATTCCACGTACTAGACGCTTTCGTCGACCACGGATTCAATTTCATTGATACAGCTGATGTATATTCGGTCTTCATCCCCGGCCATAATGGTGGCGAAAGCGAAACCATGCTTGGTAAATGGTTCGCTCGCTCCGGGAAGAGAGAGAAAGTCGTTCTCGCCACGAAGGTGGGGATGTAGATGAGCAAAGGCAAGGAAGGCCTCAAGGCGAGCTACATCCATAGTTCCATCGACGAATCACTTCAACGCCTGCAAACGGATTATGTCGATCTCTACCAATCCCATGTCGATGACGAGTCGACGCCGCTTGAGGAAACCCTCACGGCATATGACAAGCTGATCAAAGCTGGCAAGGTTCGCATGATCGGAGCATCGAACTACAGTGGAGCTCGCCTGACCGAGGCTTTGGAGGCCAGCAGGGCACTAGGAGTGGCCGAATACGTTACCCTCCAACCGAGCTACAACCTCCATACGCGCGAGAACTACGAGACTGATCTGGCTCCAGTTGTGGCGAAATACGGACTCAGCGTGATCCCATACCGTGCGTTGGGTTCTGGTTTTCTCACTGGCAAGTACAAATCCGTATCCGATATCAAGGGCTCCCAACGCGAGGTGCTATTAAGTAGAGAAGGTTACTTCGATGCGCGTGGCGAGAAGATTCTTACAAAGTTGGCTGACATAGCTGCAGAGGCGAACGCATCACAAGCCGCAGTCGCGCTGGCATGGCTACTTACCCAACCAGGTATTGTCTCCCCAATCGCAAGTGCTCGCACACCAGAGCAATTGAATAGCTTATTTGAAGCAGCGAAACTGGAGCTCACTCCCTCTGCCTTGAAGCAGCTGACCGAAGCGAGTGCCTACTAGGGCAAGAGGTCTTGAAGGGGCATCTGGCGGCCGGGTGTTCCTGAAAAGCTGATTGCCAGATGCCAGCGAGGTGCAATCGCTTTTCGGATTGCGTCCCCACCTCCCAGGCTCGGTCCCTGGACTCCGAACTGCTCTCATTCACAGAGTAGCGAGCGCCCGTAAGAAGGGCTTGCTAAAGAGTATCCTTTTTGTATATTCGGACTGTGACTGCGCCGATATTCGCTGGGCGTTACTCCGACGATCTGACGAAACGTGTTGGAAAAATGCGCATGGCTAGAAAAGCCAGAGGCCAGCGCGATATCGATCAGCGATTCGGAGTCCCGCCGCAACATAGTCTTCGCATGGTCCATTCGTAGCCGCGTCAACCACCGATGCGGCGAACACCCCATCGCTGCCCGAAACGTTCGTAAGAAATGGCTTCTGCTGTAACCACTTTCGGCAGCTAGCGTGTTGAGGTCAAGATCAGTGGCCAGACCGGTCGCACTCTGTCGCATGTTTAACCGCGCCATTCGAGGTCAACGCTGGTTGCCAAAGTACCTCAGCTCCGACCACGAGCGGAGGCGCCGAGCAGCAAATATTTATTGTTCTCGGAGTCTTGCTTCAGTTTCTCTCCACGCCCGAGCAAATCAACGACCAGATAAGCGTGATGCACGGAACGGTGCCCTCAGGAGGCGTGATTCCACTTCATTGGTTTCGGCGTCCATGCTGGCACGAATCTGAACGCCTATGCAGAACGCTGGGTCAGGTCGGTCAAGGAAGAATGTTTGTCGAAGCTGATCCTGTTGGGAGAGAGTTCTCTGCGCCGAGTGCTACGCCACTACGAGGCCCACTATCATGAGGAACGAAATCACCAAGGCAAAGACAACCTCCTGCTGTTCCCCTTGCGGACTCCCGCAGTCCCAGGAAAACAAGAACAGGTGCGCTGTCGGGAACGGCTGGGCGGCCTGCTGAAATACTATGAACGTAAGGCGGCATAAGCAGGTGGTGGTCCCTGTTTGGGATATTGAGTCTGGGCGCACAGCTTGAATACTGGTCGCGGCTTGTGAGCGGCTTCCAATCAAGACCGACCCTGAACCCATAACAATACTCTTCCGAGTAGTGCAGTCTGCGAACGACTTTTTTGACCATACGGGGTATCGACTAGGCCAGAGCCGCTTTATATAAGGCGACGAGTTTCCCCAGGCACGCTCGGCCTCAGGCTTGTTATAGATCGGCACGCCGTCGCGGACGGGCATATCCGGCACGCACCAGCCATGCTGGGCTGAATACACCTCGATTTCGGCTGGAACCTTGGCGGCTGCAAACGCTTCCTTCAGCTTGTTTTTAGCATCGGGCTGACGCTCGTCGTCGTTCGATGCGATCCCGAAATACATTCGCGCCTTGATCTTCGGCGCGAGCAGATGCGGGCTATCGGTTTTGTCCGTCACCAGGCCTCCGCCGTGGAACGATGCGCCCGCACCAATGCGGTCGGGCAAGAACGCGGCGGTCCTTACCACCAGCGCGCCGCCCATGCAGTAACCCTGGGTTCCGATCTTCTTTGCCTTGTTCACTTCTTTTTGCGCATCGAGGAAGGCAACGTAGGCGGCGGCATCCTTCTCGGCATTGCCGGCCGCGTTCACCGACGCCATCAGCGGCCGGAGCTTCGCCATATCGTCCGCATTCTGAAAGTTGAAAGCGGAGGCATCCGTGAAAGGAGCTTTGGACACTCGATAAAAGGGATTGGGCACGAGGACGGAATACCCCTCAGCCTCAGAGGCAATACGCCTGGCAATGGCGCGCATAGAGGGCCGCAAGCCGAATGCGTCGGGCCAGATCAATACTCCCGGATGGGAACCCGTTTTCGGACGAATGAATGCGGCGTCGCAAGTTCCGTCCGGAGTCTTGATCTCGACGTCGGTCTCGACCACTTCGAGGCCCACGGCCGCTGCCGACTTTACCGTTGCGGCCATGCCCGCACCCATCAATAGGGCTGCGAAGTCGCGCCGTGTGATGTCTCCAAGATGCGCGTCGTTCGTCGGTTGGTTTTTCTGGTCGTCTGTCATGGATTTTCCTGCAACGAGTTTATCGCTTTTCGCTACACGACCGCATCCTTCGTGCCCAAAAGGCCGCAGGACGGTGATGCACTGAGCCTACAACCTGGTCGACGTCGAGTCCGCAACATCCAACGTCCAAGAGGCGAACGCCACTGCATTTCTGCAGTGGCGTTCATGGTTGCGAGGGGCGGATTTGACCGCCGACCTTTGGTTATGCGCTCTGCCTCACCTTTCGATGAGAGTCGGACTGTACCTTCACCCACGAGGGGTGCTCGACATCCAGTCTCTACGCCTTCCCCCAGGTTTAAAGGGGGCTTGGTTCGGTATTGCCTTATCGCTCGCGCGACGTAGGTTCCACCGACTTTGACGAGTGATCTTCCGGTGCATTGCTGCGCCGGACGCCCAGTTTGCAAAAGCTCCTACAATAAGGATGTCCAAGGAACTCTTGGGAAACCTCAGGAGCGTGAGGTTATGAACCCAAGAAGAGTCGGAATTTCAACAACTTACAAGACGCGGGTGGCCCTCGAAAAACCTTGTAAGAAGCGTTAGGGAATAGGTATTGGACAGCTAATGGACAGTCGAGTTTTTCGATGTTTTTCGCGCAGTTCAACTGTGAGCGTCGGCTAAACTGGAAGCCCTGACCGCGAGTCGTCAGTACTCGCACGGGATATGTTGTCAGAATCTGACTCCCGTTACTGACCCTCAATGGGAGATATCACCAACTTCCGAGTTGCCCCTTATCTGGGAGCTGGCTTGCGGCCCCTTGGCGTCGCACCCACCGAGAATGTCCCAAGGTTCGTGCCGTCGCTCGCCCGCAATTCGGTAACAGTGTCCGGGGCGACGGCTCTACTCACGGTGGGGCCTTCTCGGGGATCTTCTCAGAACTGTTTCTTACAGGCTCAGAACTCCAGTTCGGCGACCAGCTGCACGTTGCGAGGGCTGCCATTGCCGAAATAAGGATTAAACGAATCCGGCGTGCTGGTCAAACGGAAGCCCGAACCGAAAGTCGTAGACGGGTTGGCAAAGTTCGGATGGTTCCATATGTTGAAAAATTCAGCTCGCAGGCGCAACCACCAATCACGAGAGATCTGCTGAGATTTGACAAATGACATATCAAAGTCATTCAGCCCCGGTCCGCTGAACGTGTTTCTTCCCAGATTGCCGTAAGTTCCCGGCAGAGGCTGCGCGAAAGCTGCCGGATTCAGATATGGACCCGTCGGATTGAACGCCACGCGAGCATTACCGACCAAATTCGGGCGGTCGCGAAACTCACCCGTCCCAGAATTATCGAAAGGCAAAGTTATGTTGAGCGGCCCGCCAGTTTGTAGAGTTGTAATGCCATTCAGTTGCCAGTTAGAGGAGAGCGCGTGCAGCCAACCGGGCAGATGGGTGGGCGCCGGTATGCGCCAAGCATAAGCAACGGTAAAGCGATGGCGAATGTCGAAATCCGAGCGGCCATAGTCGCGTCGCAGGTTGCGGCTGTCTTCCGGCGGCCCTCGATAGAATCCGCCGGCGCCTGACGCATCATCCAGCGATTTGGAAAACGTATAGCTAGCCCGAAATGTCAGGTTGGCGGCCGAGCGCTGGGCGGAGACCTGCAGGCTGTTGTAGTTCGAATGCGCGATATCGGAAAGCGTGTTGATCACGCGAAACGGGGGGAAGGCAGCCGCAAACGGCCGGCGAGCCTGCTCGCTCGCAGGGTCGGAACTCCCGGGTATTGGCTGATTGATGTCAATCACCACGGGCAAATCAGTGCCGCGCGTGCCGTAATATGCGATGCGCAAATATTGTTGTGCGCCTAGCCGTTGTTCTAATGCGAGATCAAAGTTCTGGTAGCGCGGATCGGGGAAATGGGCGTTCACACCAAAAACATCGAATGGCGGCTGCGGTGCTGCCGGCCCAAAGATCGGGATACCCGGGCCAAACGGCACGGGCGACGGCGGCGTAATCGTGAAGATTGCACTGGAACCGATGGGATTGAATGGCGGCCCTGCAAGTATCGAGTTCGAGTTACTGCTGTTATCCATCCATTCGTCAAACGGCTGGGCGTTGAAGTACATTCCCCAGCCGCCGCTTAGCGTGCGCAAGCCACCTAATCCGAGCGAAAACGCGGCGCGTGGCGCAAAATCGCCCAAGTTCGGCTGATATTCGTGCTCAAGTCCAGCCGCGCCGACCAGTACCAGCCCGGCGCTCGGAACGAAGTTACTCAGCCTCCCCTGCTTCTCGGTAGGCACAGAGAATTCATCGTGGCGTAATCCAAGAGTGACCTTCAGGGCCGGTCGAAGCTGCCAGCCGTCTTCGATGTACGCCGCCCAGCGATACTGGCGCAGGTAGCGTTGTGAGTCGCCACGCGCAATGGTGGTTACGCCGGGAGCAGGCAGGCCGGCAAGCAGATCCACCAGGCTGGCAATCGCGAAGTCGCCCGTGAGTTCGTCGCCGAGGTGCGAGCCATCGAACACCAGCCGCCCGCGCATGCCGGTGTCCGTGAAGGCATTCTCCTGAAGTAACGTCATGCTGCCGCCGAACTTCCATTGGTGCGCGCCGCGATTCCACCCGATACCATCCGAGAAATCGTACACGTTACTGGCGCGGCCGCGCGGCAGCGAGAGAGGGGCGCCGAGATTTTCGTATTCGCCGGGCGCGATATCGATTTCCGGCAAACCGGAATCGCGGGGCGAGTTGACTCCGGTGTTCAGGCCGATTGCCGTTGCATTGAAGCCCGTGTCTCCAGGAAACGTTGTTTCGTTGTAACGCGAATAACCGAAGCGGGCAGAGTTGATCAATCGCGATGACAGTGCTCGCTCCCATTCGGTAGCAAACAACTGCACGATCGTGTGGGATTGCGAAGCGTAACTCGGCAGCCGCGAGCCTCCTCCCAACCCGAACTGGCCCTGAGGAAAACGCTGGCGGTTTGCACCAACAGCGTACGAAGCGGAGATACTATCCCGGCCCCTCTCGCCGTGATCCGCCTTCAGCGTCAGCGTGTTGCCGTCACTGCGCCCGATAACAGAAAAACTGAGCGGCCCCTGGCCGAGCGAGGCGGGGTAGAGCGCAAGAATAGGCGAGGGCAGCGCGTTCACCGGACGCCCAGCTCCCTGGACGAGCGATGTTGCTATGGCAATTTCCCCCGGTGTGGGAAATCGAGATGCGAAGGTAACCCCAACTCGCTCGTGTTGCCCTTCATACGAACTGAAGAAATAACTACGATACGGCAGCGGGCCACCCGTGGTGAATCCGAACTGGTTGTTTCGAAATTCAGGGCGCGGGCGCCCAAAGGCGTTGTTATAGAAATTGTTGGCGGCTAGCTTGTCGTTATCGAAGAATTCAAACAGCGACCCATGCAGGTGCGGCCCGCCGCGCTTGATCGTGGTCAGCACCGCCGCCCCTGACGGCCCATACTCGGCGCCAGTGTTGGTTCGCACCTCGATTTCCTCGATGGCATCGAGCGGCAGCAGGACTGCTGGAGCACCGAAGGCGCCGCCCTGCCCGATGGCTTCTGCATTGCGGAACGGGTCGAGATTATTCGTGCCGCTGACGATGTAAGTGTTGAACTGCGCTCGGCTGCCGTTGATTGGAAACGATCCAAACGTCCCCCCGGTTGCGCCAGCTCCAGGGACGAGTGTCTCGAGATTTCCTGATGCCTGTCCACGTACTGGCAGTGTGCGTACCTGCTGTCGCACACCCACGCTGTTGACCTCGGTCAGCGCATTTGACAACGCCCGCCGCGGGTCCAGCGTGACCTGCAGTTGCCTGGCCTCCCCTGCCCGCAGCGAGATGCCCGGAGCTTCGATACTGACATACCCGCTGTGCGTAACGCGCAAGCGATAATCCCTCGCAGGTGTAAGGTGGGTGAATTCGAACTGGCCGAGTTGATCGCTTACCGCAGTTGCCGTCACCTGGGTGCGCTTTCCGACATAAAGCAGCACCTGAGCGCCCTCGACTGTATTGCCGCGCGTATCTGAGACTTTGCCGCGCAGGGTACCGGTAGCTGCCTGGCCAACGGCCTGAACTGCAATAAAGCCGGAAAGAAGAGCCGTCACCGCGCGAATTTGAGTGACCCGGCGGCACCACATCAGCAAGGACGGCTGTATCAACTTACGCAATGTATTCGTCAAACGCTTTTTTGTGCTCTTCTGATCCGAGTCTGGCAAGATCGCTCTCAGCTCGCTGACGCTTTCAAGACCTCGCCTCAGGCAAGGTCTCCAAGGCGTAGAGTTCGCACGCAATTGGAGAAATTTCTTGTGCCATGTATAACGTCATCTCGCGTATGAAGAACAGCCCCAAAGCCATAACTGTACAGCAGCGCCAGCACAACGATTTTCTTCGGGTTAGTGACCGCGATTCCGAATGCATCATACCTCGATCTGCGCATGGTGTGCTCTTATGACAGATTGTCCCAGGGGATTACCTGTCGTATCGTCGGCAGACAAGAAAGTGAGAATAGGCCCTTTGACTTCAGGATTGTCCGTGATCCGCCCGCAATCGGGGCAACCGCCAATGGATCGCAATTCCGTTACTTCTCCCCGCGGAGAAGTTCCAGTTCGGAGCCTATGAATCCCCATGAGTTCCACGCCTCACCCTTCACCACGTTCCTGAACAGGCCAACTGCGTCGGAGCCGTTGTGATGATAGAGACGCCAGTTCCCGACGCCATAGCTCACTGTGTCGAAGGCTAGCTCGCCTTCGAGATCCTCCGGCCCCGCAGGCGGAGGCGGCAACACAGCCTCTGCCGTAAGCTGTCCCTGATAGAAGTGCAGAAGACGCAGATAAAAATACAGGTGGGGCTCGGTGTTCTTAGTATCGGGCGTGATACGTGACAAAGCTTGCGCCGCCTCTTGCTCCTTGCCCGCACGGCGCAGCGAAACATATAGCCAGTTCGAGCAATCGATCAGGCTGTCGTTGCTTTTCGCCAACGTTCGCGCTCGCTCGAACGAAGCTGCCGCCTCATCGAACTCGCCCAAGAAATAATGCGCTAGCCCCAGGTGATAATGAGCATCCAGCATCTCGGGGGCGAGCTGTGTAGCCTGCTCCAGATCGGTCATGGCTGACTTGAACTGCCGCAGTCCCAGGTTCCGATGCCTCGTTCAAGATAAAGATCTGCGTTCTTCGGAGCAAAAGCTAACCCCTGGGTGGATGTCGCCACTGCCTCTCTGTACTGCCTCCGTGCCGCCTCCGCTTTCGAAAGCCGCAGCACCCGCTCAACACTCTTCGGATCGGCTGCGAGGCTCCTGCGAGCATCGATGACGCTCTGGTCATCCGGCAGCGCATAGAGCTTGCGTCCTAGCCCGGACGTAACTTCAAAAGCGCCATGCCTAGCTTCGGCGCCAATCTGAGACGGTAGGTGAGCCGCCAGGCTGAAAGTGGCCACGAAGAAAAGCATCCGATGCTGCACTTCGTTTGGCTCATCTGTGCTGTCTCAGTTAGAAATACATCCTACGGGCAAAGCGTAACGAAGTCGCAAAGCTAGCGGAGCGCCGCAATCTTCACCCGCTTCGCAAGGAACTGGCCTACTCGGCACAGACCAGCTCGGCGCGAATCCAGAGGATATTTGTCACACCGCTAGATAGCCTCCATCCACTGGCAAGACAGCTCCAGTCACCCAGGACGATTCATCGCTCGCCAGGTAGACCGCCAAACCTGCAATATCCTCGGGTCGGCCGAGCCTGCCGATGGGATGCGCAGCGGTTCTTTCCCGCCGAACTGCTGCTGGATCGGGAGCCTGGCCAATGACAGCCGCAGTCAGATCCGTCTCTACGAACCCCGGGCAAATTGCGTTTACCCGAACATTTTCATGTCCGTGATCGACCACCATGCTCTTAGTCAACAGGACAACTGCACCTTTGGACGCAGCATAAGCTGCGCGGTTCCGAGCGCCGACAACTCCAAGCGTGGAAGCTACGTTAATAATCGAACCGCCGCCAACTTCTCTCATGTGCGGCAACGCGGCCCGAGAGAGCTGCCAAACGGCACGAACGTTCACATTGAAGGTGTGGTCCCACTGTTCTTCGGTTATCTGCTCGGCGTTTCCAATGTGCAGGACCCCCGCATTGTTCAGCAGAAAGTTTAGTCCGCCAAGGTGGCTCACGGTCTCCTCTATCAATCGACTTACTTCGTTCGTTTTGGAAACGTCAGATGGAATCGCAAACGCTGAATCGCCAATTTTGTGAGCAACCTCCTCAACACGATCCCTTCGCCTGCCGGCGAGCGCTACCCGTGCACCTTCACTCGCCAGGGCGATCGCGCATGCCCGTCCAATCCCACTGCCCGCGCCTGTGACAATCCCAATTTTGCCCTTCAGACGCTCACTCATAGCGAACCAGTTTAGCGGAAACGCACTGGGCGAGGGACCGAAACGGAGGAGAAGCCAACTCCCGAGTACCGAGTAGCCGGACGGGATTGCTCCCGTCCAGCCCTCTAAGAACTGTGCATGAAAGTTTCCCCTCACACAGCTCAAGCCCTTCGAACGCCTCTTTCGGGGAGACGCGGTTTCGAGACAGAAATGCGCTGACGGTGAACCCGGTCATGGCACTCTGGATGAAGTAGAACGCGATTCTCGGCGCTTTGCGAACCACCCATCACGCGGGGAACGCAGTGGTGCAGGCGCCAACCCGTGATCGGAGTGATTTTTGTATTGCACACAGTGCAGATCCCGCGTTGTTCATACCAGAGAAAGCGAAGTGTACGAGTACCCCGAAACGTTTCCTGCATATGGGTTCCTTCGCGTTGTTCGAAGTAGATTTCATAGGCGGGGTCGTAAGGGTTCGCGTCACTTTTGACTTTAACGTGTCGCTGGATGGGGGTGCTACGGGCGTGGCGCAGCAAAACTTGACCAGGCTGCCCCTCGTCATCGCACGTTTCACCGAAGAAGGACCAGTCACGACCACGACGCAGCGCAAAGTACTTCTGTTTGCACCAGCGTGTGTTCTTGTTCGGGTGTCTTCGTCGTGCCCATCGCCACAGACTAGAGAAG
>Ga0207646_10004297_pt1 | contig 15552 bp, 10 predicted proteins | sample KBSK5502metaG_FD_184343 | JGI IMG/M metagenome (GOLD analysis project Ga0207646, IMG submission 184343) | Corn, switchgrass and miscanthus rhizosphere microbial communities from Kellogg Biological Station, Michigan, USA - KBS K5-50-2 metaG... | ecosystem: Host-associated > Plants > Roots >... | reverse complement strand
CAGCACACAGAGCAACAGAGAAACCTACAAAAGCAGTCCTGGAAGAAAACGTGAGAAATAGCGGGCCTCTGGCGGAGGCAGTGCTCCATGAAAAGCGGGAACGGCTGCCGGTCGCCTTGTTCGTGAAATTACTCGTGCCTGATCTCCTCTTTACGATGGGCGAGGGCGCGGTCGTTGCGCTCATGCAACTGTTCTTTATCCTGCGCTTCCACCTCTTACCCGGCCCCCTGGGCATCATTTTCACCATTTCGGGCCTGGCTGGCGGTATCTTCTCGCTCACCGCTCCACTTTTTGTCAAACGTTGGAGTAAGTTGCGCGTTGTCACCACTGTCCAGTATCTCACTGCGCCCTTGATGGTGCTGATCGGTTTTGCTCCCACGCTGCCCCTGGCAATTGCAGGAGAGTACACCCGCTCATTTATGCGCACGCTGATCGAACCAATCTACGCTGCCTTTGCTATGGAACAGGTTTCAGATCGCCATCGCGCAACACTGTCCGGCTTCTATTCGGTCACGTGGAGCATCGGTTTTAGTTTTGGGCCTTCGATTGGTGGATGGTTGCAATCCAATGTTAGTCTTTCCTCATCTTTTGTCTTTGGGGCATTCTGTCTCTTACTGGCTCCCAGTCTCCTGCTCACGTTCTTTGGCAGGCAACTCGTGCGACCGCGTGAGGTTGAAAGCTGAGAGACAAAAAGAAGGCAAAAGGAAAGCACGAGGACTGGCCTATATAGCCTAACATGTAACAATTTGGATAAATTAGAGTATACTTTTAAATACCCGGCAATGGTGCAAAATGCCCAGGCTGATTTTTCGCGTAGATAGCGTCCTTAAACGTAAACCATGCCATGTTATGTTATGTTATGTTATGATAATAAAGTACACTACAATAGTTTTTATTTTCAAAGCAGCATAGGAGCCTGTAGATGCGGTCAAGCGTAGCTGAGTCTCGTCCCCCGGGGAATGTAGAGACGCGAAGTCCGGTTACTGTGCCCGGCACCAAATTTCGAACTCCACATCCTCAACGTCACGCCGCGCAATCTGTAGCCCACAAGCCGCGGCAACGCACTTTTCCGCTTGCTCCACATGAGGGCTGGCTGGCTATGCTGCTGTTGACTATAGCCGTCTATAGCATTGTCTTCTCGATTATCTCAGCCAATTGGGTCAGCAATAGCTACATACTCCTCTGGAGCACCGCTTTAGGTTTGCTGGCAGGTCTATGTGTTGCAAAAATACAGCGTTTTCCGCAGGCCATTTTACATCTCGGGGCCTGCCTCGGGGGCTATTGGCTTTCGATCTGGCTTACCAGCATGGTTGCATTTCATGTTTCGTGGCTGGTCTTACTCGAAAATTTACGCGCGGTCATCACCGGGGTCTTTACAATGCCGGCTGCAGCGAACGGTGAGCTCATTTTTCTCTTTTACCTGTCGTTTCTCTCTTTCTTCCTTGGCTACTTTGGTGCCTGGTTGATCTATCGTGCTCATTTGCCCTGGTTGGTGGCCCTGGTCTATTGCGCCATCATGCTGGTGAACCTCAACTATGTAAAACAAGATTTTTCCTACCCGGTAGTCATCTTGCTCGGCTCCTTGATCCTGCTGGTCGCGCGTATTCAACTCGTCAACCAGCTAGACCAGTGGACCAATGAGGGCTTGCATACCGATCGTACATGGCTGCAGGATATCAGCCGCCGCTTTGTGTGGATTTCTTCTCTCTTTATGCTGCTCATCCTGCTGATTAGCCTGGTATTGCCCAACCTGGTACAGCCCGGGACAGGGGTCAATTTTTGGAACAACCTGGACAATGCGTGGGCTAATATCACGCGTGGTCAATTGCCCATAAGCGGTCAAGGTCCACTCTTTCAGCCGTTTCAATCCGCTGCCAACTTCTTTGGCGACCAGCTCTCCATCACCGGCAGTGTTAACCTGCCGCCTGGCGAAGTCCTCTACTATACCAGTTCGGCGACGTCGCAGTCGCAATACCTGGAAGGGTTCAGCTATGACAAGTTTGATGGCCACACGTGGACATCGTCGGCCTCGAATGAGAATCAGCAATTTCCAGCGGGCGCGCAACTCCCGGTGGAAGCCTCCGGCAACTTTAACCGGGTCACGACCACTATTACCATCGAACTTCCGCCCGATGGTACAAAGCACTATATCTTTGCTCCCGCTCAGCCGGCGCGTTTTAGCGTGCCTACAGTCATCTACACCAATGGCATCACCACTGCCTGGACACAGCAGGACCCTTTAAAGCAGGGAGAGCGTTACCAGGCTATATCATCTATTCCGGCCGCTACCGCCCAGGATTTAACTACTGTTTTATTTCCCCAGCATGGTCAGAATCTCTGGTCGAACGACTCGAACGTTTCTGTCGTCGATCGATACTATCTGCAAACACCCACGGATCTCCCGCCCAGCGTGCACAATATGGCTGTGCAATGGACACGAGGAACGACGAATGTCTATGATGCAATGAAGAAACTGGAGGCACATCTAAGTGACCCAACACAGTTTACGTATTCCGTAAACAATCCTCCTGTGCCGGGCAACGTGGATGCTGTGGCGTGGCTATTACAGACTCACCAGGGTTACTGTACCTACTATGCCAGCGCAATGACCATCATGGCTCGTTTGCTGGGTGTTCCTGCACGTGTGGTAAACGGCTTCAGCCAGGGACATTACGACTCCCAGCGCAAGGTGTGGGTTGTTGATGGTAAAGACGCTCATAGCTGGGTACAGGTCTACTTCCCCGGTTTTGGCTGGGTCAATTTCGATCCCACGCCGGGGTTCTCACTCAATGGCTCGCCTGCTACACAGCCCAACCAGGCACCCGGGCAAAACCGGCCTCCCATCAAGCCGAATCCGACATCAACATCCGGGCACCAGAAGACAGGCTCTCAGCATACTCCGGCCCCTGGCTCGATCTCTGGTACAGGTACTACCTCACTGGATGCGCAGGCACGCCAGAATCTCTTTTTGGGGCTATCGCTGCTGATCCTATGTGCCTCCATCATCTTCTTTGCTTTTGCCCTGTTCAAGTGGTATAATGAAAACTGGCTCAATGCCGCTGCTACTGTTGCCTCTACTATGTTCTGGCGCGTTTGCCGCCTCGGCAGTTTGGCCGGCTTACCACCCGAGGGATCGCAGACACCCTATGAATATAATCGCGTGTTGAGCCGGCGCTTCCCGCGGGCAGCAGCTCCCCTACGTCGTGTTACCGATCTTTTTGTGCGCGAACGCTGGGCTGCCCCTGATGAACTACCAGGTGCCGCCGAAGAGCAGGCCCTTCAAAAGCTCTGGCCTCATCTACGCAACACCTTCCTGCGCGCTCTCTTCACGCGCAGGTACATCAGAGCAAGAAAATAAACGGGGTGTATGAAAAAGTTGTAGGCGGCGCATTCATGCCCGCATCGCCGATTTATCGGCCTGGGGAGCGCATCGATGGGCCATTGGCCGATAAATCGGCGCTGCGCCAATACATTGTGCGCCTACGGGGTGTTACCGATGGTGCTTGTTAAACTTCTTTATCGGCCCTACCTACGCTCGCACGCCTACAACTTTTTCATACACCAAATAAACGCCTAGAAATGACAGTACTGGCAATTTCTGATATACTAGCGATACAAGTAAAACACAAGTGGAAGAGAAGGGAAATCCATGCCTGAACAGTATAAGGCCTTGCAAGGCTTCAAAGATATCCTGCCCGACGAGCAACCGTACTGGCGCATGGTCGAGCAGGCGGCAACAGAGATAGCGAATCTATATGGGTACCGGCGTATCGAGACGCCCGTGCTGGAGGAGACTTCGCTGTTTCGTCGAACTGCTGGCGAAGGGAGCGATGTCGTCGAGAAAGAGATGTATAGTTTCGACGATCGTCCCGACAAGGAGGGCAACCGCGCCGACCTGACACTGCGTCCAGAGGGGACGGCCGGGGTTGTGCGTGCCTACCTGGAGCATGGCTTGTCCCACCTGGCTCAACCTGTCAAACTGTACTACCTGAGTGAGCCGATGTTTCGCCACGATAAGCCGCAGGCGGGACGTGTACGCGAACACCACCAGTTCGGCTGCGAGGCACTGGGCGACAACGACCCTGCAATTGATGCCGAGATGATCGGCCTGCTCTACCAGTTCTACACAAACCTTGGCTTAAAGCAAATCCGGGTTTTCATCAATAGCATCGGCGACCGTAACTGCCGCCCGCAGTACATCGAGATCTTGAGGGATTACTATCGCCCGCTGTTGAGCGAGTGCTGCCAGGATTGCCAGGTGCGCTTCCAGAAGAATCCGCTGCGCCTGCTGGACTGTAAGGAGCCGCAGGACCAGGCAAAGATCGCTGCTGCGCCGAAGATGATCGATTACCTGGACGAGGCTTGTCGCGAGCACTTTGCCGCCGTGCAGCGTTTTCTGAGGCTGTACGATGTGCCGTTTGAGATTGATCCGCTGATCGTACGCGGGCTGGACTACTATACGCGCACGGTTTTTGAGTTCACGTCCGATATCGACAAACTGGCGCTCAATGGCGGCGGACGTTACGATGTGCTGGCAGAGCTACTTGGAGGCCCGCCAACGCCGGGTATTGGCTTCGGCGCAGGTATCGAGCGCATTATATTGGAGCTAAAAAGACAGGGGATCACGCCACCGGAGGAGGAGCGGCCACGTGCATTTGTGGTCTACTTTGGCAAGGCGCCGGAATATAAGGACGCTGCCGTGCGTCTGGTGGCGGGACTGCGGCATGCGGGGATCAAAGCGGAAATGGGCTACGGCGAGCGCAGCGCGAAGTCGCAGATGAAGCAGGCCAATAACTCTGGGGCGCCCTACGCGGTGTTGATCGGTGAGAGGGAGTTGGAGGGTGGTTTTGTGACAGTGAAAGATCTGCAAGCAGAGGGAATGGGGGCTGAAAGTAAGCAGGTGGAGGTGAGGTGGGAGGAGCTGGTGGGGTATCTGAAAGGTAACTGAAACAGGCGACAAAAAGCAGCCGTCGCGCGCGACGGCTGCTTTTTGTCGTCTTTTCATTGATCTCTATGGATTGTGATATTGTCGTGATAAAAAATAGCGCCGCCGTGATTTGGTAGTGATGTGAGGGGGATATCCTCTAAGTGAACGAACGGAAAAGAAAAAGAGAGAAAGGAACCTCACAAGGAGTGAGTACCAAGTATTCCGTTCTAACTAGAGGAGTTAAGATCATGAGTATCGGTAAGTATATTAAGCCCCGGGAAGCTACAGAAATTCCCGAACCCAAAATCGCCAGGTTCCTATTTGCGGACACACGCATGGCCTGGCTCTGGTTAATCGTACGTGTATATGTGGGCTACCAGTGGCTCACTGCAGGCTTCGAAAAACTGACCGGTTACGACATCACCGTTGGCAGCTCATTTGGCACCAACACGGGGAAACCCTGGGTCTTCACGGCACACACGGGCGCTGCTCTGCAAGGCTTTATCCATGGCGCGATAGCGCAGGCAAGCGGGCCTCACGCTGCTGTTCAGGGATGGTACGCCGGGTTCTTGCAGAATATTGTATTGCCTGGTGCCGGGTTCTGGTCTTACGTCGTCACCTTCGGCGAGTTGCTCGTCGGTATCGGCTTGATCCTGGGAGTCCTGACAGGTATCGCGGCCTTCTTCGGAGTGTTCATGAACATGAACTTCCTGCTCGCCGGTGCGGTCAGTATTAACCCGATCATCGGTGGCCTGGCGCTCTTCCTGGTACTGGCCTGGCGTATCGCTGGCTACTACGGAGTTGACCGCTGGCTGCTCCCACTGCTGGGCACGCCCTGGACAGGATCGCTCTACAAGAAGGAGAAGGCCAAAGGCGTCGTTCCCGCTACGAACTGACGATGAGGTCAGGCCAGGTATGCAGGTTTGACAAGTGGAAAGGGAGTAGCTAATTTGTAGGCGTTCGCTCTATCGAACGCCTACAATCATGTGAGACGCAGCTGAGACTCCCCTGAATAAATCCAGGGGGTTCCGGCTTTGCACGTGTTCTCCACACTCGCTAGGAAAGGGGCCTTGCACGTGTTCTCCCGGACTTCTAGGCTGACCAACTCTAACGGCTCAGGACATGACCGTGCATAGCGCTTGAAAGCCTATGCTTCCGTTGGTTGATACTCGCTCTGACAGCCTACGCTCAGTTCCGAACGTCCCTACTTTCGTAGGTCAGAGCAAGAAGAGGGAGGTTCCCCTGCATATTCGAATGTGCCATGGGCACCCTACTAACGCCTTACGGGGCCTTGTTAGATCAATTGTACCATGCAGTGCAATATATCCATATGGACATAGGGCATTCGTCTGGATGTCCCTGGACATTTTTATTCATCCCCGGCCTTTAGTTATCTAAAGTTCGACGCACAAATGAGCACGATACACGTTGAAGACATGTCCTGGATGAGAACTAGCAGAAAGAGGCTGCCTCCCGTGCGAGCACACCCAGTGTACCACTCCCTGTCAAGGCCAGGCCCTCCGGGTGCTCCGCTGCGCTCCGCAGCCTTGACAGGGAGTGGTGCGTGGAGCCCGGCCCGCACGGAGGGGACGCGTAGCGGCGCTGCGGCAGACGGCTGACAGGCACTCAGCGGGAACGGGTTACGGTCAGCAGGAAGGACGACGTGGGGACCGATTCGGCGACTCCAGCTGACAGGGCCACCCCTTGCCCCCCAACAGGTCTTCCCCAGCCCGCAATCCAGGATCGATTTCATGACGGCCCCCTTCTGTTCCTGTTGGGGGCCTGAGTGGATTCGTAGTTCCCTACTGCCCTCTTTTCAGCAAGGAGCCTCGCCGATCGTACAAGTAGCTCAAGAGTTCCATGGTCTGCGCCCGATTGAGGACATGGCGTTCCATTGCAGTGGTGACCGAGAGCACTCCATCATGCCAGAGCACAGTGAGGGGGCCAACCGTGAGCCCATATGGAGTCGGCTTTGATGAATGAGCGTTGAGGGCCTCATCTTCAGGAATGGCACCCAACGCTTCCTCGTGGAGTGCTCGGGCCATATGCTCCAGATGATCCAGTGTCAGCTTGTCTGTGGTGCCGAGATAGCGCTTGTGCCGGTGCTGATGGGCTTTGCGATAGGCATACCAGTAGGTGGCACCCCGTTGCTTGCGCTCCTGTCGTGCGGTGAAATGACCGCCTTTGCCTTTGAAGTGGAACGAACCCAGTCCGGCCACCCAGGCAAACCAATCCGGTGAATCAGGCACCAGATGCGACCTCGACTGAGCGGTCCCTGTGACCTCATCCATGAAGAGGTAATGGTTCTCTGTCCCGCCAATATGTTCGATCAGGTTGTACAGGCGATGCTGTGCCATGCAGGTCTTCCCTCCGTTGAGAGATCCATCTTCGCTTGAGGGTCCCCAACAGCTTTTGTCCATGCTGCGTCAGGTGTTGGGTATCTGCTGAGGAGTGGAGTGCCCCAACAGGTTTGTCATCAGAGCCGGTCGTACAGCTTGCCATAAGCCACCTTCAGGTCCTCTTTGAGCTTGCGATTCTCAGCTTCTAGGGCCTTAATCCGTCGATCACGGGCTTCCAGTAATACATCTTTCGTTCTATCCGTTCGAGCCCGGTGCTGCTGACGTTCTGCCCATTGCCGCTCAAGTCGTTCCTGGCCTTGCTGTGTACGCAGCACTTCAATGCGCTCACGCACATCCTGGTGGGCATACAGGTAGCTCTTGGTCACATTCGCCGCCTTGGCGACGGTGTTGAAATTGATGATCTGCTGCTCTCGGAGGAGCTGATCAATCACCTGGTGGACACGCTTTTGTGCCTCTTCTGACTTACGTTGTGCGTATGCAAGCAAGCCGTGCGTGTGCGGCTTGCTTGTTGTTTGATCACTCATGCACGCTTGGCCCTTTCTTCTGGCGTGTATTCACGTATGGCCTTTCCCGCCGGATGATGTAGATCGCCCTTGCGGAGCACCTGGATCACTGGCAGAACCCTGTTCAGTTTTTGCGAGTTGCGCTCTACCCAGATTTCGCTTCCGGCTTTCTCTCCTAACTCAATGAGTTCGCGCATCTCTCGTTCCTCATGCTCAAACTGCGGGAGAAAGTCAGGCGTGGTACAGAAGTGACGACAGGTGTAACATGGCGTATCCTGTGTCGGGCAATTGGCTTTCTTGGGCTTGAAACAGTAGCCATTAGGAAGCCGCACGGCGTCCAGGTTGTGGCGAATATGTTCCCACTCAATTTCCTGTTCGGTGCCTAACTGCTCTGTCGTCACGACATTTGGGCGACCCTGCACATCAATGCGTACAGCTCCTTTTGCAAATGCCTGTTCCCATTCTTTCCGTCTGGTTGAGTCAAGGAGCTTGGCGTAGGCAAGGGTCATCTCAGGAGTCAGGTGGGCTAACCATTTCTGCACATGGACGAGGCTCATGCCAGCATTGATCAATTCGACGGCTTTCGTGTGGCGAAACGCGTGATTTTTGAAATGCAAGATGGTTTCATCCTCTCCTTTGATACTGCAGGCAACGGCCAGTTGATTCAGCGCCTCCCGTACTTGCCCGTCATACAAGGGACGACCTTTCCGCCGTTTTTGGGTCGAAGGAAATAAATATTTCTCTAGATTGTTCTCCTCCGAAACCTTCTCTCTTACCACATCGCATTGAGCCTGAACAATGATGGCGATCTCGTCTGAGAGGGGGACTTTGTGATTCATCACCTCTGTTTTGAGAATATCACCGCAAAGCCACCAGCCACTAGGCGTGTGCTCTAAGCAGGTGTCGTAGCGTAGGTTGAGCACATCACCGATACGCCATCCAGAAGCTCGTAGGACAATCACGATAGGTAAATACTTTGGTGGTAATCGGTGCAAATGTTGCTCAAGTTGGTACAGTACTGACTCAGGAATGTACTTGTCCTCTGAATATTTTTGTTGAGGTTTCACCCCTCCATCCTCAGGCCAGATGAGCTTTCCTATGGCAGTGAGAGGTGATTCAGGGCTTGATGTGCGTTGCAGATATTCAAGAAAATATCTGAACTGGTTGAGTGCTCTCCACACCTGGAGAGCACTGTTCGGTTTACCATAACTGTTAGACCCTGTTTTGAGGTACAAGAGATATGCTTCCATATCTGCTCGGCTCAGTTGCTGAAAATCATGCGCGGAAGGAAAGCGGGAAATGTAAAACTCAAGAAAAAGTCTCACAAATCGTACCCTTATCGTACACTCACTCAATGAGTACTGTTGCGCAATCATAAGTCGTAAGTAGCGTTTGAGCACAGGCCGAAATGGTAGAGGGACCTGTGTGAAGTTAATGAGATGATTGCTTTCGTGAGCTGGATATCGAACACCCGGCAGGCATCGAACATCCCAAATATCTTTGGCAAGCTCTGCCTCGACAGCGTCAAACCCGGATGGGGTAGAAATTGCATGAAGATACGATGTCATTTCTCTTGCGCCTCCTGTAAGGATTGAGTAAGCTGTGCATTTACTCCAGTTCGTTCCCACTCTTCACGCATTTCATCCTCGCTCGGATGTACGTAGAGCTGGTAGGTGTACTGAAACTGCGCGTGGCCAGCCCGTTCACGTAACACTTCTGGACGGCAACCATTTTTTGCGAGGCTCGTGAGGGAGCTATGGCGCAAGAGGTGCGCATGGGCATCGATACCCGTTTTGCGTTTGAGCCGCTGGAAAAGATCATTGACATCAGCATACTCCAGTGGCTGTCCAGCACAAGTCCCCCGTAGCTTGACGAACAGGTGATTCGTCTCCACTTCATCGGTATGCACGATCACCAGGTAGTCGAGAATCTGGTTGATGAGTTCATCAGACACGTCAACCGTACGACAGCTCGCAGGCGTCTTGATCTCCGAATCGTTTGCCAGTTCGCCTCGGTCCCGAATATGGATTTTGCGACCATCTACGTTCACGTCCTCGATCCAAAGGGCAAGACACTCGCCGATCCGGAGCGAACTCTCGTACAGGAGCGTGAGTAACAGTTGGTCACGAATATTGTCGCAGGCATTCACCAGCTTTTCGATCTGCTCTTTCGAGAGAGTTTTAGGTTGTCCTTGTCTGGGCACGCGCTGCTTCAGCAAGTTTTTTTCGACGAGCTTTCCCTTCGCGATGTGGTGCAAGAAACTCTTGTACGAACGAGCACGGGCTGGCAGGTAGGTGCGTGTTTTCTCGTTGAGATTGGTGGCTAGGTCGTCCTGACGCCACAGGTAGTCGTAGAAACCTGAAACGGCGGTGATACACCCGTTAATGGTCGTATTGGTGCGCGCCTGAGTCACGGGTTGAACAGGCAACACTTTCAGCGATCGGTACGGATTCTTGAGCCAGAGCACAAACCCGCCGAGATCATCGAGAGTGACCTGCTGGTAATCGAGTTGCTCTTGCGCCAGGTAAGTGAAATACAGTGAGAGACTTTGGGCGTAGGAGCGCAGCGTGTTTCGAGCACGGCCAATCGCATGGAGATACTTGAGATAGCGAACGACTGGAACCACCAGGTTCCCATTGCTATCAACGACTACATAACGCTTTTGGTGATCAGGCGTTCGGATTTCTTGGACCCGCATACAGCTCCTGCTTTCTTACCAATCGCAGCACTTCATAGACGACTATGAAGACGAGTATATCGAACTTTTGTTCGAAAGTCAATACTGGCGAGAAAAGGGGGTTTTCTCAGTCGTTGTATACTATGAAGACCCCGGTATTTGCTGCTTTTGATAACTAAAGGCACGGGGCTTTCTAAAAAAGGTTGCTGTAAGTCCTGCGAGTTTTTATTTTAGGCAAGGTTCAATTTGAAGAAAAGTCCTTGACCGTTTGAACAGTCACCCCGTGTCACCCTGAGCGCAGCGAAGGGTCTGTCTCGATAGGCAGAGAGATGCTTCGCTGCGCTCAGCATGACAGGGCTGGGTCTTTCTGTTGGTGAGGAACTGTCAAGTTCATTTGAACCATGCCTTACGCCCGTAAAGCGGCTGCACCCATCCCTTTAGCATCGTTGCTTTTACTCAACAATGCATGCATAATTTCTATAGTAGTGAATAGATTGGCAGCGGGGTGTCTCGCGAAAGTGAATAAACTGTAAGGAAACAGCCATGAGTCAACCAATAGCACCATTTTGGAGTGCTTCCGCTGAGCAGGTATTCAAGCAACTGCAAACATCGCAGCAGGGCTTAACAAGTGACGAGGCTCAGCTACGGCTTAAGCGCTACGGAGCAAACTTACTCAAACCTAAAAAGCAAGCGACGACACTCACCCTGCTGCTAAATCAATTCAAAAGCCCTATCATCCTGATTCTCGTTTTTGCTGCCGGCCTGTCCTTCTTCCTGCAAGACCCACAGGATGCCATCATCATTTTAGTAATTGTACTTGTGAGCGGTCTGCTTGGTTTCTGGCAGGAGCGCGGTGCAAGCAATGCAGTCGAGAAATTACTGGCTACAGTACAAATACGGGCAGCGGTACTGCGCGATGGCACATCTACGGAAGTACCGGTTGAGCAGGTTGTACCTGGAGATATCGTCCTATTGAGTGCGGGAGGTGTGATCCCCGGAGACTGCCTGATCCTGGAATCAAAGGATCTTTTCGTTGATGAAGCCGCATTGACGGGCGAAACCTACCCGGTAGAGAAAGAAGTCCAGCTGCTGGCAGCAGAAACGCCGCTGAGCAAGCGCGTAAATACCTTGTATATGGGTACCCATGTCACAAGCGGCACGGCCAAAGCGGTAGTCGTACACACAGGAACAGAGACCGAATTTGGCCAGGTCTCTGTGCGACTGAGGTTCAGGCCACCTGAGACAGAATTTGAGCACGGCGTCAGGCACTTCGGCTACCTGCTGATGGAGGTTACACTGCTGCTGGTGATCGGTATCTTCGCTATCAACGTGCTCTTACATCGCCCCGTACTGGATTCCCTGCTCTTCTCGCTGGCGCTGGCAGTTGGACTCACGCCACAACTGCTACCGGCCATCATCAGCATTAACCTCGCCTATGGAGCCAAGCGCATGGCCGAGCAGAAGGTGATTGTCAAAAGATTAGCCTCCATCGAAAACTTTGGCAGTATGAACGTGCTGTGCTCTGATAAAACTGGTACACTGACGGAAGGGGTTGTCAAATTGCGCTCGGCCCTTTCTGTGGATGGTCATGACAGCGAGAAAGTACATCTATATGCCTACCTCGACGCCTTTTACCAGACAGGTTTCACCAATCCAATCGACCAGGCGATTTGTACTTATCACCCTCTGGACGTATCGGGCTATAAGAAATTGGATGAAGTACCCTATGATTTTATCCGCAGGTGCCTGACTGTGCTGGTTGCGGAAAAGGATGGGACACACCTGATGGTAATAAAGGGAGCCTTGAAGAGTGTGCTCGACGTTTGCACTACAGCCGAGTTGCCCGCAGCGCAGGGACAGGGAGGCTCTGCGGAAGCGATTGTGGATATTGCTACGCTGCGGGAAGAAATACAGCAGCGCTACGGGGAACTCAGCCAGCAAGGTTTCCGCGTGCTAGGCGTGGGATATCGACGACTCGATGGGATCTCGCGCATCAGCAAAGATGACGAGAAAGAAATGACATTCCTGGGTTTCCTGGTGTTCTTTGATCCGCCCAAAGAAGGCGTGGGCGAAACTATCAAGCAACTGAAGCAACTGGGAGTTTCACTGAAGATTATTACGGGCGATAACCAACTGGTTGCTGCCCATGTCAGCCAGCAGGTCGGGATTGCCGATGTGCGCATACTAACGGGCTCAGAAATGCGCCAGATGAGCAGCGCGGCACTGTTTGGGAAAGTCAACATTGTCGATGTGTTCGCCGAGGTCGAGCCAAATCAGAAGGAAAGCATCCTGATTGCCTTGAAAAAAGCCGGGAACGTGGTCGGGTATATTGGAGATGGGATCAATGATGCATCGGCACTGCACGCCGCTGACGTGGGTATCTCAGTCAACAGCGGGGTAGATGTGGCGAAGGAGGCAGCCGATATTGTGCTGCTCGAGAAGGATTTGTCTGTGCTCGTGCAGGGTGTACGCGAGGGCAGGAAAACATTTGCCAATACACTGAAATACGTGTTTATGGCGACCAGCGCCAATTTTGGCAACATGTTTAGCATGGCGGGCGCGTCGCTTTTCCTTCCTTTTCTCCCTTTACTGCCCAAGCAGATTCTGCTGACGAACCTGCTCACTGATATTCCCGAGATGACTATCGCTACCGACAATGTGGATAACGAAATGGTCGATAAACCCAAGCGCTGGGATATTGGCTTTATTCGTAATTTCATGATTACATTCGGGCTACTCAGTTCAATTTTCGACTACATGACTTTTGGAGTGCTGCTGTTCATTTTACATGCCAATGTCGAGCAATTCAGGACCGGCTGGTTTATAGAGTCTGTGGTTTCGGCATCGTTGATCGTGCTGGTTATTCGCAGCAGGCGACCGTTCTTCAAAAGTAGACCTGCAAAACAGTTACTAATAGCTACGCTCTCGATTGTTGTACTGACTGTGATTTCTCCGTATACGCCCCTGGCGGGAATTTTTGGGTTTCAGCCACTGAACGTTTTCTTCCTTTTGATGCTGGCAGTGATTGTTATCCTGTATGTTACGCTGGCGGAAGTAGTGAAGAGATATTTCTACATGAAGGTGAAATATTAACGTTATCTAGAATATTGGTCACTTTCTTCACTCCAACCCGGCATCTCTTGCGCGGATGATGGCCTGAGCCCGGTCAGTCACCTGTAACTTACTGAAGATGTTGGAGACATAGTTGTTGACGGTCTTCACACTCAAGACTAGTTGCTTCGCAATGTCGTGGTTCGTCGAGCCACGCGCAATCAACTGGAGGATCTCACGTTCACGCTCTGTGAGCGTGGGGAAGACCTCCTTTGACACGCTGGGGTGTGGGGCCGCAAAGAAGTCCATCAGCCGGCTGGCGATCGCCGGACTGAAGATCGCCTCGCCACTGCCCACTGCCCGGATCGCTCGCACCATCTCATCTTCTTTCGCATCTTTCAGGACGTAGCCGCGTGCCCCGGCTCGCAGCGCGGTGAAAACGGACGCATCATCCTCGAAGAGAGTGACGACCAGGACAAGGATGTGCGGGCGCATATGCACGATTTGACGGGTTGCCTCGATCCCGTTGATGCCCCGCATCTGCATGTCCATCAAGATCACATCGGGTTGTAAGGTGGCAGCCAGCTCGATCACCTCTTGACCCGTTGTCGCTTCTCCGACGACCTCGGTATCGGCTGTGGCCGCGAGCAGCGTACGCATGCCCTTGCGGAAGAGCGGATGATCATCAGCGATCAGGATACGCAGAGAATCCATATGTTCACTCCTTTGACAGGGGAAGATTGACTAGCACGCGCGTGCCTTGTCCTGGCGCTGGTCCGACATCACATGATCCGCCCACCTCTGCCGCGCGTTCACGCATCGAGAGCAGTCCCACACCGGCGTGCGGCTCCGCCGGCAGCCCCATTCCATCGTCCGTGATCTCGAGTTGGAGCCCAGCAAGCAGCGAAAGACGGATCACGCAGGTGCTTGCCTGCGCATGGCGAACAACATTTGTCAATGCCTCTTGCACGATCCGATAGGCGGCTACCTCCACAGCAGCAGGTAAAGCAGGAAGGTTCTCCATTGCCTCAACGATCACGCGCAAGCCCGCGTTGGTATGCCCCGGTGCAACTTCCGTTTCGCCGTGCATGCTGCACTGCAGCGCGTATTGCTGGATTGCCCCGACCAGGCCCAGCTCATCGAGCGTAGGTGGACGCAGCGCATAGACGAGGCGACGAATGTCAGCGATGGCCGAGCGAATCTCCGTCTGTAACTCGACAAGCTCGGCATCGGCGGTGGGAAGGTCATGCAGCATCAGCGTGCGAATCGCGCCCGCCTGCAGGTGCAGCGCGGCAAGCGTCGAACCAAGGCCGTCATGCAGATCGCGTCGTAAGCGACGGCGTTCCTCTTCACGCGCGGTGACCAGGCGCTCACGCGAGCGTTGTAGGTCGGCGGTGAGACGCACCGCATGGGCAGCGACACCAGTCTGTCGGGCGATATCTTCGAGTAACCTTCGGTCCGCAGCAGTGAAGAGGTCCCCTGGGGCACGTGGGGCAAGCAGCAACTGACCAATGGTCTCCGCGTGATAGACGAGCGGCAGGATGAATGGCTTGTCCTGGAGAAGACCATATGAGGCAGCGGTAGTGAACTCATCGCCTTGCTTCAAGGCAAGTGCTGCATAGGGTAACTTGAGCGCTTGAGCGACGGTCTCGACGATCGTAGAAAGCACAGCCTCGGGGGCAAGCGTTGCCTCCAGGCGTTGACCAAGGCGCGAGAGCACTGCATAGGGGTCATCGCGCTCACCATACATCAGGCGATTGATCACCCACTGGAGACGAGCGCGCAGCGGTTGAAAGAGGACCGCGATGAAGCCCGTAGCAAGCAATGAGTTAAAGGGACTTCCAGAGGAATGCAGCAGCGTGCCCAGGGTGTTTACCACGAGGACATAGACGCCCACGACGAGAGCGGTGAGGAGACCATACACCAGCGTGCGATTGATGAGAATATCGATATCGAAGAGGCGGTAGCGCAAGATGGCGATGGGTAATACCAGGGGATAAGGCAAAACCAGGAGCCCGAGTCCGTTCGAACCGA
>Ga0207646_10004295_pt1 | contig 15554 bp, 12 predicted proteins | sample KBSK5502metaG_FD_184343 | JGI IMG/M metagenome (GOLD analysis project Ga0207646, IMG submission 184343) | Corn, switchgrass and miscanthus rhizosphere microbial communities from Kellogg Biological Station, Michigan, USA - KBS K5-50-2 metaG... | ecosystem: Host-associated > Plants > Roots >... | reverse complement strand
CGGCGGCGCTGACACGAGCAGTGGAAGAGGGTATCGTGCTATGGGATGCCAGGTATCTCAGTACCATGAGCCGTGAAGACCTGGCACATATTTTCCGCAGTGTCCCGGCAGCGGATGGCGCTGCTGGCGCGATGATCCCACTTTTCGAGCAACGTTTAGAGCATGTTCATGAAGTAGGGCGCGTTCTGTTGGAACGCTACGATGGTCAGTTTGCGCACGCGGTTGAGCATACGGGGGGCGATGCAGTCAAGCTGGCGCTGCTGCTCGTGCAGGATTTCTCTTCCTTCCGCGATGTTGCTTTCTACCGCGGCCGCGAGGTACGTTTCTTCAAACGCGCTCAAATATGTGTCGCTGATTTGCATGGCGCCTTTGGCGGCAAGCATTGGGGGGCTTTTACTAATCTCGACAAGCTTACTATCTTTGCTGATTATAAGTTGCCGCAAGTATTGCGGCATTACGACGTGTTGGCATATCACGCCAACCTGGCAGAGCGTGTTGATAACCAGGAACTGCTGGAACCCGGCGGGGAGGCCGAGGTAGAGTTGCGGGCAGCTACGATTTGGGCATGCGAGTTGCTAAGGCGTGAGATGTCACGTGCAGCAGGTAGAGAAATTACAGCGGTTGAGATCGATCAATTATTATGGTATCTTGGCCAAAACGCCTCGGGAACGCGACCATACCATCGTACACGAACGATATATTATTAAAACCTATGCATATCAGGGCGCGATGAGTCGCACCCATACATTGTTTATGTAGGATACACATGCAATTACAAACCCTGCTGGCAGCATTAGCAGAGCCACCGCCGGCATTTTACAATTCTAGCGAACAGCATGAACACATCGAGATTGCTGCACTGGCCTATGATTCACGGCAAGTCATACCTGGTGGACTTTTCATTGCGGTACCCGGAACGCATACCGATGGTCGCCTCTTCCTGGCTGATGCAGCCCTGCGTGGAGCCGCGATTGCGCTCGGCCCCCAAATTGAAAATTCGGATCTGCCATTACCTTACATAGTGGTGGACGATGTGCGCATCGCACTGGCAAATCTTGCCTGCGCCTTTTACAGCTATCCGGCCCAGCAACTTTGTACCATAGGGGTCACCGGCACCGACGGCAAGACCACGACGTGCAACCTTATTAGCACACTGCTGGAGGTAGCGGGAAAGCGCAGTGGCCTGATGACGACGGCCAACTTTAAGATGGGCGGGCAGGAATGGGAGAATACAACCCGGCAAAGCACATTGGAGGCACCTGATATCCAGCAGTTGCTACGACGCATGGTTGATGCTGGCGTTTCACATGCAGTGATCGAAGCGACTTCGCATGGACTGGAGTTACAACGCACACGCGGTTGCGCCTTCGATGTCGGTGTGGTCACCAACATTACGCATGAACACCTGGACTTCCACAGGACGATTGAGAATTACCGGCGGTCCAAAGCACGACTCTTTGAAATGCTCGATCCGGCCCGCGACAAGGGCCTGGGAATCCGGCCAATCGCCATTCTCAATCGCGATGATGTGTCATACGAGGTATTGAAGCCTTACTGTAATGTTCCTGTGCTCGACTACGGGTTCGACCCGGCAGCGGCAGCACGTGCAGTGAACGTGCGACTTGATGCACATAGTACACGTTTCCGCGCTATCCTGCCCGGTGTGGAAATCGACATTGAAACACAGTTGGTCGGTCATTTCAATGTCAGCAATTGCCTGGCCGCGATTGCCACGGCCCATAGCCTGGGAGTGAAGGCAACCGATATTGCACGTGGGTTGGCAGGCGTTACAGGCGTCACCGGGCGTATGGAACGCATTGATGAAGGGCAACCATTTACGGTAATTGTCGATTATGCCCATACTCCTGATAGCCTGGAAAAGGTTCTCAACATGCTGCGGCCTCTTACTACCGGTAAATTAATGGTAGTATTTGGCTCCGCCGGCGAGCGAGATGTGCAAAAACGTCCTATTATGGGGCAAATTGTAGCACAGAAGTCTGATTTTTTCGTTATTACTGATGAAGACCCTCGCGAGGAAGATCGCGAACACATATTACGAGATATCGCCATGGGCGCCGAGTCAACGGGGAAACGCGAAGGGCACGATTTTCTCTGTATCGCGGATAGAACACAAGGCATTGCAACTGCATTTGCTCGTGCGCGGGCAGGAGATACCGTTCTGCTGGCAGGTAAAGGTCACGAGCAAAGCATTATTATAGGCAGGGAGAAAATACCGTGGGATGATCGGCAGGTAGCACGCGGACAGTTACGACTGTTATTTTGAACGTTACCGTCAATATGGGTTTCACGTTTCAAGATGTGAAGCGCGGGAGGAGGTTCACCGAACCTTCTTACTACTTGAGAAGCGGATACTTACCGGGAGTAAGCAGCCGCGATGATAGGCCTTATAGGGAGTTGTTATGGTTCCAGTTCCAGTCTGGTGTTTGTTGATTTTCATCACTTGCGCGCTAGTGAGCCTGCTTTTATGCTGGATAGCGAAGTTATTATTTCCCAAGTTTCGCAGTGGTGAATTTAAACCTGGCCCCCATCGCTCCGATATGCCTTCGCTTCCGGCGAGCGGACGAGAAATTAAAACGATAGAATTGCCCCTGGTGGGTGGTCCTGCACTTACCATTGCTATCGTTGTCACCGGTATTGCAGCGGGCTTCATGTTCAAACTCGAACCCGATCAATGGAGGCTTTTGCTGATTGGCCTGGGGGCTACCGCCGGGTATATGGTGGTTGGCTTTATCGACGACTGGCACAAAGTGCATAGTAACGAAGGTCTATCCGAACGTACAAAATTTGGCGGGGTACTCTTCGTCTCGATGGCGGCTGCTTTCCTCTACTGGTGGCTTTATCCCAGCGGTAAAGAGGCTTATTCACCCTACACCGATATAACTGGACCACTGCTCAAGAATCCTTACATCTGGCTGATCTTCTTGATGCTCCTGACAGGGCTAATAGGCAGCGTGACATCCCTCTCGGTTGATTTTAGCGATGGCCTGGATGGCCTGGCAGGTGGCCTGGTTTTTAGCGCCGCCCTGGCATTTGGTATTATCGTTACCGGTTTTCTCGACGCGAAACATCCGCAGGGCATTGTTCTGGAGACTTTATCGCTGCTGTGTGCCAGTGCCGTACTGGGCTTCCTGCCATGGAACTGGCCTTCTTCGTGGGCAGCACGTCGCGGCAGCGCACGCCGCCACGCCAGGATCTATATGGGAGACAGTGGCGCCCTCGCCCTCGGCGGTATGCTGGCGATGATCGCTATTTTTTCACGCCAGGAATTTCTACTGTTGATGATTGGTATGGCCTTTGTGCTCGAAGGCCTCTCTGCCGTTATCTCGGCAAAAGTATTGACGCGCTTCTTCCGCAAACAACTGCAATTGTTGCGTTTTGCCAGTCTACGTGAGTTCGTGCCACACACCGAATTTCCCTTGCCTTTCCTGGCTACACCGTTGCACCACCACTTCGATTTGCTTGGGTGGGACCGGCGCCGCCTGGTTTACGGTGCCTGGGCTCTGGGTGCAGGCTTCGCAATACTGGGCGTGATAACTGTGTTCGCACCACCAACCTGGGTACGCTACCTTGGCCGTATCCTGATATTGATCCTGGCGTGGGCGATCTGGTCAAGCGGCTCGTGGTCACGACGCTATTTTGTCGGCCACACAATTACTGAGCGCACGCGCCGCCGCAGGCTGGCGCTTTTCTACGGGTTCCCCTATCGTTTGATGGGGATGCGCTTGTATCATCTCGTGGAGATTATCGAGGCCAATGAGGACGTGATCGAGACACCGGTCGAGGAGATCGCCCTCTGGCAGCGCATGAGCATCTATGATGCGCGCGCAATGCTCGGCCTCTACTGTTACCGCGCAGGCTACTTTCCGGCAGCGCTGGCCCAGTGGACACGTATACCCGAAAGCAACCGCAAATTGCGTCCAAATATCCAACGATTACTGGAAGAACTAGATGAACGTCTCGCATTGGAGAAGCAAGAGACGCAACCAATGCGGCGCGATCAGATTCTACGCCAACCGCCGCTTATCACCGGCAATCTACCGCCAGCCGACTTGCCAAACCCTCATGAGCCGATCCGCAGCGAGGAAACTTTCGATGCCCGTAGCGGAAATTGGATAGAACCGCCCCAGATTCCCTTTGAAAGGCACGCGGACTGGCCAGCTTAGGACCATACAGCGTCCTCCCGGTCAGAACGACCTCCTTCTCTATACCAGGGGCGATGGGTCATTTTCGCAAGCATACGTATCGAGACTCGCTTTCGTTCCCTGCATCTCCTAAAATAACTGCTCTTCTGCGTTCTGCTAGTAGGTAAATTATCATCTTCCTTATTCTTTATAGATGTGCTATAGTGCGTTTACCATACATTTAATGTTCTCTTAATATTTTATAGCATATTTCACATTGTATCAGTGAGCCGGTAAACAGCCAGCAGACTCGAAAGCTGATACACTTTAGAACAACGACTTTTATCCTGGTAGATATTACAGTAGTTTTATAGGCTTGTCTAGAAGAGGTCGAGATGCGTTTCTGCTTTATCGTTGAAGAACAATATCGAAATGACCCTATGCCGATGGTGATCGCCGACCAGCTTCTCCAATGGGGCCACGATGTCGACCTGTTGGAACCACAAACAGCAGTCACATGTTTGTCTGACCTGGCAGAACAAGGCTATGATGCTTATGTGCTGAAATCGCTGGCTGATGGGCCTGGACTCAGCATATTAGAGGCGGCAGAAGCTGTAGGTATCCCCACTATCAACAATTCGCGCGCTATACGCCTCGTGCGAGATAAAGCGGTAGCAGCAGCCTTTGCGCATGCTCACGGCCTGCCCATCCCTCCCACCTATTTTGTTGCTCACCCACGGCTGCTCAAGCAGATTCCTCCCGAGGAGTATCCGATAGTTGTCAAACCTAGCGATGGGAGTTCCTGTCGTGGCATTTATCGACTTGACAGCCCCGCGGACCTGGAAGCTTTAGAGATTGCCGAAGCCAACGACAGCTTCTTCCTGGCACAGCGTTACGCGGAAAATACAGGTTTTGACATTAAAGTGTACGTTACCGGCCAGGAAGTCTATGCTGCCATTGCCAAGAAGTCACCATTACACACCGACGTGAAAGAACACTTCGTGCCATTAACCCCACAGGTACGCAAACTGGCTCTGCAAGTCGGCAAGCTCTTTGGGCTGGATATATACGGGTTGGACGTCGTTGAAACACCCCAGGGTCCGGCAATACTGGATATCAATGACTTCCCCAGTTTTGGGCGTGTGCCGCGCGCGGTTGTACGTGTCTCGGAGTACGTGCTGCACGCAGCCAGGCGTGCTGAGATAGAACGAGCCGCACGCATTGAGCATGCGCGGCACCGGCGAGAGGCGCTTGAGGCCAAAAAATCAAAGCCAGCAACAGAAAGACTATTAAAAATGGCAGGCAGTGAGAACGTACGGAGTGATCTTGCCGGCTGCAATCTGTAGAGTAGACAAAGGAGTTAGTGAGCTCATGAACATTTGCCTTATCATGGATAATCCTGAAACACCGCATCACCCCGTAATCGCCGTAGCGCTGCGACAACTCAGCACTACGCATAATGTCCGGCTGCTGGATGTACGGACACTGGCGAGCGCCGAAGCTACTGCAGAAGAAGAGAGGCACCCACTGGCAGACCTCTACTTACTGAAATCGCATGCTCCGCAGGCCTTAGATGTTGCGCTCGTCCTGGAACAGAAAGGGGCACTGGTAGTAAACAATTGGGCATCGTCGGTGGCTTGCCAGGACCGCGTGCTTATGGCACGACAAATGCGCGAGGCGAACCTGCCCTGGCCTTATACCTGGAGCTTTGCAACACTGGAAAGTCTGCTGTCAGACCACGACTTTCTGGCAAGCCTATCCTTTCCGCTGATTATCAAAAGCCACTACAGCCACCGAGGTGATCTCGTAGGCAAGCTAAACAACATTGAGCAGTTACAGGCCCTCGCGGCAGAATGGAGCCAGGAGCCGGTCGTGCTGCAAGAGTTCGCAGCAGGCGATGGATGGGATATCAAGTTATGGGTTATCGATCAACACATATTCGCAGCACGCCGGCGCACCCCTTTGGAAGCAAACGCATCGAAGGAAGATTTCCCGATCCCGCAGGCAGAGTTACCGCCTGATTGGGAGCATATTGCGCTGGAGATTGGGCGCGTTTTCAATTTGCGGCTCTACGGCGTCGATCTGCTGATCACCGGTCGGGGACCGGTGATCGTTGATGTCAATTCGTTTCCGGGTTTCCGTGGTGTACCAGGTGCCGATATCGCTCTCGTGGCCCTGGTGGAACGTATAGCGCAGGAAAGGAAGGCTACAGCATGAGTACTCCAGGCGGCAGCTTATCTATACTTGACCTTCCGGGCATCGTTACGCTGTTTTACGAACGCGCGCATCACCCCCTGTTACCAGGAGCGCAAAAGCCGCTGGGCTTGTTTGTACGCTACCTGCGGCGCAAACCGGCACGGGGCCTGGCAGTCATCTACAGTGTAGATGAGGTAAGGCGAGGCGGCAAGGCGCATTCCAATGACCCTAATCGCTCGGTCAGCCTGACACTCGACGAGCAGGCACTTGATGGGGCACACATACGCTTCACTAGTGCCCAGGCGCGAGAAGCACCACTAGAAGTACAGGCAACGGGCGTACTAAGCGTCAAAGACATTGGACTCTCAGTCCAGGCTTTTCCAGCCGATGCAAGTCTGCCCGCGCTCGCGGCAAGCTGCGACACTACACCAAAGAGCCCGCTGTTCGGGGCTTTGCAGTCTGCTGCGCGAACGCAACTGGGCGATGATAGCTGGCGGCTCATTTCTGCAAAAGCCATACCTGTACGCTATAAACCGGCTAATCGCTGTGTCATTCGCTACCAACTCTCGCTGGAACACGGCAAAGATGAAACCGTTTTGGAAAGAAACTTGACTATATTCGGAAAGGTCTACGCTGCTCCTGAGCAGGCACGCAGTGTCCAGGCTTTACAGCAGCGGCTCTATGATGAGCAGTTCAACAAGACTGGCGGTTCGCCGTTCCTGCCACGCCCACTCGGCATGATCGACGAGCTCGGGCTGACCTTCAACGAGGCAGTACAGCCTGCCAATGCCGGTGATCGATTGGTGACGGGTACGCGTGTCCTGCGGCCCCAAATGAAGCGGGGACGAGGCGGTGAGATCACAGAACTGGTGATTCCAGTGGAGGAGTTACGGCTTACCGCAATCGCCCTGGCTCGCCTACACGCCAGCACAGTGCGTCCTGAAGAGAGTGCTCCACGTACAGGAGCAAAAGAAGCGAAACGCGCTCGCGAACGGGCAGCACTGATTGCAGGCTACAATCCGGCGCAGGCGGAAGAAGTGCAGCGACTCGCACAGCAGCTTGCAATGCGCTTAGAGACGCTGCAACCGGATGCCTATCGACCGGCACACGGAGGTTTTAAAGCCAGCCAGTTGCTCTTCCACGGTCATCGCGTGTTTGTAGTAGACTTTGATGGGTTCTGTTTGGCAGACCCTGCGTTGGATGTTGGCTACTTTCTAGCCTACCTGCGCCCAAGTGGACTCTGGTATCATCGTCCCGGTATGATGCCATGGTTCCAGGCCGCAGCGGAGGCGTTCACGACTGCATACCGTCAAGCTATGCTCGAGCTTGGTGTTCCCCAGGCTGCCGTTGACGGCATTTTGCAGCGCTCACGACTCTATGAAGCTGCACTCTTATTCAAAATTGCCACTCGGCGGGTCAATCGTCTCAATAGTCCACGGACCAAAGAATTGGTAGCTATGCTAGAGGAGGTTGCAGCATGTTTATCAAACTAAAACCGGGAGATATGCATGTTATTCAAATTCTTGTTTCGTAATTTAAAAGGATATCGTCTGCTTGTCTTGATCGCCATTTTGGTGACAATCTTGCAGGTAGGATGCGATATAGGTACTGCTTTTCCACTCAAATTTATTCCAAGCAAGGTCGCTAATGCAGGAAATGACCCATCCTGTACCTTTCCTTTCCTGAATCCTATTCTCGACAAGTTCGATATTCCCCTTTTTGACCCATCGCTCCAGTTAGATAAATCACAACCGCCAGTACAGCCAGGAATCACTCAATGCCCAATTTCACCAAGCGATCCCAATCCGCAACTGATTACGAGTCATCATAGTGTCAACGGCGTGATTGTCTTTTCAATACTCATGTTGATCGTCTTCGGCACGTTGAGTGCACTACTGGCCTACCTGGATCTCTACCTTGCCGCTTTCATTGGGCAAAACCTGACGGCAAGGCTACGAAATCAACTGTTCGAGCACCTGCAGCGCCTATCATTAGACTGGCATGGCAAGCAGAAAAAAGGTGACCTGGTTCAGCGAGTCACAGGCAACATTGCTGACATCGAGAAATTTGTCACGGATGGGCTGGTAGATTTGCTGGGAGCTATCCTGACACTGCTTGGTGTTACTGCTGTAATGGTGCTTATCAGTCGGCAATATACGTTGATCTCGCTTGCAATTGCACCAGCGCTGTTCATGATCGTGCTTGGTTACACTAAAAGCATCAAGGCGGCAGCCAAGAAGGCGGCGAAAGCGACCGGACAGGTCGCAGACGTGGCTACCGAGGATATCAACGCGCTGACCGTGATCAAAGTGTTCACCCGTGAGGAGAAGGAAGCACTGCGTTTCGGAGGATATGTCGAGAAGAACCGCGCAGCAGGAATGCGTGCCGGTAGTCTGCAAGCGCAGTTTACGCCGCTTGTCACTTTTCTCGTCATACTAGGTACCGCTACAGTGCTGGGTGCAGGCGGATTTGTTGCCGCGGGGAACGCATTCAGCATTGGCTTCTTTACGATCCCCCCATCCACTGTAGACATTGGAACATTAGTCTTATTCCTGATCTTCCTCAAATTGTTGTACCAGCCGATGCGTGATCTTTCGAAGTTAGCAACCCTTGCAAGCGCCGCAGGCTCGGGCGCAGAACGCATACAAGAGGTGCTAGACCAGGCGCCAGAAGTCATAGAGAGCCAGGCACCTTATGTTGGGCCTACCAGGCTGAGAGGCGAGATTACGTTTGACCACGTGGTGTTTGGATATACCCCGGAGAACCCGGTATTAAAGGGTATTAACCTGCACATTCCCCAGGGGAAAAGAGTCGCGCTCGTAGGACTTTCGGGAGGCGGTAAAACGACACTGGTCAAGTTAATTCCACGCTTCTACGAGATCCAGCAAGGGTCCGTTAGAATCGATGGCGTGGATAATCGTATGTATCCTCTTAAGGTGTTACGCCAGAATGTGAGTATGGTGTTACAAGACTCGGTGCTCTTTGAGGGGACTATCCGTGAAAACATTGCTATAGGAAAACCAGGGGCCAGCGAGTATGAGATTATCGAGGCGGCGAAAAAGGCGAACATTCATGAAAGTATCTTGAAGGATTTGGGCGGATATGACAGGCTGGTACGCGAGCAGGGCAAAGATTTGTCTGGTGGTCAACGCCAGCGTATGGCTATTGCCCGTGCCATTCTGCGCGATGCCCCTATCCTGATCCTGGATGAACCCACTGCGGCCCTGGACGTCGAGTCCGAGGCCGAGGTGATGCATGCTCTTGATAAGCTGATCGTTGGTCGCACAGTGTTGATGATTTCCCACCGCCTCAGTACCCTGGGCAACGTTGAAGAGATTATTGTACTCAAGGATGGACGAATCGCCGAGCAGGGAAACTTTAAGGAACTGAAGCGGCGCGGAGGTGTGTTCGCGCAACTCCTTGAAGAGCAGAATCGTTACAATCTCGAGAAGGCTGGGGACCAGTCCATGATTCGCTCGGCTTTTGTTCCCCTGCCAGATGCCTATGATCAGCGCCAGGTGCAGCCTCCCCGCTGGGCACCAGCAGTACCAGCTTCACCTGCACCTGCGGTACCCCAGAACTGGCCTTATCCAGCGGCACCTTTTCCCATGGTTGCACCTGCTGCTCACCTCGTAGGGAGACAGGATGGTAACGGCAGGCAACAGGTACAACCAGCCTGGGGAAATAATGCACAAGCAGCGGCTTACCCGGCGAATGCGCGTATCGTGATTGAGGTGGATGGAAAGGTGATCGGTGAACGGCTATTAAACAAGCGGGTACTGACCGTAGGCCGGCTTTCGGGGAATGATGTCCAGGTACCGTCTCAGAGAGTCTCACGTCTGCACGCGAAGATTCGCTGGGAGAACGGCATGTGGTGGATTGAAGATGCGGAGAGCCTGAACGGGCTGATCTATCAAGGACGACGCGTTGACCAGTTGGCGCTTACCAATGGGGATCGCATCTATGTCTCCCCTACGGCAGTGCTTCAGTTCAAGACAACGTGGTAAGGCAGGGATAGAGAAAAACAAGGGTAGGACACAGGGCACATTTCTCCTGCGTCCTACCCTTGTTTTTCTCTATCCCTATATCCCGTTCGGGTTATACCTGGTGATGCGCAGAATCGGTCTACCTCCTGCGAACTGGGGTAGGTAAATCTCCTGGGTCGCCTCATCCATGGCTATGGTATGTGTCCCCTTACCGAGAATGTAGTCACCGAGCTTGTGGAACTCCCTGGCCTTTTCGTCAAACACCGAAATCCCGCCTTTGCAGGCAACGAAAAGGACATGCTGAGAGTGATCGATCAAGACGATATCCGGGCCACCTGCTAAGCGCGCCTTTGCGGGATCAGTAGGGATAACCGTCATAGTCCGTAGATCAACCCTGAGCAGATTCTGAAAGAGGTTCTGGTCGGAATCGAAATCAGTGCAGGCGATGAATGCAACTTGCTGCTCTGTATCTATATCCATGCCGTGAGGGGTGCTGCACGTGATAGGCAGCGTTATGCGCTGGACAATGGTGGCATTGACGGGATCGATAGCGATAAGTTCGCCCGTGCCGGGCGGAGGCAGTAGCAGTTGATTTGGGTTATCCGCGTTTGGCAAAACCTGAGAAGTCACAAAGACGCGGTGCAGAGGTTCATCATACCTGTTATGCCCCACGTCATGTCCATAGAGTGGAATATTACCAGGCGTAACAGGAACTTTCTTAGCATTCCCACTCGACGATACATTCTCACCCGGCAAAAGCGGTAAAAAGCCGAGGTTGACTTTTGTAATAACCTCATCGGTTAGTGCATCAATAACAGTAACATTCTCGTTCTTCCTGTCCGCATTCAAGGTTTTCGTAGGGTCAGCCGGAGTGCCAGGATCGGAGACAAAAATCCTGTGATCAACGGGGTCATATGAGATAGCGTCTGGACTTTCATTATCGTCAAGTTGAATCGGTGTGGCTTCCAAGGTATTGATGTTAATATCATAAATGATGTTGTCCTGGGCATCGGCAGCGAAGACCTTGCGCCGATCGAGAGCATCCACAACACCCGCCACCTGTGGAATGTCGAGGCGTCCAATAATCTTGTCTTGATGAGTATCGAAGACAATAATATGTCCATCGTATTTAGGGTCGAACTTAGTGTGAGCGAGCGTCATCAGGTCAGGGTTCGGTCCGGTATGGGCAATGAACAACCTATGGGTGGGTGGGTCATACGCCTGGAAGTCAAAAGCGTCAAAATCTTGCTGTACGCCAGGGGCCAGCGGGTTTTTCGTACCAGGACTTGTTGCGCCCAATCCGCTAGGAAGTGGGATATCCTGGACAAACAGGATGCGGTGAGCTGGAGGGGGAACAACGATTTGATATGTAATCTGTACCAGCAAGTACCCCAATATACCGAAGCTAGCTATCCCTATCAGCCAGACGAATATCCTACTTACCCGAAAACCCCGAGAGCGAGTTGAAGTCGACGATAGTTGAGCCATTGCATCACTCCTCTTTGATAATACCTTAAGTTGTAACTCCAAGTATATTTCTCGTTTTCTCTAGTAACGAGCCAGGGGCGATATTTTACGATGAAATACTTCATGGAAACGATGTGAATATACACCAAAGGCATTGACAAACCTCAGCTATTGTAGCAAACTTCCTCACTTTATCCAAGAGAAAAATACTCTTCCCTATCGTATATCTTTGTGGTAGACTTTGATCAGTTCCTTCTAATAGGTTTAATGCCAGATGTCGGCTTTTTTCCATTCTATTGCATCTAGTTGGTCTCTTATATCAACGTCCCGGTATGCATTAATTGTCTGTTGCCTCAGTGAGATATTAGCCTGTCTCTACAATCAGGTTATATACAAATTCGAATGGAGAAATTTATGAACCAAAGACCTATCCGCCCGTATTAGATAGATCATAGTACATCTTGGAGATGAAGCACGGAGGAGATACCAATGGTCCGTTTCCTGTTTCGCAACCTGAAAGGCTACCGCCTCCTGGTTGTAATCGCCATTACGATGACGTTTGCACAGGTCGGCGCCACTATTCTGCTTGCCTTTCCGCTCAAGATTATCCTGGATAAAATAGTGAATCACAGGGATCCGAACTTTCCATTTCTGGACAGCATTTTTGGTTTTTTCGATCGCTTCGGCACAACGCAGGGCTTACATCATGGCGAAGTGCATACGGTGCTTGGTGTGATACTTTTCTCAGCATGCGCGATCATTGTACTTGGTATATTAAGCGCCATCCTGTCTTATATTGAACTCTACCTGGCGGCTTTTATTGGACAAAACCTGAGCGCCAGGCTGCGCAAACAACTCTTTGGGCACCTGGAACGCCTGTCGCTGGACTGGCACGGCAAACAAAAGAAAGGCGATCTTGTCCAGCGCATTACGAGCAATATTGCGGATATAGAGAAACTCGTCACCGATGGATTAGTTGATTTAATGGCTGGCGCCTTGACGATTGCAGGTGTTATCATCGTGATGGTGCTCGTCAGCTGGCAATTTACAATTCTCTCGATTGTGATTGTGCCGGCGCTCTCCTTAGTGGTAATCGGCTATACTAGCAGTATCAAGTCGGCTTCGAAAAAAGCCTCGAAGGCGGCTGGGCAGGTGGCGAATGTTGCCACCGAAGATATCGGGGCTATCACAGTGCTCAAAGCGTTTACACTTGAGGAGCGTGAGGCCATTCGCTTCAAGAAATACGTTGGGAAGAACCGCGCAGCGGGGCTGCGTGCAGGTGGCTTACAGGCCCAATTCACGCCTATTGTTGCTATCCTGGTAGCAATTGGTACCGCCATTCTTATAGGTGTGGGATCGTATGTTGCATCTGGTAATGCATTCCATCTCTGGTTCCTGACTATTCCAGCAGGCGCCCTTACCGTCGGCTCCTTAACAGTCTTTCTGGCGTACCTTTCGCAGTTTTACCAGCCGATGCGCGACATCTCTAAACTGTCAAACCTTTATAACAGCGCGGCCTCAGGAGCCGAGCGCATCCAGGAAGTGCTGGACGCGGCTCCAGAAGTAGTCGAGAGCGCAGCTACAGCCAGCTATTATGGTCCGACAAAGCTCAAGGGGGACATCGCTTTTGAGAATGTCGTCTTCAGCTATAGTCCAAACCGTCCGGTGCTGAAAGGGATCAACCTGCATATACCGGCCGGCAAGAAGGTGGCACTGGTCGGGCTTTCCGGCGGAGGCAAAACCACCCTGGTCAAGCTCATTGCGCGCTTCTATGAAATCCAGCAGGGATCAGTCAGAATCGATGGCGTGGATAGCCGCATGTATCCACTCGGGATATTACGCCAGAACGTAAGCATGGTGCTGCAGGACAACGTGTTGTTCGAGGGAACCGTCCGCGAGAATATCGAGATAGGCAAGCCGGGGGCAAGCGTGGAGGAGATCATCGACGCCGCCAAGAAAGCGTACGTCCATGACACCATTATGAGTATGCCCGATGGCTATGAGACGGAGGTACGCGAGCAGGGCAAGAACTTCTCCGGCGGCCAGCGCCAGCGCCTGGCGATTGCGCGTGCCATCCTGCGTGACGCGCCTATTCTGATCCTGGATGAGCCTACGGCTGCTCTGGATGTGGAGGCTGAGGCTGAGGTAATGCACGCCCTGGATAAGCTAGTTGTGGGGCGCAGCGTGCTGATGATTTCCCACCGCCTCAGCACGCTTGGCAATGTTGATGAGATCATCGTGCTCAAGGACGGGCGTATTGTTGAGCAGGGCACCTTCAAGGATTTGAAGCGCAAGGGCGGAGTGTTTGCACAACTCCTTGAAGAGCAGAATCGCTATAACATGGATCATGCTGGCGATAAGTCGATCGTTCGCTCGGCGTTTGTGCCCCTCCAGATAGCTGGGGGACAGTACCAGGTCCCACCAGTTCCTGTGCCATATGCGATGCCTGCTCAACCCATGGCACCACAGCAATGGTCTGCGCCACAGCCATCGCCAGTTCCCGTGCCGGTACCACCCGCTTTCGCGGGGCAGCGTGTTCAGGCTGGAGCTTATGTTGATGGTGGTAGGCAGCCTGCGCCACAAGCGGCAAGAGGTAATCAGCCCCAACCGGCCGCAATCAATCAGAAAGCGCGCGTGTTGATTGAGATAGATGGGAGGATCGTTGGCGAACGCCGCCTGAATAAATCTGTTCTGACCGTCGGTCGCCTTTCGGGAAACGATGTGCAGGTACCCTCCCAGCGTGTTTCACGCCTGCATGCCAAGATACGCTGGGAGAACGGGGCGTGGGTGATTGAGGATGCTGAAAGCTTGAATGGCCTGGTCTACCAGGGACACCTGGTGGACAGGCATGTCCTTGCACACGGTGATCGCATTCATGTGGCTCCAACGGCGGTGATCCAGTACGAGGTGTTGCCCTAAGGGCAACGTATGAAATGAAACACTTTGGAGCATTCCTTGTTAACCTGCGTAACGACAGCGGGCTTTCTCAAGAAGGCCTGGCGCCACTGGTTGAAAGCAGCAAAAGCACACTCTCACGCCTAGAGAACAGGGAACACAGGCAGAGGCCCTTGCAAATGTTACAATTGCAAGGGCCTGCAGTCAAGTTAGAAGTGGTACCGTTGAGGCTACGCACATCCTATTGATCAGTCAGTGAACTGTCCGTGAGCGTATCGTTGGAGCTGGCGTTGGTTTGATCACTCGCAGGGTTGCCGCTTCCACCCACACTCAGCCCTCCTTGCACGGTGAAGGTCGCTTCATTGAACAGGGTGCCTGTGGGTGCGCTGGCGACCTCAAAGGCAGGAAAGGCCGGTGCGCCTGAGAAGGAGGTGGAGATGTAATCGCCAACCATACGCCCTTGGGAGGTGTTGGCGAGCCAGGTGAGCGACATGGGGCCAGCAATCTTCGTATTTGAGGTCCACGTGGCTCCGCCATCCGCCGATGTTGAGAACCCCGCATCCAGTTGGCAGGTGGAGGTGGTACAGTTCGCCACCGGGTAGAAGTAGAAGGTCACCACCAGGTGGGCGCTGCCGTCAGAGGTGGACCTGTCAACGGCCAGACCCGGGATGAAGTGATCCACCCCGCTCCCTCTCGGATCAAGTGGGATACGCGTCAGCTTTGACCAACTCTTCCCGTCGGTAGATGCCCGGCGGTGTTGCGGCTGCAGTAGTACCAGGCAGGAAGCCATTGGTAAAGCTCTTACCTTTATTGCTGGAGGTGGCGAAACCGATATCGGCAGCGCCGCCACCGAAGATGCGGCCTACCT
>Ga0207646_10004294_pt1 | contig 15555 bp, 13 predicted proteins | sample KBSK5502metaG_FD_184343 | JGI IMG/M metagenome (GOLD analysis project Ga0207646, IMG submission 184343) | Corn, switchgrass and miscanthus rhizosphere microbial communities from Kellogg Biological Station, Michigan, USA - KBS K5-50-2 metaG... | ecosystem: Host-associated > Plants > Roots >... | reverse complement strand
CGCCAACTCCGGTATCGGTGCGCGCGGAGCTTGCGGGAGACGATCTTTAACTTTGGTTCTGACAATCATTTGGTCAGGCTACCTTACAAATACTGATTTTGACAAAGTAGTACTAATCAAGCCTTCTGGGATACCAGCGCCATTGTCCCCTTATGCGCGCATCAGGCGGCGTCACTCCGCGCTCGGCAGATTTTGCGCAAGCACCCTCAGCCAGTCGTTTGGTGGGGCACTCTCACCGAAGGCCAAAGCGCTTTGGCACGCGCCCAGCGCGAGGGTATTCTTAGCCAGCCGCAGCGGGAACAGGCTCTCAAGCAGCTCTCACGCCTGCACCAGGCCTGGATTGAAATTCTGCCCAGCGAACAGGTCCGCGAGTTAGCTGGGAATTTAGTTGAGAGCTATCCATTACGCGCCGGAGATGCATTGCAACTGGCTGCCGCGCTCGTGTGGTGCAATGAGCGGCCACGCCGACGCGTTATGATTTGCTTCGACGAGCGGCTGGCTCACGCTGCCGAGCAAGTTGGGTTCAATGTTATAACATCAAAACCTTAGCCGTCCGTCGCTTCGATGTTCGGGGATCAGGCACTGCCAAAGTCCTCGCGAGAACGGCTTTAGCTTGGACAACTCTTTGATTATCAGCAGCGCCCGGTTCGCCGAAATTTCTGCTCACTGTTATAGTCGTAAAAAAGCGCCAAATTTTTCTGCTCCTCGAAAATATTTTTTGGCCATCAGCCATCAGCCGTCAGCGATCAGCGAAAACGAAGGATGGCGAGGAGTTGCTGATTGCTGAATACTGACGGCATTTTCGATCTCAGCCTACCGGGCGCGCCGCCAATCCCGCAGCCGATGCCGGTAACAGGTCCATGCAGATGCCGATTCACCTGGATGCACTCGCTCTTGTGGCTCGAATCACCGGCGGCGACGCGGAGGCGGCCGAGGAGTTTGTGCGGCTATATCGCCCTCGGCTCGAATACATTGCCAGGCGCTCGGGCATTCCACATCAAGACTGCGAAGATGTTGCCCAAGATGCCCTGCTGGTCGCCGTTGACCAGATGCAGCGCGGTCTATATCGCGGTCAGAGTGGGCTCGGCACCTGGCTGGAAAAGATCGTCCGGGGCAAGATCGCAGGTTATTGGCGGTCCAGGCAAACTCAACGCGTGGTGCCTTTAGAACCAGGGGAATTGGGGGAGCTTGTTTCCAGGGGTGGGTCTGTGGCCGGAGTCGCCGTAGACCAAGATATGATCTTAGCCGTACACCAGGCGTTGCACGCGATGCCTGCGCAGCACAGAATCATCTTGCTGCTGAACCGGGTCGGCGGATATACGATTGAGGATATTAGCCATGGGCTGGGAATGACGATGGGCCAGGTCAGCAGTAGGCTTTACAAGGCTGAAGAGATGTTTCGCCGAGCGTTGCGCGGTGATAGAGTAGACACAAGAATGATCCGCGCATCCAACGCTTCGGCTGAGGAGAATGAGCATGGCTGATAATCATCTGGTCATCCGTCACCCGACTTGCTCTGCGCCGAAGATCAATCAGGCGATCACGGCTTATTGTTTCGGACGGGCGACCGAGAGTGAGCGGAAGGCGGTCGAGGCCCACCTTCTTGAATGCGATGTTTGTTGGCAGGAGGTGCAGCGGCTGGAGGTGGCCATTCAAGCCTTGCGTGCTGAGCGCGGATTGTTGCGCTCAATCTCTGCTTCCGAAATCGCAACCGCATTCGGCATCTCGGCCAAACTCGCTTCACCTTGGGCGGGACACCTCTGGCACGCGTTGGCCAGTTGCGCCTTATACGCTCTTTTATATACGGTGGCGTTCGTCGCCGAAATCGCTTACCAGTTTGATCGCTATGGCTCGGCGGCTTTGAAGATTGCGCCACTGGTCTTCGGTTGGATTTTCGGCACTTCGATGGCCGGACTGGCCATCGATTGTAAGTTGACTCGGCAAGGGAGTGAGCGGGGCCTGCTCTTTTCCGTTTTAGTCTTTCTTCTCGCGGCGGTGGCGCTATTCGTGGGCTTATGCCTTTTCCTTCCTGCCTCCCCGATCACCCAAGCTACCGTTCAAGCCCAAACGGCTCAGGTGGCTTATCTGAAGACCACCTGCTACTGGCTCACTCTGGCAGTAGTCTTTTGGCTCACGCCGTTCCATTTTGTCGTCGCCATGCAGCGAGAGCTACACCGGGCGGCATCATCTCGTCCTGAGGTTGCTGACGGGCGACAAGCTGAGTGTGACGCCGAGAGGCACGATTTTTCTCAGACCCTGGGTGCTTTCGTTACTCCTGGTGGTAGTGGTCATTGTCGCCCTTTACTTACACTTTAATCTTTTCGACCACTTGAAACCATCTCCATACATGAACTTATTCGAGAATTTGATTCAGACACGGTTGATTCTCTATTTTACTCTCGGGGTCGAGTGCCTAGCCTGGTATTATCGGGCACTGAATGAACTCAAGCGTGAATGCCTGATGGTTGAAAATCAACAGAGGTGGTGACCTATTCTGCTCGTAAAGCCGGGAGCAAGGGCGAACGGAAGGCAGCCATGATGGTCAAGTTCAGCGGACGCTGTTTGGATTTGAGAAGCAACTTTGCTCAGGGGCTGAAGGTGGCGGCAGGATCAATCCAGTCGCGGGTGATGAAGTGCGGTTGGAGGTGGTCAAAGTCCCGGTCGGTAGTGACGAGCCGCGCCCCGGTGATGTAGGTCGCCGCCGCGATCCAGACATCGTTCTTCCCCAGCGAAATCCCGATGGATTCGCTGTAGGCGTCGATCATCGCGTAAGCCTCAAACACATCAGGCGTGTTGATCGCGATGCGCCAGAAGTAAGAGAGCACAAACTCCATCTGGGACCTTTTCTGCGGCCCCCATTTCCACTGTAGGGCGAGGGAGCGAAGCTCTCCTTCGGTCACATCGCTGATCATGGGGCGCGGGTCAGCCACGTAGAGAGAGTAGTGACTGATAAGATACTGGCCGATGGCATCTCGGCGGACAAGATGAATGAGGATGTTAGTATCCAGAAAGTAGGCTGGTGGCACGGTTAGCTAAGTTTTTTGAGGGCCTCAAAGACCGCTTCATCAGTTTCATCGCCGGGCCACTGGCCACAGACGACATCACCGAGGGTCTTTCCCTCCGGCAGCGGGCGCGGCGCTCGACTCTGCTCAAACAGCCGAGCGCGGGCGGCTTCAATCTCCTCCGGCGGGCGGCTCAGCAATGCTCGAATGGCTTCTGGAAGAGCATTCGGATTTTCGTCCTTGTCAGCACCATTTGTCTCAGCCTGGTCATCAAGAATAACTACACGCAGGCGATGCCCCGCCAGCTCATCAGCATGGCACAGGATCTCTTCCCAGGTGCCTTCTAAAATCTGCTCTGCCATAATGTCAGTATAGCAGCGGCCTTCCCCGTGCGCTAGCTTTACTTCGCGCTAGGGGCCGAAGGTTTAGCTTGGTATCTCGGAGGTTATACCTCCGGCGCGTGGTAGATCTCGATGTTAGTAATCGTCGGGCAAGCTTTGGCTTCCTCAATAGTGAACTTCAGCTTGCTGGTCTTGACCGCCGGGAAGCGCACGATGCGCTTGTAGCCGATGGTCGTCTGGTGAGCTATGGTCTCGTAGCTGCTGCCATCCCAGATTTGCAGTGAGAACCTCTTCACTCGTTGGCCTAGCGCGATGTTCTCCTGCACGAGGAAGCAGTTGAAATCGACCTCGTGGCCGAAGTCGATTTCGAGCGTGGCCGTCGTTACTCCGTCGTCCGCAGCCCAGTAGGTTTGCGGGTTGCCGTCAAGCACTTTCTCTGCGCCGTAAGTTCGGTCATTGCCTCTGACGTTAGTGGCTGTGATCTTGCCTTTGGCCAAGTTGGTTCTGAACGCTTCCTCGCGAGCTTGCTTGAACTCCATCAATCGCGCTACGTCGTGCTCATTGACCAGCCCGCGGCGATCAACGCCGATGTTGAGCAGCAGGTTGGCATTGCGCCCGACGGAGCTGTAGTAGATCTCCATCAACTGCGCCACGGATTTCAGCTTGTCGTCTTCATTCGCATGGTAGAACCAGCCGGGGCGGATCGAGACGTCGCACTCGGCCGGGAGCCACGAGGCGCCGTCTTCGTCGCCCGTGTTCAGGGCCTTCTGGTCGGCGAAGCCTGGGAACGCGCCTTCGTTGTCGCGCGTCGACCAGTTGGTCTCGCCCGCGATGCCTTTTTCGTTGCCGACCCAACGGATGTCGGGGCCGGCGTCGCTGAAGATCACCGCGTTGGGCTGATGCCGGCGGATCGTCTCGAAGAAGCCGTCGAAGTCGTAGACCATCCGCTTCTTGTTATCGTTGGCGCCGTCGAGCCAGGCTTCGAAGACATCGCCGTAGTTAGTCAGCAGCTCGCGCCATTGGTCTTTATAAACCCGGTTGTACTTCGGCGTGCCGTAGAGCGGGTGGTTGCGGTCCCAGGGCGAGATGTAGACGCCGAATTTCAGCCCGTACTCGCGGCAGGCTGCGGAGAGCTCTTGCAGCACGTCGCCGCGGCCGTCGCGCCACTTCGAATCTTTCACTGAATAGGTGGTTGTCTCTGATGGCCAGAGGCAGAAGCCGTCGTGGTGCTTGGCCGTGATGATGATGCCCTTCATCCCAGCCTCTTTCGCGGCCCTGGCCCACTGGCGGCAGTCGAGCGCTGTCGGGTTGAAGAGGTCGGGGTGGGCACGACCCTCGCCCCATTCGTGGTCGGTGAAGGTGTTCATCCCGAAATGGACGAAGGCGTAATACTCCAGTTGCTGCCAGGCCAGTTGAGTAAGTGTCGGCACCGGCCCGGCTGGTTTGGGCGGCGCGACCTTTGGCCCAATGGCGATGACTGCCGCGAGCAATGAAGAGATGAGAAGCAGAATAGGCTTCATGGGCAGCGTCCTTCTGTCTACTCCTGTCAGGTTGCGGTGGCCATTGCCAGAGGGCCGATGGAATTTCAAAGGCCCCTCAGTGAAAGCTTCCGCAACCTGACAGGTCGCGGGACATTTTATCCACAATCCCAGTGTCTGTGATCCGGTTCAGCGGATGTTCACCCGCACAGCGTTCGATATGTGACCATCGATGGTTAGAACTACATCCACCTCTCCGCGCCCACCCAGGCTCTGCGGCAAACGCAAATTGACCTGATCAAGGCCGACAAAACCACCTTGCTCTCCGGCATAGTCTACTTGAGCGTCTACGCCACCGACTTTAGCTACCACCGACGGAAGAGAACTGCGATAACGAATGCCGGTGCCGAAGAGGATCAGAAAGACTTGATCCGTAGGCGGGCTGAGGTCGAGGGACCTAGAAACAAATTTATTTTGCGCCGGATCGAAAGTGGCGACCGGCTCATAAATCTGCGTGCCGTCGGCCTTGACCCGCAGCGCTACGGCGGCGGCCACGCCTTGGCCGTCGGCGTTGGCTGAGAAGAGGGCCGGGGCCACCGCGGCAACCTGTATCGTTCCGACAGCGATTCTTCCGTTGCCGCTGGTCGCTGTCACCGTGGCTAGCCCTACGGCCGTGCCCGGTGGAATCTGGTAATTGATTTGACCGGGCGAGACGAAGAAGAGCGGTGCCGGACGTTCGGTCCCGGCGCTGTCTTTGACTAAGACTCGAGTCCCGGCTAGCGTCGTCGGCAGCGGGGTGGTGGCTGCTGACTGCATCGTGGTCGCTAGCTCTGAGCCGAAGGCGGCAATGATGGCTTCGGGGGCAAGCGCCGAGGCGCTGTAGCTGGCGGCGGAGACGTTCGCGAGTGGCCGGGCAAGCACTCGGTCTTTGACATCAAGTCGAATGGCCGGCAGTTGAGCGTATAAATTATCGCCCGGACATTCCGTGCCGGGGCAAGCGCTCGGGGCTTTAGATGGGTTGGCATCGCGATGCCCGGAGATGTTCGTCAGGTTGAGTTGGGTCGCGTTATGAAAAGCGGAGCCGAGCGGGTCGATCCCGCGCTGATCGCATTTCCAGGCGAGCAGGCTCTTGAGGCTCGTCAACGCTGCGGCGGTCGGGCTGATGGTAATGAATGTGCCCAGCAGCGCCGTGCCCATCGTGTTCGAGTTGGCGCAACTGAAGTGCGCGCCGAGGACGTTATCTCCCCCGGCACGGCCTTCATAGATGATGCCGTTCGGATCGATCAAGTAGTTATAGCCGATGTCATTCCACCCGTTGGTAAAAATATGAAAGTTCCAGATGCTCCTCACGACCGCCGGCCAATCGGAAGCGGTGTTTGGGGTGTCGGTGTGATGGACGATCAGGTGCGTGACCGTGGTGTACTGCGGCGTGGCTCTCGGATTTGATTCTCCGTCAGGGCAGCCCCAATCGACTCTTGAAGCGATGGGTGGCCGGGGAAAGTAGGATGAGCCCGCGGCTTGCTCTTCGCCTGCGGCGGCCGACCTCTCGCGGATTTGATCCAGCATCTGCTTCGGCGTGGCGCCAGGGCTGATGAAACTGAATCGTAGGCCCGTCAGGACGGGGGCGGTTTGGGGAGTGGCGCTTGAGAGGTCGAGGCGGTATTGGATGTACCTCGTCTGTCGGTCGAGGAACAAAAGGTTGCTGACGCGCTCGCCGGGCTGCGCGGCGGAATCGCCGTCAACCTTCAGTTCCAGCCACTCACCCCAGATTAAGCCATCGGCCGAGCCGCGCACGCTGATGACGGCCTCGGTGCTCTCGGGCGTGATGGCTGACCACACTGCCGCCAGGGCAAGAAAAGATTCGGGCGAGTCGAGTGGAACTGTGACTGCCTGGGAGATGAAAGTTGCTGTCTGTTTGGCCTCGGCCAGGGTGAGCCCTTGTTGGCCGAACCGCACGTCTTGCGCAAATGCGGCTCGGGTCGGTTGGGTGAGGTTGAGGGTGAGCTGGCTGCTTCTGACCTTCGGCGCCTGGACCTCTTGTGTTGGTTCCGGACGAATGATGGCCGCGCCCGGTTTGAGAGCGTCGGGCCGTCCGAGCGAAAGGGCGAGCAGGAAGAGGCCGGCCAGCGGAATCCATCTAAATCGAAGTACAGCCCAATGGAACACGTGCTTACCGCAGAGGCCACAGAGGGTCACAGAGGCGGTACCAACGTTTGAATCCTCTGTGTTCCTCCGTGCCCTCTGTGGTGAATGTTTCTGTCCCAAAGCTGTGTGTTTCGATTTAGGTTTCATAACGCCGAAATCCGTTGAGCAAAAACTTCTGGTTCAATTCACTCGACCATCGGCTTGATCACCGCGCACCGCTCGGCCTCGAAGGCATCCTTGAGCTGGCGGAACATCTCTTCGTTCTCGTAGGTGCCGATGATCGAGCCGCCGGAGCCGGCGAACTTGGCCGAAGCGCCGAGGCTGCGCGCCAGCTCCACCATCCGGATGTGGCGCGGGTTGAGGTTGTAGATGCTGCGCCGCGTGTCGAAGTTGAGGTTCATCAGCTCCGCCAGCTTTTTGTAGTCCCGCCTGAGCAGGCACTCGCGGCCTTGCCGGGCAAGGTCGGCGATCAGGTGGATGGCGTCGATCACTTTCCGCTCGCCGCCGTCGTAGCGCTGGCGGATGTTGCTGTGGAAGATGCCGGACAACTCGGCCAGGTCATTCTGGTAGGCGATGTAGAGCGGGGGCAACAGCGCCGGGTCGAGCGGTTCGTAGTAGCCGTGGCCGTGCGCTTCCATATACTGCCGGTCGAAGTCCATGTAAGTCACGCCTTCGTAGACCTGCGCCACGCGGTCTTGCAAGCCGGCTGCGATCCCGATCTCTTCGGTCTCGACCGAGAGGATCAGGTTGGGCAGAATCTCTTTCGGGATCGTGATTCCGTAGAATTCGCAGAGGCCGCGCAGGGTCGAGGTGATAATCGCGCTCGACCCGGCCAGCCCGACTTGGCGCGGGATGTGGGAGTCGTAGCGGATCGCGAAATTCTCGGCGGGCAGCTTGATCCCGGTTTGCTCGCAGTAGTCGCAGAAGCGCTTGATCGCCGCTTTGACCAACCGCATGCCGCCGTAGTAGCCGTTGAGCCGCACGTCGCGCAGCAAGTCGCTGAGGCTGTCGAAGCGGCACTGGTCCTGGCGCGTCGGGACGATCTCCAACTCCGGCCACTCGTAGATGACGATCTCGGCGGCGAAGTTCTTGACGATGACACTGACGGTTTTGCCGTGGTAGCCGTCCGACGGGTTGCCGATCAGTCCGGCGCGGGCGTAGGCTTTGGACTTGATGATTCTCACCCGAGCAGCTCCTTCACTTTCTCGCGCAACTGCGGGCCGAATTGCGGGTCGGTCAGGGCGAATTCGACGAAGGTCTCGAAGTAGCTCTCGAAGTTGCCGATGTCGTAGCGCTTCTCCGAGGCCGGCAGCCGCACCCCGATGATGCGTTGGCCGTCCTGGAGCAGCAAACGGACCGCGTCAGTCAACTGCAGCTCGCCGCGGCGGTCGAAGGGCGTCTGCTTGATCGCTCCGAAGATGCTTGGCGCGAAGACGTAGCGGGCAGCAATCGCGAGGTTGCTCGGCGCCTCGCGGACCGCGGGCTTCTCGATCAGATCCGTGATCTCGAACACCTCGCCCTCGCCGCTCGGCTTGACGATCCCGTAGAGCGGCGCTTGCTCGATCGGCACCTCTTCGACGGCGATGGCGCAGGCGGCCTCCTGCTCTTCGAAGGCATTGACCAGGGTCCGCACGATCGTGGACGGCGTGTGACGGCCGATGATCGAATCGCCGAGGGCGACGACGAACGGCTCGACGCCCGCGAAGTGCTCGGCGCAGAGCACAGCGTCGCCCAGGCCCCGCTGCCGCCGCTGCCGCGTGTAGAGGAAGTGGACGCCGATGCTCTCGTACTCCAGCTCGGCGAGCAGGTCCTCCTTCGCGCCTTCGCGGAGCGCCCGCGTCAACTCGCGGTCGTGGTCGAAGTGGTCCTCGATGGAACTCTTGCCGCGGCCTGTGACGAACAGGACACGCTCGATGCCGGACTGCTTGAGTTCCTCGACGACGTACTGCACGATCGGCTTCTTGCCCACGGGGAGCATCTCTTTGGGCTGGGACTTGGTGGCCGGGAGTAATCTGGTCCCGAGTCCGGCGACCGGGACGACGGCGTTTTTAATCGGCACTGATGGATCCTTTCAAGATTGATGTTTCGGTAGCTTGATATTTAATTACCTTCCGCAGCGACGGCCTGAAACCAAGATGGTAATATACGTCAGGCCCCCACTGGAGCCAAGAGAAGACGAGGCGCTCGTTCGGCGGTGATAGCAGATGGCAGCGGCGTGCATCCTTCTTTGCGCCTTCGCGCCTTGGCGAGAGACCTGACCTCTCGCCAAGGCGCGAAGGCGCAAAGAAAGGGCCGCGCTCAATTGCCAACCACTGCCAGTCATGACGGCAGCCATCATTTGAGACCTATGGATCGGAGAGAGATCTTATCGAACGCCTTCGGCGCCTTACTGGCCAACAAGCTGCGCTCGGCGCTGGCCGTGCTGGGCATCGTCGTCGGCATCAGCGCCCTGGTCGCCATCGTCGCCCTCATCGAAGGCGCCAATGCTTACATCTCCGAGCGCCTCGTCACGCTCCAGCCCGACGTCTTTCAGATTTCACAGTTGCCTGCCAGCCTGCTCAATGTCAACGACTTCATCAAGGCCTCGAAGTGGAAGCGGATCGAGTACGAGGATTACCAGGCGGTGCACAGCGGCAGCCGCGAGTGCGCGGCGATCGGGGCCGAGTCCGATGTGACGGGCCGGCTCAAGTGGCGCAACACAGTCACTGGCAGTGTCCAGGTTCGCGGGCTCACGGCCGACATGTTCGACATCGAGCGAGTCGAAGTGGCGACCGGGCGCTTCTACACTGACTCGGAAGAGAGCCAACACGTGCCGGTCTGTTTGCTCGGGGCCGACATCGTGAGCGACCTCTTCGGTGAGGTCGATCCGCTCGGCGCCGAGTTGACCGTGCTGGGCAAACCCTTCCGCGTGATCGGCACGATTGAGCGGCGGGGCACCCTCTTCGGCCGCTCGCAAGACCGCTTTATCGTCATGCCGCTGGCGACGATGCTGCACCGTTTCGGCGCGCACCAACCGGTGACGATCTACTGCCAATTGCGAGCGGGCGCGGGGCCGGCCTCGGCGATTGAAGAGGTGCGGACGATCATGCGGGAACGCCGCCACGTCCTCTTCAATCAAGAAGACACTTTCTTCATCATCACCTCGGATTCCGCGGCGGCGATCTACGGGGCGGTCATCGGCGGGTTTTATCTCGTGACCATTCTCATCTCCGGGATCGCGCTCACAGTGGGCGGGCTTGGGGTCACCAACATCATGCTCGTCAACGTGCGCGAGCGGACGCGTGAGATCGGGCTCCGCAAGGCGGTCGGCGCCCGCAGCCGCGACGTGTTGTTGCAGTTTTTGGCCGAGACGGTCGCGCTCTGCTTGCTCGGCGGGGCAATAGGGACCGCGGCCGGTCTGCTCATTGCGCGGCTGATCGCGTGGGTCACGCCGCTGCCGGCGAGCTCGCGCCCCGCGGTCGCGCTCCTCGGTTTCGCGGTCTCATCACTGGTCGGGCTCGCCGCCGGACTCTATCCGGCCAGACGCGCGTCGCGCCTCTCGCCGATTGAAGCGCTAAGATATGAATAGAGTGATGGCCGAAGCTCGGACGGCACAAGATGACGCACTGGCGGTGCAGGGAGAGGCTCCCGCCGCCAAGCGTTCAGCTTTTCGGTTTTCGTCGCGAGCCGCTACGTTAACGGAGGCTTTCTACTTAGCTCTGGGTTCGATCAATCAGCATCGCTTCCAATCAACGCTGACGCTGACCGGAATCATCATGGGCATCGCGACCGTGATTGTGATCGTCGCGCTGATCCAGGGGCTTGATGCCACCATCAAAAGGTCGCTCTCCCGCCTCAATCCGAGCAGCTTTGTCGTCGGGCGCCTCGGCTTTTCTGACTTCGGCAACCCTGATTTCCTCGGGCTGCTCAAAAAGCGTCCGCCGCTGACGATGGATGACGCGCAGGCGTTGGCGGACGGCTGCCCGGCGGTGCGCGTCATCAGCCCCTTCTATGTCAAACTCGCGTTCGACCCGGTGCACGTCTGGTATAAGGGCGCGGAGGCGCAAAGCCCGATCCTGCGCGGCGTCGATCAATATTTCACCGACGCGACGGGCATCCTGGTCGACCGCGGACGTTTCATCACCCAGAGCGATTCGGACCACCGCCGCAACGTCTGCCTCATCGGCCACGCGATCGCCGACGGCATCTTCGGCGCCGAGGACCCGCTCGGCAAGCTGATTCACATCGACGGCCAGGTCTACGAAGTGGTCGGGCTGATCGAGCAGCGCGAGATCTTTTTCGGGGCGCCGAGCGAAAACCAGCTGGTGATCATTCCCTTCGGCACCTTCGACAAGTATTACTCAGAACGCGAGAAGGAATTCCTCCAATTCCTCTGCCTGGTCAGCTCGCCCGAAGAGGTGGAGCGGGGCATGAACGAGGCGCGGGAGCAATTACGCCGCCGCCGCCGCCTGGCCGCGGAGGCGCCCGATAATTTCGTGGTCTTCACCTCGAACCAGATTCTCGAGATCTGGGCGCAGGCTTCGAGCGGGATTTCGGTCCTGATGATCGGGGTCGCTTCGCTCGGATTGCTCATCGGCGGCATCGGGGTCATGAATATCATGCTCGTCTCCGTGACCGAGCGCACCTCCGAGATCGGCCTGCGCAAGGCAGTCGGGGCGCGGCGCCGCGACGTGATGTGGCAGTTCCTGCTCGAAGCCGTCATGCTGACGATGATCGGCGGGGTGATGGGCGTGCTGGCCGGAGTCGTCGTCGCGCTGCTCGTTCAGTTCGTGGTGCCTTCGTTGAAGGCGAGCATTTCACCCGGCGCCGTCCTGGCGGGGCTGGTCATGTCGGTGAGCATCGGGCTGTTCTTCGGCCTCTGGCCGGCTTACCGCGCCGCGCGTCTCAACCCGATTGAGGCGTTGCGGTATGAGCGGTAAAGGCATATGTGAGGCGTCTTCCATAGCCGGGCTCTTCAGTCCGAGCAAATCAGCGCGATAACTGTTTCCACAGAATCAAGGGGTATACTATTCTTCTCGGGTGCGAAATAAATACCACACCAATGAATTAGGACAGCGGGGGGAAGCTCTCTTCTACGTCCTGATCACCAGAACTTACGGTCGGGCCAAACCGATTTTTCGGCCCCAGTTTTTAGGAGATAAATGGCCGACGGTAGATTTCTTAGTCGAATTAGTCGATGCGGGTGCGGTCACTCCTTACTTCTTCGCCCAAGTAAAGACCACCCGCGATAGTTACGCAAAGAGAACCAACCGTTTGAAAGTCCGGGTTTCTAGAGAAGACATGATGAAATTGGCATCCTATCCGGCGCCCACCTATGTGATCGGGATTGATGAAATCAAAGAGGAAGGATACATCATCTCAGCTAATGGCGAATGGTTAAGTAGTATGTCGAGCTTGTCAACCATGCACCCAATGAATAAAACCAATCAGGATCTACTTTATGACGAAGTGAATAGATTTTGGGCAAGAGCGAAGATGTCTCGCCGACCATCCAGGTTTCTTGACCCGCAATGGAGATGAGATTATGGAAGATAAGAAAGCGTGGTATTTAGGCGAGCGGGCAGAACAGCTTGCCATAGTTTATCTTTCACGAAGAAACGATCTGGTCATTACCAGGCAAACCGGACGCGACTTGGGGCTGGACCTTATGGTTACATTGACGAAAGATGGCCAGTATACGGGGAGAGTGTTTGGAGTGGAAGTGAAAGCTTTAAGGTCGCACAAACAAGTCCGACAAGACTCATCGGACGAAGATGAATTTCAGATTGAAGTGCGGCAAATGGGAATACCGAAGGAGATACCATTCCCACTGTGTTTGTTTGTGTTCACGATGGATAATGACGAAGGCTTTTACAAGTGGATCAAGAGTCCTATCTTCGAGCTTAATAAACCCTCGACACTTGTCATAGACGAAACGAAAACGTTTAGAAGGCTAAGCGATCAAGCCCTGGATGACATCATCGAACAGATCAATAATTGGTATGAGAATAGATTCAAGATACCCGCTTGAACGCCGCCTAGCAAGGTCATCCAGCGGAACGCGCGAGCCGCAATGGTAGAGCGTTAAGGTCTTCGCCTCGTGCGCCCCGGTGATGCCAGTCGTGAGGTTGCTTAGCTTGAATAAATAACGTCCAGGTACGTGATAACAGAAAGCTACTTCGGCTTGACTTTCACCCACACGAATTTTCAATGATTGATGAAGCTATCAACTACTATCATTCGCTGCTCACCGGTCCACTCGCCTCCGACGCGCAAGAGCGGCTGAGGGCAGGCACAGAACGTTACAACCTCAGCTTCGGCCCGCGCCCGGTCTGCACCGTGCTGCGGCCGCTCTTCGTCATCACGACGCAGTATGAGGACATCAAGCGCGAATCCGAACTCGTGCTCTCGGCGATTGACCGGCTCGGCCACGCGCTGATGGCGAACGAGGGCTTGCGCGCCGAGCTGGACCTCTCCGCCGCAGAGGAGCAGATCATTGCGATCGATCCCGGCTACGGGGCGCCGGACGCGAGCGGGCGGCTGGACGCCTTTCTCGACTCGGGCGGTGGATTCAGCTTCGTCGAATACAACGCCGAAAGTCCGGGCGGGTTGCTCTATGGCGATGCACTCAGTGAAATCTTCATGGAGATGGAGGTCGTCCGCCAGTTCGCGCAGCGCTATCCCGTCCGGCGGGTCCCGATCCGGCCGCAGATCGTCGCGACGCTGCTCGGTTGTTACCAGGCGTGGGGCGGGCGCGGCCGTCCGCGCATCGCCATCGTCGATTGGCGCGAGGCGCAGACCTATGCCGAGTTCGAGCTGTGCCGTGATTACTTCGAGGCTGCGGGGTATTCGACCGTCATCGCCGACCCGCGGGAGTTGGAATTCAAAGGCGGGTTGCTGCGCGCCGGGTCATTCCAGATCGATCTGGTTTACAAGCGCGTCGTCACCGGCGAACTGCTCGCCCGCGGCGGCCTCAACCACCCGCTGGTGCGGGCCGCCCGCGAGCGTGCCGTCTGCGTCGTCAATTCCTTCCGTGTGCAGATGCTCTTCAAGAAAGCGCTCTTCGCGCTGCTCGACGATCCGGCGCAGGAGCACCTGTTCACACCTGAAGAGGTGGCCGCGCTGCGGCGCCACATCCCGTGGACGCGGCGGCTGCGCGAGGGCTCGACGACCTACCGCGGGCGGCGCGTGGACCTCGTCGAGTTCGTCGCGGCCAGTCGCGAGCGCCTGGTGCTCAAGCCGAACGGCGAATATGGCGGGCGCGGCGTGACGCTCGGCTGGGAGTGCGCGGAGAATGTTTGGGCACAGGCGGTCAAGGATGCGCTCGGCGCCTCCTTCGTCGTGCAGGAGCGGGTGGAAGTCTTGCGCCAGCCATTTCCCTCGGTAGTTGAGGGACGGGTCGAATTCGGCGAGCGGTACGTAGACTTCGACCCTTATACTTGGCGCGGGCAAGAGATCAAGGGGGCCGGCGTGCGGCTCTCGCCCTCGGCGCTGCTCAACGTGACGGCGGGCGGCGGGTCGGCGACACCACTCCTGATCATCAATCAGTAGACCGCGATTTCGACCTGTGCGGACGAGCCAGTACCGCGAGCGGTAGCGAGCGTGGCTTCCGCCAGGGAGTGATTGAGGGAACCACGCTCGCTACCGCTCGCGGTACTGATTGAGCCGGCCCCGGATTTGGTGATAAGCTCACAGTCCATTTTCCGCGGCCTGCCTCGGCCGAATTGGCAAGCCTCACGCAGTAGCCAGAAGAGAGTAAGGCAGGGCCAGGATTTCTGCCTCCCCGGCTTACTCAGTTATCCACCTCTTACCAGGAGTGATCGCTATGGACCAAACTCCCCAAATCAACGAACCCTCGGCCCCCGTTTCGCAACAACCCACTGCGGCAGCCGCCCAACCCGCGCGCCAAGAAAAAGAGCTTAACTTTTTGCTGCCTGGGGCGGATGAGAGGTCAAAGCTCGAGGCCCAGTTTAAAGCCGGCTCGGGCTGGTTTTACTGGATCGCGGGCTTGTCGCTGCTCAACTCCGTCATCCTCTTCGCCGGCGGCAGTTGGCGGTTTATCTTCGGCCTGGGCGTGACGCAGTTGATGGATGAGATCGTCAGAGTCGCCAACTTGGGAACCGCGGGTCAGGTCATCGCCTTATTATTCGCCCTGGCGATGGCGGCATTGTTCGGCGTCTTCGGTTACTTGTCGGGCAAGAAGATGCGCTGGCCCTTCATCACCGGGATGGTGTTCTACCTGCTCGACGGTCTCCTGTTACTGCTCCTCGGCGGTTACCTGGCCGCCGCGGTGCACGCCTACGTGCTGTATCGGATGTTCTCCGGGCTGACCGCGGTCAGGAAATTAGGCTAACTCTGAGCACGCGACATTATGACCGCCGCGGCGGGTGGCCAACGCGACTCACTGTCCACTGTTTTGCAGGGGATAAAGGCTCTTTCCCTGTTCATCAGTGGACAGTTGACAATGGACAGTGGACAGTGGCGCTCATCGGAGTGTCCAGACCTGATTGGGTTTGATTCTTGATAGAAACCACTACCTCCGGTAGTGGTGCAAGAAAAAGGTTCTACCGTGAGAGGGGTTAAGATGTATCTCCCTGGAAGGTGCCAATC
>Ga0207646_10004293_pt1 | contig 15557 bp, 15 predicted proteins | sample KBSK5502metaG_FD_184343 | JGI IMG/M metagenome (GOLD analysis project Ga0207646, IMG submission 184343) | Corn, switchgrass and miscanthus rhizosphere microbial communities from Kellogg Biological Station, Michigan, USA - KBS K5-50-2 metaG... | ecosystem: Host-associated > Plants > Roots >... | reverse complement strand
GCTTTGATCAGCAAGCTGCCCCACTTCACACCCGTCGCGTCGATCGCCACCGCAACCGGCGCCGCGACGTTCAACCGCGAGTAGTGGACCACACCCGTAAGTGTCGCGGCTACAAGCAAATAGAGCAAAGTACAAATCGCCAGTGAGCCGAGAAGCCCGATGGGCATATCGCGCTGCGGATTTCGTGCTTCCTGAGCCGCAGTGGAAACGGCGTCGAAGCCGATATACGCAAAGAAAATAGTCGCCGCTCCGCGCGCAATTCCCGACCATCCGTACTCGCCGAAGTGTCCGGTGTTGGGTGGGATGAACGGAGTCCAGTTCGCCTGCGCGATGCCGGGATTCCTCACGAGGAATGCGGTTGCGACCACGACGAAAGTCATCACCGTTCCGACCTTGATGAACACGACGATGACGTTGACGTTCGCCGATTCCCGAACTCCGACGACAAGAATGGCCGTAACAACACACACGATGAGGAATGCCGGCACATTGAAGATCGCATGATTCATCGGCGTGTCCGTGAACGCGGCGGGAAGATGCACGCCGAAGTCGGCCAGCAGGCTGACGAGATTTGCGCTCCAGCCCGACGCGACGGTCGCCGCGCTGAATGCATATTCCAGAACCAGATCCCATCCAATGATCCAAGCGATCAGTTCCCCGAGCGACGCGTATGCATATGTATAGGCCGAACCGGAAACGGGAATCATTGAAGCCAGTTCGGCATAACACAGGCCGGCCAGCGCGCTCCCGATTCCGGCGAGCACGAATGACAATGCGATCGCCGGGCCCGCAAACTGCGCCGCCGCTGCGCCGGTGATGACAAAAATGCCGGCTCCAATAACGGCGCCGACTCCAAGCGCGATCAGGTTCAACGGGCCTAACACGCGCTTCAGCGCGTGCTCGCCGCCTTCCGACGCTTCCGCCAGAAGCCGGTCCACGGGCTTGGTTTGAAAAAGCGGATTCATTACGCGCAGATTCGCGCGGGAGCGTGCGAAGTGGGAACCGGTATGTGATGTTCAGGCTTGAGAGCGTGACGAACGTGAACCGGTGAGTGACGAATGCAGGCGGTCGCGATAGCTGCGGCTCAGTGTCAGTTGAGTTCCGTCCTTGAGCAAAACGTGATATTCGCCATGCCACCACGGTCGCAGCTCACGGATGCGGTCGATGTTCACGATCTGAGAGCGGTGAATCCTCACAAACTGCTGCGGATCGAGCTGCGCTTCCAGCCCGGCAGTCGTGCCGCGCACGAGATGGGACTCGTGCTTCACGTGAAGACGCACGTAATTGCCCTCGGCTCCGATCCAATCCACCTCCACAGTCTTCAAAAAGAAAATACTGCCGCGGGATCGGACCACCATGCGTCCGAGGTATTTCGTGTCGGCTTGTTTCTGATGCAGGTGCAGCTTCGCGCGATCGAGCGCCCGCTGGAAGCGCTCGCGGTCGAACGGTTTCAGAAGATAATCGACCGCGTTGATGTCGAATGCCCGAACCGCGTATTCGTCATGTGCGGTAACGAAAATGACTGCGCTGGAGTGGCCGGGATTCAACGCGGCGAGGACGTCGAAGCCGTCACGCTCCGGCATGCGTACATCGAGGAAGACGAGATCCGGACGTTCACTTTTCAAGAACTCGACAGCTTCTTCACCGTCCGCACACTCACCGATGACGGAGACTTCCGGATCACCGCGAAGCATCTGGCGGATGAGCGCGCGACCGAGAGGTTCGTCTTCGACAATGACAGCGCGAATCAATTTTATTGATGGCTGCGCCCTATCGGGCTTGCATTCGCAGCCGCTCATGCAGACGCACACTGAGCCGGTCCTGAAACCGAATGCGCTCGATCTCCAGGTACGATTGCAGAAACTCCACTTCACGACGCAATGGAATCTCATTCATCCCCGATGTCTCCAGGGTAAAACGCAGGAATTCCCCGAGCCGCGCGGTCATGCGATTGGCCGCATCCACATCCGTCATCTGAAGCGCAGCGATCGAATTCAGCGTGTTGAACAGGAAATGCGGCTGCAACTGGGCCTTCAGGGCCTGCAACTCCGCCTGCGCGGATCTCGAATAGAAGTGGATCACGTTGCCGACGAGCAGGAACGTGGCATAGCTCATGAAACCGGTCGGCAGATTAAAGAAAAGATCGGAGCTGTAAAGATCGAGCAGCGTTGGAATGTTGCGGTACGCGTCGACATAAAGCAGCCGGCACAGCGCGAGATATACGAGACGGTGGCCGACAGTCAGGGATACGCAAGCTGCAAGGTGGATGAAACCATTGCGCAGCCAGAATTCGCGTTCGAGTGGAAATTGCCGCGTGATGGCAAAAACGAGCGGCGCCAGCGCCGCCCACAAAATCCAATACGGAATCTCCCACACGAGCATCTGTAAAAATGTCGGCGGCGTGCTGAAGATTTCGACGTAGTGGTGAGAGTAGTAATAATAGTTAAACGTGAAGGACACGGCGATCAACATCCAGCCCACCGCGATGGACGCCCACAAAACGCGCTGCCTTCTGGAATTCATGCGCGCACGATACCACATACCAGATTTAGCGCGCGAAGCGGCAACAGACTTGTAGCCCTGCGCGTGAGAACGTGTGAACGAATTGATAGACTGTTCCAGTGCGGACACATTCCCCTCCTTGAAAAGGAGGGGTGGCTGCGGCATTAATAAAAAGGCGCGAAGGCTCCGAAGCGCCGCAGACGGGGTGGTCAGTTCGGCGAAACTCTTCAGGCCTAAAGATTTCGCCGATCTGACCACCCCGTCTGCGCGAACTAAGGTTGCTTCGCGACATTTTCTTGATCGCGCATCCACCCCTCCTTTTCAAGGAGGGGAATAATGCCTGATTCCAATTCATTCACACATTCTCAGCCCTGGCTACGATCTTTTCGCCGCTTCGCGGCTGAATCAATTCGTTCACAGGGCTACAAGTCTGGTGCCGCTTCGCGGCTCTATTTTGGAGGCGCTTCGCGGGCTAAATTAAATTACCCCCATGAAAGCGGTGGCCATCATCAATCCGAAGGCTGGTAGCGGCGCCGCGGTTCAGTTACCTGCAGACGCCGAAATACTGCAGACGAAAGCGCGGGGGCATGCAACCGAACTCACGCGCGACGCGCTGAAGCGTGGCGCGCGGACAATCTTCGCCGTGGGCGGTGACGGGACGATCAACGAGGTCGTGAACGGGCTTTTCGAGAATGAGCAACCGCTTGCGGCCGATGCGGAACTTGTCATCATTCCTCGAGGCAGCGGATCGGATTTCAGCCGCGCTCTCGATCGGGCCGTACCGCGTGGGGAGAAGCGGATGATCGACGTCATGAAAGTCCGATACACGGCCACGGAGGGAACCCCGCGAACTCGATATTCGATCAATGTGACCAGTTTCGGAATGGGTGGCGAAATTGCAGCGCGAGTGAATCAATCATCGAAGCCTCTGGGTGGACGGCTCGCCTATCTGGCGGCGACGATTCAAACAGCGTGGTCCTTCCCTGGCAAGCGAGTGACACTGCAACTCGACAATTCAAAGACCATCGATGCGAACGTCACAAACGTCGCCGTGGGCAACGGGCAATATCACGGTGCGGGAATGTGGGTGTGCCCCGGAGCAATCATCGACGATGGCTTACTCGATCTCACCGTCATCCGATATCTTAGCCTGCCGGAGCTCGTGAAGAGTGTGCCCACGCTTTATGGAGGAGGGATCTACAGCCATCCGAAAGTGGAATCGCATCGCGTGAAACATCTCGAGGCGGAATCGCGGGAGCCGGTGCTTATCGAAATTGATGGAGAAGCCGTCGGGCGTCTGCCTATAGAGATTTCGATGGTGCCGAAAGCTGTTCGTGTCTCGATGCCATGATCTCGCGCAGGTTCGGCGTGTGGCGGATGAGCACAATGGCAAACATCACGTATGCGGAGAGTCCGGGTTGAGCGCCTCGGAGACCCAACACCACCGCGGAAAGCACGAACATCGTCGAAAGCGACGCAATAGCGCCTTCCTGACGCCAATGAACCTTGCGGCCGAAGAATCGGAGAATGACGTACAGAGGCAGGCAGACCAGCGTGATCCAGGGATCGAGAAACAGTAAGACGCCGACAGTAGTCGCAACGCCTTTCCCGCCGTTGAATTTCAGGAATGGACTCCAGCAATGGCCGACCACCGCCGCGATACCGATCAACCAGAGAGCCATCGCCGACGTTTCGCCGTATCCGAGCAGCAACAGCGCCACATATCCTTTTGATATGTCCCCAATGAGAGCAATGCCCGCGCGGCGCCAGTTCTTCGTCACCCGCAGGACATTATTGAATCCGGGATTTTTCGAGCCGGCCTTGGTGATATCGATGCCGGTGCCGATCATCGCGACTTTCGCAAATGGGATGGCGCCGATCAGAAAGCTGGCGAGAACCTTCAGCGCAAGAATCATTTAGTTTTTGACTTTGTAACCGAAGTTCCGGAGAAGCGCCTTGCGAGCGGCCTTATCGGCATCCTGCTCGACGCCTTTCGGCGAAGATCCATCGATCACGCCCATGATGCCGCGGCCCTGCTCGGTCTCGGCGACCACGACCTCGAGCGGATTCGCCGTCGCGCAGAAGATCCTGCAGACTTCAGGACACATTTTAACGGAATTCAGAACGTTGATGGGAAACGCCTCGCGGAGCAAGATCGCGAAAACATGGCCGGCGCCGATGTTCTGCAAAATTCCGACGGCGGTCTGCGTCAAATCCGCATCGTTGCCTTCATATCGAATCAGGCAGGGCCCGGAGGCTTCTGTGAAAGCCACCCCGAATTTAATATGCGGAGAAGAGCCCGCGAGGATCTCGTAAAGATCTTCGGCAGTCTTGATGAAATGGGTCTGCCCCAGAATGATATTCGTCCCATCGGGGATTTGAACCCGCACTGTTTTAAATTCCATATATGTCCTGCATGTTAGAATTTCAGAGATGATACGCCACTACGCGGCAGTGGGTCTTCAATTGCTCGGCCTTATTGTAACCGGAGAAGCGCTTCTGCTTTATTTCGGCCAGATGGGCCCTCTGATGATGACCGCGTCGGTGGGTGCGGGATTATTTTACGCCGGTTATTTCATCAAGCCGCGAACAGGTAATTAAAGTGTCACCACGATATCGATCTACAGGATTTGGGATGGGCGGAGGCTGGACACCGGCAGTAAAGACGCTGGTTATCGCCTGCGGCATCGGATTTCTCCTTCAAATATTCGATCAATTCTCGGGCACTCCGTCGTTCACCTACAAATTCGGACTCGTGCCCGCAGCGATCACGCAGAAGTATTATCTGTGGCAACTCGTCACATACATTTTTCTGCACGGCGGTTTCTTCCACATTCTTTTTAATATGTTCGCGCTGTACATGTTCGGCTCGGAGCTGGAACAGCTCTGGGGAACGCGCGAGTTCACGAAGTTCTTTTTCATTTGCGGAATCGGCGCTGCGATCACCAGCGTGATCGTGAGCCCGCATTCGCCGATACCGATCATCGGCGCGTCCGGCGCAATCTTCGGACTGCTGCTCGCGTACGGTGTCCTCTTTCCGAATCGGATCATCTACCTCTACATGATCATTCCGATTCAGGCGAAGTGGTTCGTCATCATCATGGGGACCATTACGTTCCTCTCATCGATGTCGGCCACCGGCAGCGGCGTCGCATACATCGCCCACCTCGGCGGCATGCTTTTCGGATTCATTTATCTGAAGGGCGCGCGCTTTTTCTTCGATTTTCGAGGGTGGTACCAGCGTTGGCAACATAGACGCCTGCGCCGCAAATTCGAGGTTTACTACAACGAGCGGCGGCGAGACGAAGACCAGGAAAAATGGCGACGCTGGCGCAACTAGGCGCGACCGAGCGATTCCGTTCCTACAATCGATGGCTCCAGGAAAAATTCGGCGAGAGAGTTTATAAAGTCATCGTCGATGCGGGATTCACTTGTCCCAATCGCGACGGCACAGTTGCCGTCGGCGGATGCGCATACTGTAACAACAACTCGTTCCGGCCGCCTTCTGCCATAAAAACCGATCCGATTCGAGACCAGGTGCGGGAAGGTATCGATTACATTCGAAAACGATTCCACGCTCACAAGTTCATCATCTACTTTCAGCCTTTCTCGAACACGTACGCTGAAACCGAATACCTGCGTCAACTCTACACGGACGCGATCGATCATCCGGAAGTTGTGGGCCTTGCGATCGGCACGCGGCCCGATTGCGTCGACGAAGAGAAGATCCGGATGATCGACGAGATCGCCGGCCGCACTTTTGTATCGCTCGAGTTCGGCGTCGAGTCGATTTACGACGACACGCTGCGCCGGGTGAACCGCGGACACGATTACGCGGCGTTCCTGCGCGCCATCGAGATGACGCGCGGCCGCTCGATCCACATTGGAGCGCACCTGATTCTGGGTTTTCCGTGGGAGACCCGCGAACAGTGGCTCGCCATGTCCGACGAAATGTCGCGCGTCGACATCGACGCGCTGAAGATTCATCATCTCCACATTGTCCGCGGGACCGCCCTGGCTGCCGAGTACACCCGCCAGCCCTTCCGCGTGCTCGGCTACGAAGAATATCTCGATCTGCTTTGCGATTTCGTCGAACGGCTGGATCCGAACATCGTCATCGAACGCATGTTCGGGGAAGCGCCATTAGGCTTGCTCGTCGCTCCCAACTGGCGCCGCACGAAAAACGATCTGGTGCTGGATATCAAACGAAAGTTCGAAGAAAGAGATGTCCGGCAGGGACGTTACTTTGTGTCTTAGTGCCTTTGTGGTTCCTTTACTCCGCTCTCACGACGAAAGGCTTCAGGTCGTCCTTGCGGAGCTGTGAGGCGAGTTTTTCCGCGGACTGAAGGTCGTGCTCGCGGCCGATCCGCACGCGGTAGAGCGTTTTCTCGGCGGTGGTCGTCTGGATGGTCACGCTGCGATACTTTTTCTCGAGTCTTCGTTTCAGATCTTCCGCCGCGCGTTCATTTTCAAAAGCTCCCACCTGGACCGCGAAGACCGGCCCCGATGCCGGCTCCTTCAGCACTTTCAGCTTCACGGGCACGACGCCCGAGCGCATCAGGTCAATCTGGCGCGCAGCCCGAACGGAAAGATCGATTACGCGGCCGTCCACAAACGGTCCACGGTCGTTGATCCTCACATCCACCTCGCGGCCGTTTGTTTTGTTCGTCACACGGACCATCGTATTGAACGGCAGCGTGCGATGCGCCGCCGTCATGCCTTTATAGCTATCGAAGATCTCTCCGCTCGCCGTACGGCGGCCGTGATAGGGCTCGGCATAGTAGGACGCAAGTCCCTCCAACTCACTGGATTTTGGTGGAGTCGAAGGAGAAGAAGGAATGCTGACTTGAACTTTCTTGTGACCGCAGGCCGAAAGCAAAACGACCGCGCATGTCAGGAATAACAACCGACGCACGTGACTGTAATAACACACGGGCGTGACCGGTACAACATTTGGTTCCTCCGAGCACTGTTTGCCCAATAGATTGTGATGTTTTGTGCTGTGTCGCACCTACGGTGCTGTAGCGTTCGCTCCCGTTAACCCAAGGCTGAGAACGTGTGAATGAATTGGAATCAGGCATTATTCCCCTCCTTGAAAAGGAGGGGTGGATGCGCGATCAAGAAAATGTCGCGAAGCAACCTTAGTTCGCGCAGACGGGGTGGTCAGATCGGCGAAATCTTTAGGCCTGAAGAGTTTCGCCGAACTGACCACCCCGTCTGCGGCGCTTCGGAGGCTTCGCGCCTTTTTACTAATGCCGCAGCCACCCCTCCTTTTCAAGGAGGGGAATGTGTCCGCACTGAAACAGTCTGTCAATTCATTCACACGTTCTGACGCCCTGGGTTGAATCCTGACGCCGCTAAGCGGCTGAATCAGTTCGCGAAGCGAGCGTCACCGCGATTCTTTCCTCACTTGCGATAGAATTGCCCATTCATGGTCCTGGCACTTCTCACGGCGGCATTAATCTCCATCATTTGCTTCATCGCCACCCTGGTCATGGGCTTCATGATGGTGGCGCGAACCGGCCTTTCGCAGCACGTGCTGCTCGGCTTGTTCACGACATTTATGGTGACGCTGACGCAAAGCATGACCATGTTTTATTTCATCGGCACCGGCAAGCAGGTGAAGGATCTCGTCGCGGGATTGCCGGAGGGCGGCGCCTTGATCCAGCGCACCAGAATTTTCAAAGCAAAGGTTTTTCCGCCGGCGCTCTGGGCGATGCTGTTCACCATGGCAACGATGATCATCGGCGGTGGCGTTCACACACACGTCTCCTGGACTCCGCCGCTGCTGCATGCGGCACTGGCGGCCGCGTCCCTCTACTTCAATCTCGTGGCCTTCTGGAAAGAAGCGAAGTACATGATCGAAAACAATATGCTGATGGAAGAAGTCGACCGCCTGTTGCAATAAGCGCAGAAAAATGAGCTTCCTTTCCCGTTTGACCCACGGCCCGCGAATCGGATCCTCCGAATTGGAAACAGCCGCCGAAATTGACGCATTCATCGATTCGCGAGCGCTCGCATATCCAACAAAAATCGAAGACGAATTCGTCCAGCGCGCGCTGGGCCTGGGCGTGGAAAGCGGAATGGTTCTGGATGTCGGCACGCGCGTTGGACTGATCCCTCTGAAAATCCTCTGGCAGAATGAAAACTTCTACGCGATCGGCATGGACAAATCCGGCGCGATGATCGAGCGCGCCCGGGAAACCGCCACGGCCTGGGGCCTCGAACGCGTATTTTTTCAAGTTGGTGATGCGCGCCGTATGCGCTTCAAGACAGCCTACTTCGATCTCGTGATTTCCGATTCGTCCCTGCACACCTTCGATGATCCCGTTTCCGTGCTTGCCGAAATCAATCGAGTGCTGAAACCCAAAGGCGCGCTCCTTATCCGCGATTTACAACGCCCCGGCCGATTTGAAATGCAGCGAAAAATCGCGGAACATGCCTCGCGGTATGGCGATCGCATGAAGCAGCACATCAGATCCGCAATGCGCGCCGCGTTCACAACCGCGGAAATGGCGGAGATGGTTCAGGCCGCCGGCCTCGAGCGCGTGCGCGTGAGCGAAACCGGCGACAATCATTTGATCGTCGAGCGCACCGGCGAGAGCGATCCGAATTCGTGGATCACGGTGCGTGAACAGTACCTTTAACCTGCGATGGAAAAGATTCTGATCATCGGGGGCAATGCAGCAGGACTGACGGCCGCCTCACGCGCCAGGCGAATCGACCCGCGCCTGAATGTCACGGTTCTCGAAAAAGGCCCCGACATTTCTTACAGCACGTGCGGCATCCCCTATTACCTCGCGAAGATGGTCACCGCCGATGACCTCATCTCATACACGCCGGAATCATTCGAAAAGGAGCGCGGCATCAAGGTTCATAACAACACCCGCGTCGATGAGATTTCACCATCGCGTAAACGGGTGGCGGCCACAAGGATGGATACGGGCGAACGCGCAGAGTTCTCCTACGACCGGCTTCTCATCGCAACCGGCGTCAGGCCGAAACTTCCGGATATCCCGGGCACGGACCTCAAAAATGTCTTCACGGTCATCGATCTTCAGGATGCGATCCGCATCAACGAAGCGCTCCAGAAGACGGCGCGGGTGGCGATTGTCGGAGCCGGTTATGTGGGTCTCGAAATGGCCGAATGCCTTCAGACCCTGGGCAAGACCATACATCTGTACGAACGCGAGTCGCACGTCCTGCCCGGGATGGATGCAGACATGGCCCAGATCATCGAGTACGAACTTCAGCGGTTCCACGTCCGGATCTCGGTCGGTGCCAAGGTTCTGGCGCTTGTGGGCGCTGAAGGTCACGTTTCCGGCGTGAAGGCCGCGAGCGGGCTGGGAATCGATCCGGCCGACATGGTACTGCTCGACACAGGAGTTGAACCGAATGTGGATCTTGCGCGCCAGGCGGGCATTCAAACCGGCGTAACCGGCGCGATTTCCGTCGATTCCCACATGGAAACGAACGTGCCTGGGATTTTTGCGGCAGGCAATTGTGCCGAGACGTTTTGCGCGATTCGCCAGCGGCCGGTGCTGCACTACATCGGAACGGTTGCAGCGAAACAGGGACGCGTCGCCGGCGAGAACATGGCCGCGCAGCGAACCAAGTTTCTCGGCGCGATCGGCACAACGGTCGTGAAGGTTTTTGATCTGGCTGTCGCTCGAACCGGCCTGTGTTCCGAGGATGCGACTGCCGAGAGCAGGCCGGTGGTTTCGGCTCGGATCGAAGCCTGGGACCGCGCGGCGTATTATCCGACTGCGCGCAAGATCTGGGTGAAGCTGATTGCCGAGCGCGAGAGCCGGAAACTGATTGGCGCGCAAGCCGTTGGGTATGGCGATGCATCGAAGCGCATCGACGTCGCGGCTACCGCGATCACCGCAGGGATGCGGGTGGACGAGCTGGCCCAGCTCGATCTGGCCTACTCCCCGCCCTATGGGAACCTCTGGGATCCCTTGCTGATCGCAGCGCAAAGCGTATTGCGAAAAATGTTCTTGTGATAAAATGCCGTCGTTTTTGAGCGCCTCAAAAGGAGTGTTGGACAAGAAATGAAGGTTAGTCTTTACCGGATAATCGTTGCAGTATTGGCGTTAGGAGCACCGGCTTTCGCCGAACGATTGGATCTGCCGGACAAGGGTCTCGAAAGCCGGATCGAGTTCTGGAAAAAGGTTTATACGCAGTATGGCGAGGATGACGTCATCATCCACGATCGCATTCATGTAAACCTTATTTATGACGTCGCCACCCGAGGCGACCAGTCGTCCAGAATCGCCGCCGTTCAGCAGGCTCTTGACGAAATTCGAGATAACCTTGCGACTCCAGAGAGACTCAGCCTTCCTGCCAAGCAGATTCACTCTGCTGTTGTGACCGAAGGGCTTCCGCTGACAACGGAATCGATTGCGGAGCTGCGGGACAACGTTCACACCCAAATCGGAATCAAAGAGCGTTTCCGCCAGGGGGTGATCCGGTCGGGCCGCTATCTTGAAGGATTCCAGGAAATCTTTGATAAACAAGGTGTGCCTACGGACGTCGCCCTGCTGCCGCTGGTCGAGTCTTCATTCGAAAACCGGGCCCTGTCGAACGCAGGTGCCGCCGGCATCTGGCAATTTACGCGGGGAACGGGCCGGCTCTACCTCAACGTGAACAGGAAGGTCGATGAGCGCCTGGAGCCGGCAAAAGCCGCCCGGGCCGCAGCCCGTCTGCTTCATGACAATTACAATGCTCTCGGATCCTGGCCTCTCGCCATCACGGCATACAACCACGGACGAGCGGGCATGATGCGCGCTCAAAGCGAAGCGGGATCGGAGATCACAAAGATCATCGATACGTATCGAGGGCCGTTGTTTGGCTATGCCTCGATGAATTTCTATACAGAGTTCCTTGCGGCCGTCGACGTCTATAACAATTACGAGCAGTATTTCGGGCAGCTCGTTCTCGACAAACCGTCGATGAAACAGGGCGTCCCGCCGGCCCCGCCTGCGGTCACCCGCGTCGCTGCGAAGCCTGCTCCTGCTAAAGCCCACGTCCAGACCGCCAAAGCGGCCGTCTCCGACAAATACAAGGTTCGCAAGGGCGACACGCTTACCGACATCGCCCAGAGATTCGGAACGTCGGTTCGCGAACTGATGGATACGAACAACCTTCGCAACTCCGTCATTCACGCGGGCCAGATCCTGTTCGTGAAATAGTCCTCGATCGATCAGTATCCCGCGGCACCGCCGCGGATACGACGATCGACGCCCGCATATTTCCGGCTATCCCGAACGACTATCGAGTGCGCGTCTCCCTGGCTGCCGGCGAGACGCGTCTGATCGCCCATCGCGTTCAGGGTGGGGACGATTCCCTCCAGAGGCCTTTCGAGAGTGATCACATCCGGCATCCATTGATGGTGGATGCGTGGCTCATCCACTGCGGCCTGCACATCCATTTTGAAATCGATCACATTCACAATCACCTGAAGCACGGTATTGATGATCGTGCGGTTGCCGGGACTTCCGGTGACGATAAACGGCTTCCTGTCTCGCAGAACGATGGTCGGAGACATCGAACTCAACATCCGCTTCCCGGGCTCGATGAGATTCGGCTTCGTTCCGACAAGCCCTCGCGTGTCCGTAACGCCAGGATTCAGGTTGAAGTCGTGCATTTCATCGTTGAGCAAAAAGCCGGTCCCCTTAGGAATGACACGCGAGCCGTACAAGTCTTCCAACGTGTACGTGTTTGCAACGCCATTGCCCTGCGCGTCCACAACGGAAAAATGAGTCGTATCGGCCCCTTCGGTTCGGGTGACGATGTCCTTGCCGAGCGACAGGCTGGATGTGGCCTGCTTCGGATTCACGTGCTCGCGAAGAGTCGCCGCGAATGATTTCGAAGTCAGATTTGCCAGATCCACTTTAACGAAATCGGAATCGCCGAGATATTTCGCGCGGGCATAGAAGCCGACGCGCATCGTCTCCGCGAGCAGGTGGATTGTGGAAGCGTCGCGGCGTCCCATGGACGAAAGGTCGTAGGGCTCCAGGACATTGAGCATTTGGATGACGGTCGTTCCGCCGGAGCTCGCCGGCGGCATGCCCACGACGTCGTACCCGCGATACGTGCCGCGAACCGGCTTGCGGATCCTGGCCTCGTAATTCGCAAGATCTTTGAGCGTGATGATGCCACCGTGCGCCTGCACGTCATCGACGATCTTCTTCGCGACCTCGCCTTTGTAGAATCCGTCGGGGCCACTGTCGTAAATCTGCTGGAGCGTCCACGCGAGATCCGGCTGCTTCAGCGTTTCCCCGGGTTCGTAGTAAGCGCTGCCGGCTTTGCGAAAATCGCGAGCGAACTCGGGAAACTCGTCCATCATTCGCGCCTGCGATTGCAGCGAGCGGGCCAGAACCTCGTCGACGACGAAACCATCTCGGGCCAGTTTCAATGCCGGCTCGACAAGCGTTTTCCAATCCAGTTTGCCGTAGCGCCTGGAAGCCTCCCAAAAGCCGCGCACCGTGCCGGGCACACCAATCACCAGATATCCGGTGCCGGCCTTTTTCGGATCGACATCTCCTGCCTCATTCAGAAACATTCGGGGCGTCGATTTTTCGGGCGCCCTTTCCCGGTAGTCGATGGCCGTCGCTTCGCTCTTGCCGGCGAGATAAATCACCATGAACCCGCCGCCGCCGATGTTTCCTGCGCCAGGCCATGTCACGGCCAGCGCGAGTCCGGTCGCGACGGCGGCATCGACGGCGTTGCCGCCCTTCTTCAGAATTTGGATACCGATGTTGGATGCGATGGGGTCGACGGACACGACCGCGGCGTTCGCGAAGGAGACCGGTTCGGCAGCGGGCTTCGACACACCCGTCGCAGACTTCGCTGCAAGGACCGCCAGCACGGCGATCAATCCAATAAGGCAGGCTTTCCTCAACCCAGTTTCGCCAGCTCGGAATCCAGGTGCTCCAGCGTGCGCTCGAGAAGAGTGCGATAGCGTTGATCCTGAGCGGATTCCAATGAGGTTACGGTGCGCGAACGCGCGAGGCGGATGCTCTCGCGTTTTGCGCGCTGTTCAACATCTTTCCTGGTCGTTGTCTCTTTTTCGGGGGCGTTGGATTCGGCCTGGCGTTCGGTGATCTGATCTTCTACTGATTTACTTTCCCAACCACGTGCCACGCCTTAATTATAGCGCGTCTAGTGGACGGAACGGCTGACCAGAACTCCCGCATTGCTGGCCGTTACAACGCGATTTCTGCCGCGAGCCTTTGCTGAATAAAGGGAATGGTCCGCTTCCTCGATCAAATCTTCGGGCAAATACTCCTGCTTAAAAGCAGCCAGACCACAACTGAAGGACAGGGTGAGGCGTGAGCGGCCATCGATGGACACCTCGATCTGATCCAGTTTGCTTCGAATGCGTTCGAAGAAAGCCGCAGCGTTTTCGGCGGAAGTATCCGGAAGGATGATGGCAAATTCATCGCCGCCGATGCGGCAAATGATGTCTTCCTGCCGCAGGTTCACCCGCACAAACTGCGAGAAGAATTTGAGAACCTGGTCGCCTCCGCGATGACCGACCTCGTCGTTGATTTGCTTGAAGAGATCCAGATCGACCAGTGCAAGCGTCAGCGGGCTCGCGCTGCGGCGCGCCCGCGCGATTTCCTGAAGGAGCCGCTCATAGTAAAACCGCCGGTTAGGAATCTCGGTTAATGCGTCGGTGTACGCGTAATCCTTGTAGACTCGGAGGCGCTCAATTTCGGCCTCGAGCAATTGGTTGCGGCGCTCCAATTCTTCCAGTCTCGCCTGCACGTTCGATTGGTGGTTCGTCGTCAGCAATGCCATTCGCCTTCCTCCGGCCTGGATAGGTGCACCGGCAATGCCATCGGTTTAAGGATGGACCCTCAACGACTTACTGCGGAGAACGTACGTTCCACGGACGGCAATTCCTGCCCGGATAGGCAAAAATTGTAAAATCAAATTCATGCTTCCGGAGGAGCGCCCGCGCGATCACGCAGCCGTTGGGATCATTTCCGCGGTCATCATTGTTAATGCGTTCCTCTTCTTTCTCTCTCGCGACCAGACATTCATACATATCGACGCAATCGCTCACGTTAATAAGGCCCGAGGCCTTTTTGACAACATCGAGCCGGGTCTGCGGCAACTGGGAACGGTGTGGCTGCCTCTGCCGCATCTGCTCATGGCGCCGCTCGCGGCCATCGATCCGTTATGGCGAAGCGGCGCGGCGGGAAGCTTGTTGAGCATTGTTTGTTTCATCGGCACCAGCATATTTCTCTTTCTGACCGGCCTTGAATGGACGGGCTCGCGCATTGTCGGCTGGCTGGCATTCCTGCTCTTCGCGCTCAATCCGCATCTCATTTATCTGTTCACTACTCCGGAAAATGAGCCGGTCATGATCCTGTGCGCGGCCGGGCTTGTGTATTACCTCGTCCGCTGGATTCAGGATGAAAGCTGGAGAGACTTCGCCCTCGCTGCGCTTTTCATGTTCGCCGGCACCTGGACTCGCTATGAAGGCTGGGCATTGGCGGCCGCAGCAACCCTGCTAGTACCGATCGTGACGCGAAAACGTCGCGTCGCTTCATCAATCATCTTCGCGGGAGCAGCGACGGTGGGACCGTTGTTGTGGATGGTGTTCAACCTCGTCTACTTCGAGGATCCACTGATGTTCTTTTACGGCACGGGGTCCGCGCAGGAGTATGCCCGGACAAAGTTCGTGACGGCCGGACAGGCGTGGGATTCGGCGGCGCTTTATTTCATGGATGTAGCGTACTGTTTGAACCCGGCTGTGATCTGGCTTGGGGTTGGCGGGATCATTCTCAGTGTCGTATTTATTGGACGGCGATATTGGCGGCCTACGATTGTTCTCCTCGCGGGCTGCATCACCGTGTTCTCGTTTTACGCGCTGACCCTTTACTTGAATATCGTCCCGATCACGATGCCGGGAATGCTGCAGGACGATCCGCAATCGGTGATGAACGTTCGCTATGGAAGCGTCATGGCAGCGACGATGCCGCTGTTCGCATCGCTCTTGATTTTTGCGATATGGCGCCAGGTGCAAAGGCGACGCGCAT
>Ga0207646_10004292_pt1 | contig 15557 bp, 15 predicted proteins | sample KBSK5502metaG_FD_184343 | JGI IMG/M metagenome (GOLD analysis project Ga0207646, IMG submission 184343) | Corn, switchgrass and miscanthus rhizosphere microbial communities from Kellogg Biological Station, Michigan, USA - KBS K5-50-2 metaG... | ecosystem: Host-associated > Plants > Roots >... | reverse complement strand
CGTCTCTTTCCATGTTGATTTAGCAATCTTGACATATAGTAAGTTGGTTAGATTCTTACTACTAACTAGCCAGTGGATTACTATCTCACTTAAGTAGTATATTGTATTAGAAGTCTACAGAGAATAGTACATGATATCTTCATCCAACCAGAAGGTTGCTGTTGTCACAGGCAGCTCAAGCGGGATTGGATTTGAAACATCCTTAACATTAGCAAGAAACGGATTTCTGACGTACGCCACAATGCGTAATCTCAATAAAAGCGGGAATATAAAATCAGTTGCAGAAAAGGAAAAATTGCCATTAAATATAGCACAGCTAGATGTTACCGATGACGGGTCCGTGAAAAATACGATGCAATCGATAATAGCTGAAGCTAGCAGAATAGATGTTCTAGTAAATAATGCAGGGTATGTACTTAATGGAGCATTTGAGGATCTTGCAATGGATGAGATAAAAACACAGTATGATACCAATGTGTTTGGATTGATAAGAACAACTCAAACAGTTCTACCAATTATGAGAAGACAGAAGTCTGGTATTATTGTAAATATTAGTTCAGGAGCGGGAAGGTTTGGTTATCCTGGACAATCCGCTTACATTAGCACAAAGTTTGCAGTTGAAGGCCTAAGTGAGTCCATGTCGTATGAACTGGAGCCATTTGGTATAAAAGTGGTCGTAGTAGAACCAGGAGTTATTAGAACAAACATTGTCAATGGTATGGTTGTTGCGAAGAAATCACAAGATCCAAACTCTCCATATTTGCAGATAATACAAAAGATGGCTACAGTCCTAGAAAACATGATGGAAAATGGATCTCCTCCTGACCTAGTAGCTAAGGTAGTGCTTAATGCTGTTACAAGTGAAACTCCTAGTCCCAAGTATTTAGCTGGAAAAGATATAGAAACGTTGATGGAGGCCAAAAGAAGTATGTCTGATGAAGAGTTCTCTAAAATGATGATGCAAAATTTCATGAAGTAAAGCATCGTGAAAAAAAGAAAAATGGGAGTCTTCAATTTATATTAGAAGGAATGATCATATTCTGACAACGTTAAACAATTCATAACGTTGCGGAAGGTATGAGGGGCTTTCTGTCCTTGTTGCGGTATGGCATTACGGATGTCACCAACTAGTAAAAGAGACAAGGAAAGGCTTAGGCAATTGCAACTCAGAACAGAGGAACAAGATTATTAAAGGGATGAAGAAGTAAATTAAACATTAGAATGACTATAAAGAAGACGATACATCCGACGAATGAGCTACGATGAAGAAAACTAGAGAAGATATCACGTGGATAACTCTTGGCGAATAAATGGTTTTGGTGATTCATTTATATTAAGAGACGTAAGCGAAAACCACTTTGACAAAAAAATGTAGGGGTTCAGGCTATTCCATTTACTTCGAAGTATTGGTCATATTCTTGGCAGTCTTCTCGTATCGTTCAAATCGGTTATATCTAGCATTGTCATACCCAGTATGTCATTAGCAACTTGATGTTTTAGACTACGGTCCTGACATATGAAATATTTACAGCGGGGCTTTGTTGCAGAATAAACGTGTAACGCATCGTCAGCGGAGAGATGCAAGGTACGAATTAGTGATATCGAGTCTCTAACGATACTGCTAGTCAGCGGAACAAATACAAAGTTTGGATAGTTCTGTAAATATTTTACGCTGGAAGCCAATATGGTAGCAATGATTTTGGCTCTGTTCTCACTTGTTACCGCTTTCTTCCGATAATATTTATCCACGAATTACTGTACAATCTCGAATCAGTCGATAATTAATCAGGAAAAATCAGAATTGGACAAAATTAAGGATAGACGGCGAGCGTATGGATAGGCTTATCCCTCCTAAGAAGCTTTTTAAGATAAGCTAACCAGGTGAATCTTGTGCTGCCCTATTTCACGCTCCTGAAGTTGTAGTTATGGTTTATCTACGTAGCCACACACACGGTGCAATGTATTTAGATGCAGGTATGTGTAACACGATTAAAGCTGCGTAAAAACCGAGCCACATGTTATCTCATTTTATTTTCGACTATTCTATTATTGTTTTATATACATAGTGTTCGTGTTAGCATCATATCCCAAATCAGACATTGGTATCACCCTAAAGTTGTTATCATGGAGATACTTCATCTCTGCTGCAAACAAGTTTACATCTGTGCTGGAAGGATCCTTGCTATTATCTATGGTATGATAAGCAATTATTGGAATAGCGTCCACCATTCCTTTTTTATTGTTAAAGTTAATTCCACTATTTACTTCTCCCACAAACTTTTGAAATATTATTTGATCGTCAGAGCAGACTGAAATCAACATCAAAGAATCGACTAAGGAAAGGAAAATTAAAGTCCTGATATGGTTATCAAATAATTCAATCAGTAAATCATTTCGACAGATGACAAGCAAGATATCCTAGACTATCTTAATATTCTAAAGAAACTTGTCTCGGAAGACGCCACTTGCAGGCTGCCAATTGAAGAGGCCAAAATTAAAAATCTCAATCCTAAATTAAAGTCTTTAAATAAAGAATATTTGTTAGCAGACTTGAATAAGCTATCATCTCAAATTGGTAGTTGGTTATGGCTATTAAATGAACTGAGAAATCACTCACTACACATCTTCCAGATTTTAGAGACAAGTGAAAAAATAGAAAATAATATCCTTTAATAGCTTTCGAATGGTAAGAGGAGTGACATGACATGATAAAACACCATTATGTCTATGTGGCTATCGCAGCCTCTGTTATTATTGTTACCTTTTCAATATTTTTAACATTCGTGCCATTAGGAAATGATCAACATTCAAATGCTGCAGAGGTAGGGCATAATTCGACTTCAACGATATGTATAGATGTTAAGCCTTGTGTTACAACAGTTTGTATAAATGATGAACCATGCCATACTCTGACATCTAATTCAACGAATTCAGATCATTCAACTAATAAGAAGCATTTGACAATTTCATCTTTTCCTCAAGAAAATATTTGACATGGGCATAAAGAAGGGAACTCAGAAGCGAGTAATATTAGACCTGTCTTAGATGCAATTGAGGTCCTTAACGAGGTTACATTTGTGATTGGTTATTTTGTTTTCTAAGGCCTTTCCACATAGCTCACAGTAGTATATGTCGCAAGTAATGCAATGGATGAGAAAACCACTTGTTTCTTTAATCCTTACAGATACAAAATCATGCTCATGTACTCTTTTGTTTTGATATTTTATTGCGTTATCCAACCGTTCTATGTACTACCGAATTTGTAGTAACCATGAGTACCGAGTTGTAATGTATATAATATGGAGCGCTAGTTGCGATACACTAGAAGACAATAACGCTACGATCGATCCTATTATTATTCGTCTTACCCTATACTGGTAGTAGCCTATTCTTTCCTTTAATATTTGCTCACCTGTAGGACTCACCAGAAGGGATTAAAAGTTCATAGCGTTTGATTTTGACTCTGCCTCAAAAGGTTATCTTGACTTACAAGAATGGCGTGAAGACAAAGCCTCGATTCGATGAGCATAAGTGCAAATTTCATGTTCACTAATGTGTTTATTGACTGCTGCCTATCTTCTGACCAAAAACCAATTTCACCGTAATTGGGTTCGAAAGAGGTTGTAATTTATCTTCAGTCATAAATTGCACAACTGCTGTTAATTGTTGTATTTTATTATCTTTTATTGTAGTTGCTAATTGCTCAATACCAAAACCTTTTGCAACAAATCCCTTCAGAAAGGAGGATATCTTTATCAAAGTTCCATTTAAAGCATAAACTTTCATTATGGCGTTTATGGGTTTGTTGAGAATCGGTGCGTTCGAAGTGCCGACTGTATAATTTACAATCACTTTAACTTGATGTGCATTGTTAATAGTTGAGGTAGGGATTGATAAAAAATGAGCATAGCGTAGTTTTAGGTTAATCTCGTGTTGATTAACGGTAGGGACGGTGCTGGTTATGACGGGGTTCTTATTAGTTATACTTGCTACACCAGCACTCGCGAAAGCTTTGGTATATGCAGCAAAAGCATTTTGGAAATAATAACCGCCATGTGCGAATATCAAGAGAACGATCATTGCCACCCCTGAACAGCAACATACAGGCGTGCGCAATTTCATGTTATGATGAGGGCTACGTGGTATTTGTCTTTATGTCCTTTGTAGTTATTCCTTTTTTTTACTTTCTTATAATCTCATAAGGGTATATCATACTCAAGATTGATACTAATAACTTCGAATTCATCATTATTATCATATCACTATACTACCGCTAAAAAGTGATCGGGAATACCCATATCCAAGTATATAAGTATTATATTGATTTTACTTTTATGCATATCATATTATCAAAATCGAAATTCCACATGGGATAGTACATGAGCAAACAACGGGCTATTGCGGCAAAACCAAGATCAAGAGGCATAGAAGATGTCATTTGAAAACAGAAGCGCAAAGAGGCCAGATAATAAAGTACAGCACGACGGACAATAAATAGTCCTGCAATATCAAATCATTGAAGTCTCCGTACTTGTCACCCCAGCGGCCGTCTTCCATATCTGTAGTCGAGCTAATGACCATGGGTAACAAACAAAATGCATATAGCTGATGCTTGTATAATTTAAACAGCAAGAAACATGAATGGCTCATCCTCCTCACCAAAAATGAAGGAAACGTACAGCAAGGATCATACCAAGCTGATTACACTTAACGAAAAAGTAAACCTCACAAAGAAGCAATACGAAGTTTTGAAAATAACATAACATAATGTTTTTGACCTGTGTTGCTTTGTGTTTAGAGTCATACCCCAGGTCGGACATTTTACCCCATCCCAAATAGATATAGGACTGAAGGGTAAGGCTATTTACTTACCTAAAAGCGGTTAGACTAACGAATTTCTTGATGGATATCCGCTCCTCAGTCAATTATATTAATTGTTAAACCGATTATTATAATTAACTTCACTGTAATGTGGGTGCTAATAAGGTAGTAAAGGGACGAGAATAACAAGAAATAGTATGATTGATCAGGATGATAATATTAAAAGAGAAATGATGCTTCACGTTTTAAGAAAGTCTATTATCCTGAAGGGAGAAAAGCTCAAAGTTCCAGCCTCTGTTACACTTTCTGTAGTGCACGAATTGGAATGTGCTTTGATATATGAATGTAAATCTACTCACGGTCTTACAGAAAAATAAATAGAAGAGATCAAAATGAACTCAGAAAAGACATGATGACGAACGGCAGCTTTGAGAAGGGCTATTTACGGCTATGATGAGATTTTGAGAGATTATCCCAATAACATCCACACGATAGAAGACAAAGCTGAAGCGCTATATGGACTACAACAATACAGGGAGGCTCTTCCATTATATCAAAATGCAACGACAGAATTCTATCATCATGATGATACGCTGCTCACAGACTTGACAAATATCTATGAAGAGATTGGAGAATATGAGAATGCTCTGGTAGCTTGGGAAAACGTTGCAATCAAGAGAACGAGTTATGTACAACTCTTATACACTTTCTGGAAAGATCATTTGGAAGGATGAGCAATCATACCAATGATGAAATAAGAAAATGGGTTCCAAAGAGATGCTTACAATGAGGCAACAGCTTCCATTACTTGTTCTGTTATATGCTGCAGCTCTTCTGAGATTCGCGTCTTATCGCATTCTCAGCCCCTACACTAATTATTTACAGTAGAAACCGACCCCGAGATTGAGGGTAAAGCATATTATATTATTGTCGCAATTGTCGCAATTTGTCCCCTAAATGTCCCTCTTTTACCCTCTATATATCGACAATTAACGCGAATTAATGCAGTCTAATGCGGCCTAATATGGTCTAATGCGATCTGTGCATACTCCTCAAAACATCACAGAGAAAGTATTGTCTGCTCATAACTATGTGAATAAATTTCAATGATATTGCCAAATGGGTCTTCACAAAAAGCTATTTTATAACCTTTCTCTGGAACAATATCCCAAATTTTACTTCGTTGTTTTCCTCCAGTTTCAGAAATTCTTTTGCATAACCCTTCAATATCAGGATCCGTTATGCAAATGTGAATAAAGCCTGATTTCCAATATTCAAAGTTATCTACGCGTCTTTCTGCCTTTGGTTCAATATATTCAAAGATTTCGAAACCTATTTGATTGGCTGAACTTAACCAAACCATTCGCATTTTCTTCAACCTTGGACCGTGAATATCCTTTACTGCCATACCTTTCAGAGAGTCGTCAGTTACAAGTTCTATTGGTTCTTTTATCACTGTAAATCCTAATACTTCTTTATACCATTTCACAGCTCGATCCAGATCAGGCACACTTACTGCGATATGATTTATTGTCTTAGGGTATATATCTGACGACGATGATGGTTTTGCTTCCAATGTAATAACTCAAAAATAGCCCATCATTAAAATATTTCTGCCCTTATATCTCGCCGACTATATCGTTGCCATGTGATTAGAGTATTTGGATAAGAAGCTATAGAAGAGAACTTTTAGCGCAATATAGTGCAAATACATAAAGCTAAGTTCATAAGAATATATCCGATAAAAAATTGTCCATATTCATTGGCATGACAACAATGGTGTATATGATGAACATTCGCCAATTGGAGAAGGATTAATTGATCATAAGAGAGTGGTTAAGGAATTGAAAAACATTAATTACAATAGAACGATTACTTTGGAAGTATTTACAGGCAAACAAGATGCAAAAGATTCTGCAAACAAGTTAAAGGAATTATGGATGATTGGCTAATGTGTGGCTAACCTCTTATTCCAGCTTCATCGCTAACTCCGTAACATTTATTATTTGTCAATTATTGATGCTTGCGTTTAAGGTTTCTTCACGTGAGAAATATGTGAGCATGAAGCCTCTAAAACCGATGGGTCATCGTCCAGTATGTCGTTATATGACGTTCCGGTCTTGTCTAGTGTCCGTATGTTGGCGCTGGCTACTATCAAAGAATTTTGAGAATCCTTTATCATCCAGTAATACCAATAGGACCATTAGCACTAAGCCTTAATATTGGATCGAATGTTGTTCCATTATCATGGCTTGCCCTAAATACTGACCCTATTGTTCCATTCTTAGCAGTCTCCCACCATGCGAAATACAAATTATTTCCATTTACGGCCGTGGCTACTTTTTCCGAAAGTTCATTAGGAGAATTGCTTAGGTTAACTGTTTTTTGAAAAGTCTTGCCTCTTTCCAGACGTGGCTACAAGTGTCCTTACTAATTCAAAATAACCAGTCATATACATTTTTATTATGGCCTTGTGTGGTCCAGTTCCTGTGCTGTTCAACTAGATTGGGTTTCCAAAAGTCTTACCATCATTAGTACTTTTTGTGAAGTAGATTTCCATGTTTCCAGTTTTATTATCACCCCATACGACATATACATCATTTCCAGATGCTGCAATATTGGCAAGTTCTGAAAGCCCTTTTGGAGAATGGCTAAGGTTGATTTTATCGCTAAAGCTCTTTCCATTATCTGTAGATGCTCTGAACAGTATTTCCTTTAGCGTATTTGTTTTATCGCTATCCCAAACCACATAGACTTTATTTCCAGATGTTGCTACTTGTACTAATGGTGCAATCCACTTGTATCCTATTGCCAACTGCAGTTGTAGTAACAATATTGGAGTTGCCGCAACACCTATTACAAGGGTTATGATTACTATAACTCCTAATAAGCACTTTTCGTTCATAAAAAGATAGCAAAAAGCATGAATTTATAAAGAATTCCTCACCTTAAGAGAGTCCCTTAAGGGAGTGTCTTTACCTCAAATGAATATTTCTATTACTTGTATGGGTTAGGCTATAATTACGAGCCAATTTTTGAGCGATTGGCTAAGGTTCGTCCTTTTTCAGGTAGTACAAATGATCCTGCAGCCACAATATAGAACGATCCCACTACAAAATAATCCTCACTAAGGTAATTGCTAATACTGTCAGCTACAAAACCCGTTATTCTCTTCTCTCACTAATTTTACCCTATCCATTGTGATGAAGTTTTAAGAAAGAGCAACCCTCAAGTAGTTTAATTGAAGTTCCGTGACCGAATAGATGCGCGCAACATATTGACCGATAGGTTGAGCAAGAGTCCATTAGTTAATTCCAGTACTAATAATAACATTGTCATCTGATGGCGATAGTTTATTGAAATTCCTATCAGATAGAGAAAGATTCAAACTGTACGCTTGCCAACGGCAGCTGAAGAATTTAAAAAACATTGAGTCAAAATATGGGCACACATGAAAAGGTTTTTGTTGCAAAGATATCAAATATACATTGTAGTTAAGATAGGATGTGTGCAATAAAGAATAATGAATAAGAAGCTAATGGTAAAGACATTACACATATAATACTAGATTGAATATGAATCGATGGCATGTAATTGCATTCATAATAGTATTTGCAGGTATAACCATATTAATTTCGTTTTATTATCTTGAGATTTCGATCTCTATCCCTTCCTCTACTACAATTCCCAAATTTAAGATAAAAGAAATCTATCCCACAAAACAAGATGGAAGAGAATGGTTTATCAACATGGATAATCCGACAGGTGATGGAATATTTGATCCTGGGTCTCCTATAAGCAAGCAGCATGATGGTTCATGGCAGATAGAAGGTAGACAGACAAATACTAAATTTGGTAACGAGGTGAGAATGAATGTCAATACCCCTCCAGGAACAGAACCATGGAAGGATGTAGAGATAACAGGCTATGCTAAAGTAATCTCAGCTGATTCTTCTGATGACCATTTGGACTGGTATGCTAGGGGAGGTAAACATACTCCTGATGCTCCGTGTGAAGGTTCTGCTCTAAAAGGGTGGCTAAGTGTTGCTGGTATTGCATCATGGGTAAAAGAGATATGGTTTCCTAGTGGTTACACAGATCAGAGAGTTAAGGTGCAGGCCACTCATGATGATAATCCAATTCTAGGAAGATGGATTGGCTGGAAGGTGGTAATGTATAATGTAGATAATGATAAAGCAGTAAAAATGGAATCATATTTAGATGATCAGGATAACAACCATTGGAAAAAGGCAACAGACTTAGTCGACGATGGGGGTTGGTATGCGAGAGGGTCAGACGGAGAATTTTATAGTGCTGGCTGTGATAAAGCTAAAGATTATATAATTACAAACGCTGGTCCAATTGCAACTTTTAGATCAGATAATATGGTATGGGATTTTGCAGATCTGAGCGTAAGAGAAATTCAACCTCGTGTTACACAATCATCTGTTTCTTCATAAAGCAAACATATCGTTATATTTATAGCAAATATATGATCGGGTAATGCTTAATTTCACCGATACTAAGAATGCGCCTGAACTGCATGTTCTTATATAACATTGCATAATAAGCTGGGGATATAAGTAGAATGCAAAACATCCAGGACTATTTCTTAAATCGCATGTCTTCTAATGTGTTCTAGAGAATAGTCGCATGTCCAATCATAATAAAAAGAGTAAGGAGATAGGTTCGGATGTTTACGATGAACTTCTGTCAACAGAAATGATAGACTGCGATGAATACAAAAATAATGATAATACGAGAATAGGACCAAAGACAACTCTATTAACAATATTTGTAGCTGTAGTGACCCTCTCCTCGATAATAATAATCTCCCAAACACAGGATCAATTATTCGCAAAGAAAAGCTCGCATTCATTTTCATCTACGACACCATCATCCTCTTCCTCTGAGGGTGGAAAAGGATCATCAGGTGTTAGCGATAGCTCTAGCAATAGCTCTAGCAATAGCTCTAGCAATAGCACTAGCACTAACAGTCAAACATCTGACTTGAACCATCATGGTCTTGTCGACCCAACGCATTGCGATCAGCCAGATTATCCATCTTGTTATAGCGTTGGCTACGCTGATGGACAGAATGAGCCTAGCACCAATTGTCCTAGTGGTCACAGTCCAACCTTCTGTGTAGGGTGGGACGCTGGATCTGCAGCTAGTAGCCACTCATCAGGTGGTTCACAAAGCAGTAACTTTCCTCCTGCTCTAATTGGAGGAACTAGTTCTGGGACAGGATCAAGCGGAGCCGCAGTTCATCATGGATTCAAGTCCACAGTCAAACAGAGCTCTAAGGTTAATCTGAATCAACCAGGCCAAAGCAATACTCTTGCAAACATAACTAACAGTATAGGTAGTCATGTTAATGGTGAATCTAATATTCGTAATAACGCCAATGTAAATTCTAATTTACAGAGTCTCTTGTCTGGTCATAAATCCAAAGGCTATAATCAGCCATCATCAACACATCAGAACTCCAATGTGAACATTAACCAAACAGGCCATTCAAACTCAGATCTTGCTGTAACAAACAGTTCGGGTAGTCATCTGAAGAGCGAGTCTAATATAGGAAATGATGCCAATGTAAATTCTAATTTACTTAATCTACTATCATCATCTCATCACATGTCCAAGGGCCATACTTCTCCGTCAATAAAACAGAACTCAAAGGTTTATGTTAACCAAACAGGACAATCTAGCACAAATGTCTCTGTCATAAACAGTTCACATAGTCATGTAAACAGCAAGTCTAATATCGGTAATAATGCCGACGTAAATTCTAATTTAGTGAACCTTTCACCATCGCATAAATCCAGAAGTCATAGCCCACTCTCAGGGACCCAGAATAGTAAGACAAATATCAATCAAACAGGACAGACAAATACTGGCATTAACGTAACTAATAGTCCTGGTAGCAACGTAAATAGTAAATCTAACATCAATAATAATGCCAAAGTCACTTCTAATATAAACAATCCGTCATCTTCTTCTCATACGACTTATAACTATAATCCATCTTCAATAAAACAAAAGTCTAATGTAAACATAAACCAAGCTGGCCAAACCAACACCAATGTCAGCATTACAAACAGTCCCAAGAGTCATGTAAAAAGCGAGTCTAGCATTAGCAATAATGCCAATGTAAATTCTAAAGTCAATTCTAATGTGAATAACAACCCTTCCAAATATTTTGGCTCAACAACATCATCATCGTTGTCATCACCCCCTCTAACTCAAAATTCGAAAACTACAATCAATCAAGGAGCACAAAATAATGCCAATATCAATGTCAATAATAGCCCAGGAACACATGTATTGAATCAACAGACAATAAAACAGTCTGTTAGAGTAAATAATGAAGTAAACAACATAATCAAGAACAATGAAGTAAACAAGGTAATACAGGAGAATACTGCTTCATCTCCTCAGTTAACAGATATAGTGACAGTAAAGCTAGCTAAATCTTCTATGTCAAGTGGTGCATTATTTCCACTAGCAGACGTAGCTCCCTATAGGGTGATAGGAGGTCACCTTACTGCAAATCTTCCAAGTAGCTCTCAGCAAAATATTGTTGTGACTCAGATTTCAGATAATGGTAATATAGAACATGCTCTAATACTAGACCTAAATCAGATAACAGGCTCAAGTCTAAACCAGAATTCACTTTATGAAACAAGTCTCGGTTCAGATATTAGTGGCACAAATCCTTTTACGGGAAATCAAGATGAAGTCTCTTCTATCACAAACCTCTTCCTATGGAATAATAACCAGCAATCAATAGTGTTCGATGATGCAAACGGCGTTACTATAAATTTGATCTACAAGTGATAAGAATATAGGATAATGATGAAGGGTAAAGAATGGTTATTAGCTTTACCGATAAATCAAGCTAGGCTAGGTATAAAGTAATGCAAATACAAAGAGTGATCAACTAGTCATAGCACACCATTCTGGATAGCTGAGCTGAGCGGTCACTTTAAGTGTTAATAAGCTTGTTTGGCGTTAACTAATCAATGGTAAACTGTCCTAGTTGCAAACAAGAGTTTCCGGCAGCAAATATTTGGGCTGAGGTTATTCAGGCTAAAGAATTAGAGAATAGGAAAGATTTAGGCGATTATATTATTTTCATGTGTCCTCTTTGCCAAGTATTGTTAGACATAAAAGAAAAGGATTAATTGTCAGCGAGTGAGTTTATAGAATAGAACGTACATATAAGTTTGGTTGCAAGCCGCTAGGCGCGTCTTTACCTAAATCAGAACACGGTAAATTTGTGAATATACTTCCGAGGCTTCACATTCTAGAAGAATAGGAGAAGAGGATTTGATTAGATGCTAACTAACTAAGGTAGATAGTATATGTGCGCTAATTCTCTTTGTATTGTCTACTAACAACGGCTTTTATCTATTGTTATTCTGGCTTGTCATTACGATAATCATAATTATTTTTAGAATTAAAAAGGCTATTCAGGGAACAAAAGTAAATGTAAAGAAGACAATTATCTTTTCTGCCTATTTCGTTGCTATTTCTTCCTTCTTAGTTTACAATTATTTTTTGGTTGGTGGTGTCCCCGTTGTATATGCTGTTCCTTATTTTGATGTTGTTGTAGCGGCAGCATATTGTTCATATATATATTCCAAGAGAACCCTTTCTTTCTTGAAATGTGATGATGGTAATTCTATTATCTACGTAAAAGGAGGATTGTCAATATTTTTGTTAGATATTGCAGCACTAACGATCCGTATTGCAATTAACTTTCTCTTTATCGGTTCAGAGAAATTGTACTTTAATAATCAACAAACAATATTAGGAAATGGTAATACTACAGACATTATGCCCATGGTTCAGACTGATGCAGCAACGACAGTATTGGCTCTTACAATTACCGACTTGCTTCTTATCGTTGGTGCGGGTCTAGTTCTCGGAAGAACTAATGCGAGCGTTCTAAAATATTATTATCAAGAGAAAGAGAGAAGGATGTCTTGACATTAGATGTAACGGATTTAACATTTATGGCTTCTCTCTAACCAATGATAACGAAATAAAATCTTCGCACTTATATTTCCTAAGTTTGAGTCTGAGTAGGTTTGGAACATGAAGGATTTAAGGTTGCTGTATTTAACGTGTCCCGCCTCGCAACATTTGAAGCTAGATGAATCACTTGGAAGGTCGAAATAGACTAAGAACATAAGCATCACATAAGCGGTACATCAACAGGAGTCAATTGATACACTGTATGGTCGGTTTATATTAACAAAATTCTACAGCAAACTAGAATGGATATGCAGTTGTGGCCAGTATAGAATATCTGCTACCACTTAGCGGCCTCAGTTCTCACCAGGGCGCAAATATCTACCTAGAACCAAGGCTGTTGACAAAACAGCAAATCCTCCACTATTATAGCGGTCACATTTACAATTACATCTGCATCTGGCTTACAAGTGATCACTCCAAGTGTAGAACAGAAGATGACATAAACTGTCTCTTAGCGTTGCGAGTCATGTTACATTAGGTGCAGGACAATTTCGGTTTTGACAAATTATAAAATCGTGCATTTAGTGCAGATTGTGATATGCTTCTAGTGTCTAGTATCAAATTATCATTTATTTCTTCCAAACTCCAATGTAATACCTCTTCTTGCATCATAATTGAATTTGTAAGTTTCATCAAAATATAATGGCATCAAGTCTAATTCAGAATCCATGCATGAAGGATACAAGATCTTTTTTGCGAAGAAGGTTTCATTTAGCATACTACGTTAGGTCTATTTGCTTTGGGAAAGCATGATGGAATCTTGTTATCATCAAGCGAATGTTCATGACATTGTAAACCTGCTACTGTATTATGATAATATTGTTTTGGAAATTTTTATAAACCAATTCGCAAATTAAAGCTATGGATTTAGGGTTCGCTGAAAAGGTGGGCATATTTCTTGGCTTAGTTTTGATTATTTTGTTCGGATCAATAAGCAGTAGTCGCACATTTGTATCTGCTACGGGAGGAGGGCTTGGGGAACAGTATGTATTCATGACTTCTAATTCCTTCTTGTTTTTAGCATAAGGGCTTGGGGAACAGTATGTATTCATGACTTCTAATTCCTTCTTGTTTTTAGCATAAGCATTTATAATTCTGATATCTTTGCCATCTATACAGAAAAACCCTTAGTACCAAAAGATACTAACATATCAAGGTTCGTTGCAGGCGTCGGCTAAAGCCGTGTTTTTGAAAAAGTTGAACTCCCTACACGAAAGTTAACAGCCGCTCAAAAAGAAATGATCAGGAAAATCAGAGAATTGGACAAGCTGATGGTTGTCTAAAAGTAGCTATATTCAGGAATGAAAGCCGAATACTATACCAGTGATAACAAACGAAAAATGGGAGAAGCAATCCCTGTTCAACATGCTATTTGGGGCAGCAGCTAGCCGAGGTCATTGATTACGATAATATCATTGGAAGTGCAGGTACAAGTGTTTGAGCTCACTTGTTCTCCAGAGCCACCCTCGATGGTTTGATTTTGTTGTGTGCTTTGGCGATATATGTTGGATTTTGAGGAATTTAGGTTCTTAACAGCTAATGCCTGTGTTGCTGTTACTGCAATCAACAGTGTAGCTACCGCTACAACTACTACCATCGTCATCACCTTACTTCGTTGCATTGAAGGTTTATCGTATTTCATAATTCTAATAACGAGACAATATTCCAAGATATATGAATTGTCGAATTCATTAGTATATTTTAATCTCTGCATAATATACTGGAATGATTACAGGGAATTATTAGTTTTAAAGGATTACAAATTCTCCTGAGAAATCTAAATGAATATCTAAACCTTCGAGATGTCCCTCCCCGTATATCCTTTATTTTTATTTATTTTTGTTAGATAGTTCCTAGTCTCTTCGATCTGACATTTCAATTTGGTAACTAATTAGGTTATGAACGATCAAAAACAAAAAAAGTTATGATGTAGAGGCAAATCAGCTAATTTGCGATTAAATCTTATCGAGCCCTAAGTGGTGGACCGCAAGGCATGGGTTGGCCTGCTTTGGGAGATTGGGGCGGGCATACATGTTTAAACTTGACTTGAGCATTAGCAGCAGATATTCCTTCACCTTCAGTGTCTTAGCCTTAACAATCATGAGGATCGAAAGTTATACCATATAGCCGAATCCTTAATTTCTGCATACATTATCTCATTTATTTCACCAACAGAGAGCAAAATCGGACATGTCATACTGATATGCTCTCATCTCCTTGTTTGACGACCATCTTAAACTTGGCCTTATCCCAGGAACGAATCCAAAAGCGGCTGCTATTGGTAGGGCTGACGCAGTAATTTGCAGATGGATGCGCTGCAAATTGTGATGCTATATTGCTAGGTGCGTAAACAACCTGTCCAGATGTATCCATTTCTATTAGGGCCTTATAATTGTGTCAAATTCTCTTACTTCTTAAGATCCCATCATGCCAGGAAGTTTAAGAGGGGTTCTATAATCCTTAGTAACACTTACGCCATGATCTGCTGTGACTGTTACTGATTTAAGTGTAGAATTTTCTGGCGGCGAAAGCATAGCATTTTCGCCCGGCGAAAGTGAAGTCAACCGATCTACTTTGCCGCCATAATTGACTACAATATTTGTCAGAGGAAGTTTGCCCGTATTTGTAATCATAACTCTTCCTGTACTGAAAAGATACTGATTGTCTTTTATCGGATCTACATTAATAGCATA
>Ga0207646_10004291_pt1 | contig 15558 bp, 16 predicted proteins | sample KBSK5502metaG_FD_184343 | JGI IMG/M metagenome (GOLD analysis project Ga0207646, IMG submission 184343) | Corn, switchgrass and miscanthus rhizosphere microbial communities from Kellogg Biological Station, Michigan, USA - KBS K5-50-2 metaG... | ecosystem: Host-associated > Plants > Roots >... | reverse complement strand
CCCTCGGCGAGCTTCCCGTGTCCCCGCGCGATGCCGTGACCGTCGTGTCGTCGGCGCCCTTGGTCGGCGCCGGCCGGCTCGCGCTCGTCGTCGAGGACGAGTCCGCCGTCCGTGATCTCATCGTGACCTTGCTCGAGGACACGGGCTGGCGCGTCGACACCGCCGCGGGTGGCCACGCCGCCCTCACGATGGTGCAGGCGACGCGCTACGAGCTGATCGTGTCCGACGTCCGCATGCCGGACGGCAGCGGCCGCGACTTCTATCGCGGCGTCGTGGACCACGATCCCACACTCGCCGCGCGCTTCGTGTTCATCACCGGCGATACGGTCAATCCCGTCGCTCGAGATTTTCTCAAGGGCACGGACACGCCGCTCCTCGAGAAGCCCTTCTCGACCGACGTCTTCCTCGACGCCGTGCGGCGCACCGCGTCGAGCCAGGGCCATTGACAGCGTCTGTCCCACGCGCGTAGACAGGAGGAGTGACGAAGGCCGAGCTGGTGGCGGTCATGGCCAAGACGGCGGGAGCCTCGAAGACCTCCGCCGAGAAAGCCATGAGCGCGTTCCTGAACGGCATCTTCGAGTCTCTCCACCGGGGCCGCCGCGTGACCATCAGCGGCTTCGGCACGTTCGTCGTCGCCCGCCGCGTCGCGCGCGCCGTCCGCGATCCCCGCACCGGCGACACCATCAAGATCCCGGCGACCAAGGTCCCGCGCTTCCGCCCGAGCCGCGCGCTCAAGACCCTCGTGCGCTGACCGCCGCGTTCGTTGACTCCGCCGTGTCCTTCTCGTATGGTGGGAGCACGGTCGAGGCGTCGGTGGGGGATCGTCTAGTGGTAGGACGCCAGGTTCTGGCCCTGGTAGCGGGGGTTCGAATCCTCCTCCCCCAGCCAGTCTCCCCGTCGCGCCGATCGTACGGCCCCATCGTCTAGAGGCCCAGGACACGGCCCTCTCAAGGCTGAAACACGGGTTCGAATCCCGTTGGGGCCACCAAATTGATTTCGTTGATGTTTCATGGCTCCGTGTTTCAATAACTTTCCGAACGTTATTCAAACACGCAGCCCGTTTTTCGCCGCCTACGTCGTCAGCGCCTCCAACGCTCGCGCTTCGTAGAACTTGACCGACTCCTTCAGCTGCGCGGGCTGAATCTGCGCGTACACCTGGGTCGTCTCGATCCGCTGATGACCGAGTAGCGCCCGCACTTGCTCCAGGTCGTGATGCTCGCTGTAGACCTCCATCGCGACGCCATGCCGCAGGTCATGCGGCTTCAGCTCCGGGTAGCCGATCAGCCGGCCATAGACCTTGCACAGTCGCCAGATGTTTTGACCGGTCATCGGCTGTCGCACCTTGCCCTGATGTCGCCGTCCCCAGCTTGACCAAAAGAGGGGAGTATCCGGCGTGACCGCACCGTTTTCCTTCGCCACGACCTCGGCAACGTAGTGGTGCAGGTATTCCGTCACGATCGGCGGCAAGGGGATATCCCGAGTCTTGCCGCCCTTCACCGGCACGCCACGGAGGCCCCACTCCCCGTACAAATTGCGGACGCACAGCTTCGCCACCGAACCGCGACGCATGCCGGTGTAACGCATGACTGTGAAGATCGCCAGGTCACGTGGACGCTTCCGCTGCCGCGCTGCCCGAACCAGCTCGTCCATGATGGCCGACCCCGGCACCTGTTGCGGCGCTTCCGTCCGATGAGGCGGCCGATCGAGCTTCGCTACAGGATTAGCCGGCAGCAGGTTTCGCTTCACAAGCCAATTACACAGACTCGACACGCTCGACTGACGAACCCGCATCGTTTCTACCGCCAGGTCCGCGCCGGCCATGTCATCCATCCACCCTTGAATCGTCTCCGTGTTCAGGTCCCCAACATGGGCATGACGCGCTTCACGTTTGCGAATGAAGGCCATGAACCATCCCAATGTTCGGCGGTACGCACTGACGCCTCCTTCCGTCTTGCCCTTCTGTTTGCGTTGATAGGTGCAAAATTGCTCGACTAGCTCCACGAGCGGTTGTGCCATCGTCTCGGTCCTCCGCCCCGAGCGAGGGCCACGTTTTCGCCGCCATGGAGTATTCGGCGGGATGACCCAGGGGTCAAGCACCTTCACCAAACCGATTCTCGTCAGCGCGCTGCCGTCGTGGCTGGATTCCGTCACGGCGCCCAATGGGGTGATAGCGGGACGGGGAGAGATCGTCGCTCCTGGACCCAAGGCGGCGCGTCATTTTCCTCAGAGACAGGGACACCCGCCACATACTGCCGTGTCATGGTCCCTGTCGGCTCAGTGTTGACGTGGGACACCTGGGGAGCTTCGCCCCCCGACGTGTCGGCTCCCCCTTCAAGAATCCGCGAGGGAGGGCCAGGGTCGGGAAGGGTATGGTTCCGTTGAACACGCTGCGCATGGATTCAATGGCCGGCCAGCTGCGCCCGCCGCCACTCGCGCATGTTGCGCAGGTTCGCGAGGCTATACACGTCCCCGTTGATTATCAGCTCCTCGCCCCGCATCACCGCCTCCCAGTCCTGCACTAACCGTTTCATCCCTCCGACGGACGGCACCTTCCGATACACCGCCTTGAACGACTGCCAGTAGCGTGCGAGGGGAATGCCGAATGTCCGCCCCCAGGACCAGCCCATCCTGACGAGCGCATCCTGTTCGGCCACGTACTGCGTCACCACGTACCTCGAGACGAGCCTCCGTGAGCGCCCCGCGCTCTTGTAGGCGGCGATCCAGACCACCCGAGCTTTGTGGATAGCCTCCCAACGCTCAGCAAGCCACGCCTGGCCCACCCAGAACACGCGCTGCCCCTCGCCATCTCCAGGGCGCCACGCCCAGAAGGCATGGATCACACCGAATCCCTCTCGCGTGATCACGTAGAACCACTCGACGTTCAGAAATCTGAGCTGCCGGCCGACCCGCCTCAGGAGCTCCTTGTGATGCCGAGCCAGCAATCGCGCGTCAGATGCCTCTGACGAACTCAACATCACCCATCGAATCTGGTAGCCATGGGCTTCCCAATAAGTCAGAACGGAATTGACCCGGTGATAGATTCGTTTCTGTTTCTTCGTCCACGGCTGGCGCGGCGTCCTACTCTGACCGTTGTTATCGAGTGAAGTAGAACCGCACGGCTCCGGAATCAGGACGTCCAGATCACTCGTCACCCAATCGGGCACAAGGTCGTCGTCGGCATCCGCGGCGCTCTGCTCGCTGGCTCGCGCCGCGCCCGCGGAGCCGACGACGGCCGGTCCCTGACTCGGCTCCGACACACCGGACTGCTGATCCGGGAATCCTTGCGTTTCTGAGGCCGACGCAATATCGTGAGACACGAAGAGCCTCCCTGGGTGCCCAACTCACGGGTTCTCTTCACCGGCCGGTAGCAGTTACAGCTGCTACCGGCCAACCATTTCCGACGTTTACGACACGGCCGACGCGATCAGTTTGCGAAACTTGTCTTTCACCGCCTCACTGATGCCGCGTCCGAGCATCCTGAATCCGTGAGGATCAGCCTCGATCAGCAGCCCGAAGACCGCACATGCTCGAACGTATTCGCTCGTCGTCATGTCATACTTCGCCGCTGCCCGTTCAATGGCCTCTTTATCGGCGGCCGTCACCCTGACATCGATTCTCTCGGTGCGCGGTTCACGGTTGCCCATGTCGGATGTTGTCGGACAAATAAGGGACATTGTCAACTTAAAAATTTGAGGGGACCCATCTCAGGACGTCGGAGGTGTTGGGGATACGTGAAATGACCGCCGCTCAGTGAACCGTAAAATGACCTGCTCGTTGACCGCGATAGCGCGCCAAGTTATTAATCGGTCGCGAACGTTCCGTCCTCCACGCTGCGATTTTTGGGTTTCAAGCCATCCCTCGCGTGAGGCATAATTCCGGCGATCCGAACAATGTCTGTCGGCCGACGATCAGTTCGCTGGGTCTACACGGCAATAAAGGCCGTCAGCATTGTCTTTTTCGGAAGCGTCCTTCTCTTCACACTTATCAACATCTTTGTCGCCTACCACTATCCTCGGGATACGCGCGCAATCCGTGACCGCCATCCTGCATTTAACGAGACAATGAAAACCGTCTATGAGCGTATCTATAAATTGCCTATCTCGGCTATTCGCGAAATCATCGCGGAATGCTGGATGGAAAACGCATGGATCTTTGAGCCTTACGTGCAGTTCCGCGAACGGCCACGTGATGGCAAGTTCGTCAATATCTCGACGGACGGATTCCGGTTAAACAGCAAACACCATTCGAAAACGTTTGATCACAAGCGCCCACGGTCAATCTTTATCTTCGGCGGGTCCACTACGTTCGGTTATGGAGTAAGAGACGAGGATACGATCGGAGCGCATCTCGAAAATCTGTTAACGCGCCACAACGCAACTGCAGATGTCGCAGTGTACAACTTTGGCCGAGGTTTCTATGGTTCAAGTCAGGAACTTCTCTTGCTGAAAAGCCTCGTGCTGCGAGGTATCGTCCCCAAGGTTGCCGTATTCATTGATGGCGTGAATGAGCAGTTCTGTCCGACCTTCAGTTCCAACCTCGCGGAAGTCTTCAGAATCGTCCAGCACGATCCGGCGGCTAAGCTTCGCGAAGTCGTGACATCGCTCCCAGTGGTGCGGCTCGCGTCCTCCGCATACAGCTCGGAGCTAGCCACGAATGCCATCTATATCAACCGCGCGCTACGACGCTACTCATTCGAGTGTGGATGTCCTGACGACGCAACGTGCCACATGCAGCTGTTGAGAATGGTCACCGTCAATAAGCAGTTGGTCCGGACGATGGCGAAAGAGTTCGGTTTCGACGTCTTTTTCATTCTCCAGCCCATGGGAGGCTATCGCAATCGCTTCTCAACCAGCCCTGAGGGTACCAAGCGACCCGACGTCGCACCGCTCTGGCGCGAATACGAGCGTGTGACCGCCAATGGGCAGGACGAACACTCGTTCGCGGGAATCCTCGACGGATATCAAGACGAGGCGTTCGTCGATCTTCTCCACTACACGTCTGAAGTTCATCATATGATCGCAGAGAAGATTTACGCGGTCGTTCTGCCATCGATAACGAACGAAACACAGCGAGCCAGCCCTCAGATCACGGATAGAAGCACGACTCAGGTCGAATCGGGAATCGAGATCCCCGCCGCCCCAACAACCGTGTTTTCGCACTTCACCGACGCCGCGAAAGTGCCGCGGTGGCTAGGCCGCGCTGCGCGTATTAACGCGACCCGTAACGGGGAATTCAGCGTGGAATTGAGTGCAAACACGTGGATCCGAGGCACCTTCGTGCTACTCGATCCGCCGCGCCACCTAGTTCTGTCCTGGCGTTGGGAGGGTAAGGATACCCCTCTTCCCAAGGGAATCAGCCAGGTCGACGTCTCGTTGACCCCACGCAACGGCGGCGTACTCGTTCGCATAGTTCACGCGGGAATACCATCATCGACAGCGCAGGCCCACCGCGACGGATGGACGCATTATCTGACGCGCCTATCTCTAGCTGCGTCCGGTCAAGATCCGGGCCCAGACACCTGGACAGTTGCGGCCGGAGAGCGCTAACCACGCGACGAGCGTGTTTTAGTGGCGGTCCTACGGTCGAAAGCCCAAGCTGCGCGACTAGCCATTAGTGCTGGCGAAAACGTGGCCTCACTCAAACACGGGTTCGAATCCCGTTGGGGCCACCAAATTGTTTTTGCTAGCTTTTTTCGCTCCGTGTTTTAGGACCCTAGCCAGGGGACTAGAACACGGAATCGGTTTCTCGCCTCACGAACCTCCTGCGCCGAGCACCTTCGCTGCTTTTCCCTCGTTGAACGACACCGCGCGCTTGAGCTGCTGCGGGCGAATGCTCGCGTAGATCTGCGTCGTGTCCATGCGCGCATGGCCGAGCAGCGCCCGCACTGGTTCGAGATCGTGGTGCGCCTCGTAGACTTCCATCGCCACGCCGTGACGGAGATCGTGCGGTTTCAGCGTCGGGCAACCGATCAGGCGCCCATACGTCTTGCAGAGCCGCCAGACGTTCTTGCCCGCCATCGGCGCCATGGCTTTGCCTCGGCCGGGCCGGCCCCATCTCGACCAGAAGATCGGTGTGTCCGCCGCCACGCGGGGCACGTACGTGACGAGGACGCGGTTGATATACATCTGCAGGAACTGGCTCACGACGTCGGGCAGCGGGATATCGCGGGTTGCCCCGCCTTTGACCTTCACGTCTCGAAGCCCGTACTCGGGATCCAAGTGGCGGACTTCGAGCCTCGCCACCGATTCCCGCCGCATGCCCGTGTAGCGCGGCCGGCCGAACGAGATGCGCGGATCGATGACGATCACCTTGGGCTCGTCGGGCGTACGCTTGCGCGTGAAGGGGTAGAGGCGCGCCACGACGCCCGTCTTGTCCCACTCCACCCTGCGGAGATAGGCCTCCAAGATCTTCCTCATCGCCAGCTGACCAGAGCGGGATGGTACAGGCGAAGCAGCCCAGCGATCTGGTCCGTCGAGCAGTTACCCCGCTGGATCCAGATCACCTTCGGCGGATGACCAAGCACGAAACTCCGCTGGTGAAAGTCTGCATCCTTCGACACGATGATGTACCCTTGGCGGGCGGCATAGTCCCAGACTGTGCTGTCGTCGGCGGTTTGAGGCCTTCGTTCCTGACGTGGGTGGAGTCGGGGTACAGATCGCTGAGGAGGGCCAGCAGGCGTCGGACTAACGCCGTACTAATCACGGCGCCGACCGTCAGCCCTTCCGATCGCGGATTCCGTGTCTTCCTACTGATTTGTGGGCCGCAGATTTAGGCTGGAAAGGAGGAAGGGGATGTAAACCAACCCGAGAGGATTCAGTGAATCCTTAAGCAGTCGGAGCCGTGCGCGGCGGATGGCGTCCCCCGCCGACCGCGCGTTCGCCACGAACTCCTCGAAGAACGCCTCAGCGAACGGCGTTGCCAGGGACTCGAAGATCGTAATCTCGGTGCCGATTACACCTGAAGCGCCGGCCGTCGCCACGAACGCGCTCACGAGCTCGAGCGCCTCTTCGGGTGCGACGCGTGTCGTGCGGCAGCCGTTCATGAAAACGATCGGGCGTACGGTCCTCCAGCGAATCTTCCGCAAATTATTCCGCGCGATGCGCGGCCCGTCCCGTGGGCCCACTTCGAGAAATGGTCCTTCGATTTCGTGCATGCCGCCGTGGCAGTAGAAATAGACGATTGGCGCGGTCGTCGTCGTCATAGCCTTCATGGCCGCATCCCGGGTAACCGAGACCTGCTGCGGGATACCAGTTCTCAGGTCGAGGTTCGCCAGATGTGTCGCGCGTCCACTCATCGTGGGATCGGTTGAAACGGCAATCGTGAACGATGGCGCGTTCGACGTGATGAATGTCGGCACCTCGGGCGGCGAAGATTGCCCGGCTCCGATCGACACAGGAAGGCCGAGGGCGTGACGGAAGCCCCAAAAGCCGCCGGCGCATACAACGTCGTCATTGTCACGGTTCGGACAGTCGCCGTTAAGACAAGGCTCGTCAATCAGATTGCGGCCGAGGGAACGTATGAACGCGGGGCAGAGCCGCATCTCGTTGTCAGGCCGCGAGATATCGAGCGCATGGTCATAAAGGATGGCAATGGGCAGAACGGAATTCGCCGCTTCCTTCAATGCAAACTGCACATGGCCACTGCGGCGCATGAGGTCACGCAGCGAGTCAGCGGCATCAGGACCGCCGGATAGCTTGTCGATGATTGCATCCCACAAGACGCGCCCGCGTCGCGCCAGATCGAGAAGATCCGGCATGACCGTGTCGACGGTCCGTGGGGCCGAGAACCGATACGTATCCGCCGTCGTCCACTCCTCGGTTTTGCCCCATGCCGCCTGGCGGAATCCTTTTCGTGCGCGGGTGATGTGATCCTGCAGCTCGAACTCTCCGAACGTGCTACTTCGCGGCCCGAATCCTCCGCTCTCGCCATAGAAGCGGAACGAGTGCGTGCCGTCCTCGTTTTGATTGAGCATCACCGACAGGCGTGGCGACTCCAGTTGGGCGAGATACCTCGGAGAGAGGGTCCTGGAGAGCACATAATCGGCTTTGACCGTGGGCGCCTTTCCCGTTCCAACCGGCACCGCGATGTTGCGTGATTGAATGAGTACGCCGCGGGAATAGAAGCTGCAGCGCATGCCGCACTGTCGCGTCGCGTCCGGTGCTCGAAAAGCGAAGAACATGCGCCGCTGCAGCAATGTCTCGTTGATGTTGGGCTCCGCGGCGCGTTCAGAGACGATCACAGCGCCAGACTCTTCGATGCGAAAGCGCCCCGCGCGTGGGCCTTCGATCGTCAATCCATCGTCGTTCGTGAACATCACGACGTCAATTACCGACCCGGCCTCGAGATCTTCCGGCAGCGATCGTTCTGATTCAGCTGCACCTTCGACGCGTGCACCGACCTCGATGAAGTAGTAGTGGCGCCCTCCGGGCGCGACGATAAGCCGCTCCGGGTGACCGCTCTCGTTCGCGAATCCAGTGCTGACGACACGCTCCGGTCGCGTCATCGGGCCACTGAGAGATTCGATGTCTGCGCCCTGGGCAGGCCTGTAAGCCTTCAGCGCATCCGTAGCGAGTTCGATAAAGTTGAACGACCGAGGATGAATGCCGACCGACGCGCCGATTTCATCGAGTCGCACCTTCGGACTTCGACCAAGTGCGCTTGCAATCGCGCGTATCTTCGCGACGCCGCCCGTCAGCGGACTGCGCTCGCGAGCGTGTGCTTTTGCCAGAGACGAAGCGACCTCGTCGACGTCAATCGTGACGCGAGGCTGCGGTTCAAAGTCTGTAACGAGCCCGAGCTCGATGCCGGCGCGGGCCCGCCGCCTCTCGAGAACGTCCCGATACCGCTGCTGTTCTTCGGGCGATAGATCCTGGAGCATGTCGACGAGGCGTGTCAGGAAGTGCCCAGCGGCGTCCTTCCCGAGGACATCAAACAGCGCGGTGAGAACACCGACCCGCGATGCCGCGTCGGGCAGTGTTTCCGCCGATCCAGCGGCCCGCGCGAGAAACTCCTCCCGCCTTTCGCGGCTGCGACGTGCCAGCGCGGCGTAACCGAAGACCTGAACTGCGGGATTCGGCACTAACTCCAGCACGGCGGCCGCCGCGAGCAACTCCTCCTTGCGAACTAACATGATCGTCCGCACGAGGCGGCGTGGGTCACGTGCGGCGTCACCGACAAACTGCTTGAGCCACTCGCGGTCGGTCACTTCCGCAGATCGCCCTCTTCGAGTTCCACTAGCCCGCTGCCAAGGACATATTCCGGTGCACCGACGCCCGCTGTCAAAGCGACGTCGTTTGGCGCGGCTGCTGCGAGCGCTAGAACGCCGTCCTCAATACCGATGCGGAAGCACTTGAAGCCAAATGCCAGTGTCGTCTTACCGTTGTAAGTCACGACGCCGCTCGACGCCTTCGAAATATCGACGTCGAGCTTGCCGCCGGCGACCTGCTGAATCACGGGCACGTCGAGAGCCAGACTGCCGCCACCGGACTTCTCGGCCTTCACCGTGATGCTCGGCGACTTTAGTGTCTCGGTGATCAGGAACAGCTGTCCCTTTCCGAGGACGTATCTGTCGAGTACGGGGTTGCCGACATCAATGTCGACGTCGCGAAGATACTGCCCGACTGACAATGGCATGACGCTGTCATACAGTACGTTCGTAAACTCGAACTGAATGGTCTTCGCGTTCTGGTAGGCGGCGTCGATACCGAGCTTCGCACCGGCCAGCGCGCCCAGAACATTTCCGAGGACGTTGATACCGATGCCGAGCTTCATCTTGCTCGACGTCTGGCCACTGACGTGGGCGGCCGCCTGATCGCGTGTAATCGCAGGCAAGTTCGCACCAGGGTTCGTCAGCAACTGATCGAGCGTCCCGAGCTTCATCTGATCGCGGTCTCGGCCAACGAGATCGAGCGGGTTGATGTTCGCACGAGGAATACGAACGACGCTATAGCCAAGCTGCGCAAGGTAATTGGTCGCGTTGTCTCGGCAAAGGCCCATGGAGCTATTCCTTTCTGTTCTTACGCATTCGACGGGATCGATAAAAGCGTCAGTACCGGCACCGCCCTAAAGTCGGCGACTAATGCCAAGCCCATCTTAGTTCTTCGTCGGAGGAATGCTATCCGCAGGGCGTGGCTAAATCAAGACCCGACTTTTACCTTGAATGTGTGGTTCTTCTCGACCGCCTGGCTTGCTGCCGCTGTTGCCCAGCCACTCCTATCGTTCGCCTTGACCAAGACGTGAGAACTCGGGATAGGTTCTTTGAGCGACACGGGCCCTTTGTGACCTATGTGAACGAGAGCGAGGCACTCGACCTAATGAAGACAGTAACCGGCGCTGTCTCCCGCGGGGTCCAGGTCGGCGCGCCGCCGAGCCTGGCCGACGTGCAGGACCGTGTTCGCGTCGTACTGGGATCTCGAGACGAGCCTCCGCGAGGTGAGGTTCTGGAAGGGCTCGAAGGCCGAGCTGCTCGACCAGGGGACGCGGATGCTCACCGTCTTCCATGCGGATCAGGATCCGGCGACGAAGATCGTCGATGTCCAGCGCCGGCTCACCGTGCCGCTAATCGATCAGCAGACGGGCGAGGTGCTCGACCGTGAGTTGGTGGTCGTGATGGATCTACTCGAGCGGGATCGCGAGGGGCACTTGGTCGTCGTCGATCTGAAGACGGCCGGGCGCAAGTACACCGAGCTGCAGGTGGTGACTTGCTACAAGAGCCGTTAGTACAGGCCATAAGCCGCTTCCAAAGGCCACCGTACGAGAAGTCACCCCTATTGACGGCTATGGAGGAAGCCCGTACCTTTCGGGCGGTGAGGCACGTGAGACTGGATGCGGAGGAGGCCACATGTCCTTCTGGGAAGCTTACTTCGCGTGCGCCGGGGGTGTAGTTCTCAGCGTCATCATTCCCGTGCTGTCGAAGTCCGTCCAGCAGCAGTTCGCCACCGGGGAGCCGGCCGCAGTTGGAGGTGCCCTGCGCCTGCTGCGGCTGATCTGGCGACACACTCGGCGGTATTGGGCGTTGGCCCTGTTGTCCCTCGCGGTGGCAGCACTGATCGCTCTCGTCATGGGCGACACGCTCTCAACCGTGAAGGCAGCGGTGATGGCGGGCTATCTCTGGGACTCGACCCTCCAGAAGATCAGCGGGCGCCCATGACGCTCCAGGAACGCGTCAGCAAGACTGTCTGGCCGTCCGCGACCGCTCAGGAAGACTTGATCCAGCCCGCAGGCGTGGCCGGCGTCTGGGAGCGGAAGATTCATGGCGAAGGAGTCACGGTGGCCGTCCTCGACTCGGGGGTGAGGGAAGACCGTCTCGGCGATCGATTAGTCTGGAGTGAGAACCTTACTGACGATCCCGGACCAAACGACACCCTTGGCCACGGCACTGAGATGGCCGCATTCATTGTTGGCTTTGCGCCGAAGGCGAAAGTCGCCAGCATCAAAGTGATCGACGAGGATGGAGTCACGCGTGACCGGGTCATCCGCGCACTCGAACTTTGCGCGAAGCGCTCGGCGGAGATCGGCGTCGTCAACGTTAGCTTAGGAATCCGCCGCCGGTTCTGGCGGTGGACGTCGTGTAAGGCGGACAGACTCTGCACACTCTGCACGAAAACGAACGAGCTCGCGCGCGCGGGGCTAATGATTGTCGTCGCTGCTGGGAACCTTGGGCCCGGGCCTGATACGCTGACCTGTCCCGCGATGGCAGCAGACGCTCTCTCCGTCGGCGCAAGTGCCGTCACCGCGCCGGGCCTTGTCGGCGGCTTCCTCGCCCGTCACTTCACGAGTTTTTACTATGGCTTGGGCGAGGGATCTACGGGTACCTCGGTGTCCGCCGCTCTCACGAGCGGAGGAGTTGCATTGCTCGTCTCAGCCTTCCCCGACGTAACACTCGCGGAGATCAAAGACGCGACGCAGACGACAGCCACCCGCCAGGAAGGCGAAGACGGCCCTAGGGAGGTCCACTGGTATCGCACCTACAAGCTCATAGACCATCGACGGAGGGGGCAAACGTTCGATCCCCGCCTTGGCTACACGCACTATCAGGCCGGCCTGGAGCTACGGAAGGGCGGGAATGACGCGCGCAGCATCGCCGAGTTCGAAGCCGCGGTGAGTCTGGCGCCGACGAGCGCTTACTTCTACAACGAGCTCGGGCGCGCGTATCTGGCGGGGAACGCCATCGAGCGTTCATTCGCAGCGTTTCAAGAGGCCGTTCGGCTTCACTGGAAGCTGGCTGCCGCCCACAATAATCTTGCGTTGGTGTTCGAGAGATTGCACCGATGGAAAGAGGCGCAGGCCCACTACGAGACCGCGTTGAGCTTCGATCCAGACAGCGCGCAGGTGCAATCGAACCTGGAACGCGTCCGCCGGGTGCTCGGACGAATTCAAGGTCTTGAGAACGCAGGCGCGATCGTTGTGTAGGCCGGGCTCAGCGCTCGTGTGAATGACCGCGCGGTCCCCGAACTGCGAGAGTCTCTCGGTAGCCCTCGACGAGCGTGGGCCGCGGAACATTGATGAATCTCCACCGCAGGAGGATTCGCGAATGAATCGAATCACCTTGGTCGCTCTCCTCGCGCTCGCCCTGGGCGGCTGCGCCTGGGTCACTCATCAAGAACTTGCAGAAGATAAGGACGATGCGGCCGAAGGGATTCGTTATTACCAAGCGTCGCCGTATCTCTTAGTCCACTCTGACGGCAAGGGGGGACTGGTATGGAAGATCATCTACCTCCCTGACCAGACGAAGAAGATGGTGGCCAAACCCGTCAATCTCCTCTCGAAATCGGAGAGCACGTTGAACTTTGACAATGGTGTGCTGACGTCCGCGAAGGACGTTTTGACCGCGGACGTCGTGCCGAAAGCGATCATCGAGGCCGTCCAGAAAGCCGCATCGAGCTTCTTAGCAATGGCTCGAGCTGAAGTACCAGAGCAGGAAGTCCCGGCCCCGCATCTATACAAGATCGTGGTGACGGGACGATAGTCGAATTTTTCGGAGGCCCTGGGGATGTACCGATCAAGGTTACCGTGCGCCCAGAGGGAAAACGATGACGCGCCGGGCCCCCGCCATGCTGTTCGCCATGCTCGTGACGGCACTGATCGGTGGCTGCACGAACATCGCCGTGAAGAAGGTGACCTGTAGCGCCGTCGGAGATGTCCCGGTCCCTGTTGAACTTGAGAACTGAGTAGCGACGGCTCCCTGGTCGGCGTGAGAATCGCGTCGACCAAGACAAGGTCCCCAACGCCGGGGCCAAGGAGCCGCCAATGACGAAGAGAACAGAGAAGGCCGAGCGAACGCAAGCGGAGAATGGGACGGGCCGGGAGCCGGCTCAGCTGGTGGAGCCGATGCTGGCCGGGATGACGACCACGCGCCAGCACCTGCTCGCGTGGGTTCACGCGCAGGGGCTGGCCGCGCTGGACGAACTGTTTCGGGAGGAAGCCATCGCCCTGGCCGGGCCGAAGGGGCGCCATCAGGCGCCGCGGACCCATCATCACTGGGGGACGACGGCGACGGAGCTCACCTTCGGGGGCCGGCGGGTGCAGGTGCGGCGCCCCCGGGTGCGGGGCACGACCGGCGGGGAAGCGACCTTGCCGTCGGTGGCGGCGTTTCGAGGTCGCGATCCGCTCACCGCGCGGATGATGCAGCAACTCCTCGCCGGGGTGTCGACGCGCGCGTATGAGAGCAGTCTCGAGGCGCGGCCGAGCGGGCGGCGCACCCGCGGCAGTAGCAAGAGCGCCGTCAGTCGGAGTGTGGTGCGGCGGACCCGGCAGCGACTGCACGAGCAACTCACGCGGCGCCTGGAGGGGCTCGAGGTGGTGGCTCTGTTTATGGACGGCGTCGTGGTGGCGCAGCAGACCGTGATCGTGGTCCTGGGGATCACGCGCGACGGGACCAAGGTGCCGCTGGGGCTGCGGCTGGGCTCGACGGAGAACGCCGTCGTGTGCACCGACGCCCTGCAAGACCTGCTGGCCCGAGGCCTCACGCTCACGGGGCGGGTGCTGTGCGTGATCGACGGCGGCAAGGGATTGCGCAAGGGGCTCGGCGATGTCTTCGGCGACGCCGCGCTCATCCAACGCTGTCAGCTGCACAAAGGGCGCAACCTCGACGCGCTCGTCCCCACGGCGCGGCAGGCCTACGTCCGGGCCGCCATGCGCCGGGCGTATCAGGCGGCCAGCGTCCCGGCCGCGCGCCGCCAACTGACAGCCCTCGCGAGGTGGCTGGAGCGGAACGGTCATGCCGATGCCGCGGCCAGTGTGCGCGAAGGGCTGGAGGAAACGCTGACGGTGCTGAAGCTGGGGCTGCCCCCGGCGTTGCGCCGCTTCTTTGCGACGACGAACTGCATCGAGAATCTCATCGGGACGCTGCGGCACGTCACGCGGAACATCAAGCGCTGGCGCGACGGGGACATGCGGCGGCGCTGGCTCGGGCTCGGCCTGCTGCGCGCCGCCGAGCGTTTCCGACGCATCAAGCGGCATGGAGAGCTGGGCACGCTCGTGAACGCGCTCGGAACCGGGACGGCCACAGAGCGTGCCGCGTGAGTCGTCGTGGCCACCGTCGACGAAAAAGCCAGGGCCACAATTGGCTCAGGATCGATCTTCCCGAGGGGGGCCGCTATGTCGGTATCCCCTGCGCTGCTGTGAACTGAGGGTATGATGCCCTGCCGCCGCACTCAGCGAACTTCAACAGCGAGCGGGACAACTCCAATGGGTTCGAATCCTGGCACGGCCGCACTCTTCTCAAACGCCTCCCGGTATGCTGACGCCGCAGAGCGTTTCCTCAAATAACGGTCCACCGTGATCGTTACCTTCAGTGAGCCGTCACCGTTCGCGAAGAAGACGGCCCTCGTCGCGATCGGCTTGCCAACCGCGGTCTCGTTCGGCCCGGTGCCGGATTGTTCGGTGATCCCGGAAAAGAACTGATTGACCGCACGCAGCGAGGCAACGAAGTTGCGAGGGAGCAGAGCGGCACATTCGTTGGTCATCGGGAAGGGCTGCGCGCTGGTGGCGAGCGGGACGGACAAGACCGCCGTCGTCAGCAGTGCCGTGAGCCATCCACGTCGTGATCGCACATCCCTGCCGCTGACGTCCCTGCTCATGTCCATTCGTCCTTTCGTTTCGCAAGCCGAAGCGCGGCGCTGTAGTGCATCACTTTCAAAGTGATGCACTACCCCTTGCTTCCGGGTCGCCCGGGATTTTCGCCTCTGGGGTTTCGTACCAGATGCCTTCGGCTCGGAACCGCTCGACGACCCATTGCGAGGCGGAGCGGTCGCCGGCGCGTAGATTTCCAGCACGTATTTAGCAAGCTCGAAGCGATGGTCGCGCGCGCGCGCATGGCCTCGAAGCAGTATGGTGAGCAGTAGGAACGAGGAACGAGGAACTACGCCTCGTTCCTCGTTCCTCAGATGTACGTGTGGGTAATGACCTCTAAGCGGTGGCCGTTGGGGTCGTTGAAGTAGAAGCCGCGGCCAGTGTGCAGGTGGTTGATCTGCATATCGTCCTGCATCGGCCCGCTGCCGTAGGCCAGCCCTTCGCCCTTGACGCGGTCCAGGATCGTGTCGAACTCCTCGTCCGAGA
>Ga0207646_10004286_pt1 | contig 15570 bp, 15 predicted proteins | sample KBSK5502metaG_FD_184343 | JGI IMG/M metagenome (GOLD analysis project Ga0207646, IMG submission 184343) | Corn, switchgrass and miscanthus rhizosphere microbial communities from Kellogg Biological Station, Michigan, USA - KBS K5-50-2 metaG... | ecosystem: Host-associated > Plants > Roots >... | reverse complement strand
AGCAAGGAGCAGCACGTCACGATCACCGCGTCGAGCGGCCTCAGCAAGGACGAGGTCGACCGTCTGGTGAAGGAGGCCACGGCCCACGCCGAGGAGGATCGCCGCAACGTCGAGCGGATCCAGACGCGGAACGAGGCCGACACGTTCGCCTATCAGATGGAGAAGACCCTCCGCGACCTGGGCGACAAGGCCCCCGCCGACGTCAAGAAGGACGTCGAGGAGAAGATCGCCGCGCTGCGCGAGGCGCTGAAGGGCGACGACACGCAGCGCATTCGCTCAGCAATGGACGACCTTCGTCAGGCCGCGACGAAGATCGGCGAGCAGATGTATCAGCAGCAGGCCCCCCAGGGTGGCGCCGAGCAGCAGCCACCGCAGGACGGCGAGCCCGCCGGGACCGCGGCCGGCAAGAAGGACGGCGACACGATCGAAGGCGAGTTCAAGGAGCAGAGCTAACTCGTACGCCCGTATTCGATAACTCGGACGCACGAAGAGCAGCGCCGCCGGAGGATGACTCCGTGCGGCGCCGCTTTTTCTACGTAGTCGCCTTGCTCTTCGCTTTGCTTCCGGTCATCGCCGGCTGCGCCGCGTACGCCGCGCAAAGCATCCCGAAGTAGGTCGGCGCCTCGTAGGAGAGGAAGTCGCCGCGCCAACGGTCGCCGATGGCGCCGTGCAGCATCAGCATCTGCCAGAAGCTGTCGGCCTTCGCCTCGCTCACGAACGCGGGCTCGAACGAGAGCAGCTCCCCGAGCGCGTCGCGCTTAATTAGCTCGACGACGCGGTCGTCGAAGATCTTCGACGCCGGGCTGTAGCCGTACGGTCCCTTCGGGTCGTGCGCGTGTCCGTGGTCGCATGAGGCGATGAGCGCGACGCGCTTGCCGCTCGCCTCCGCCGCGGACGTGATCGCGCGCCCGGCGGTCACGTGCGCATCCCAGGAGAGGTCCCGCGCCGGCGCCACCATCACGATCGGCTTCGGCGGATCGTGGCGTCCGCCCATGAAGTGGAGCGGCACCTGCGTGCCCCAGTCCATCGGCATGACCGCGGCCGCCGCATCGTTCGCGCCGTAGGAAACGCCGACCATCGGGACGCCGGCGTCGCGGACCGCCGCGCCGACGGCGCGCGCGAGGTCACGATCCACCGGGCAGCGCATCGTGACCGGCGCGGCCCCGCCCTCCAGCGTCCCGACCATCGTGCCCGATGTGACGACGGCCATCGCGCCCTCGACGTGCACCTGGTGAGGCGTGAGGACGATCGTGACCTCCGGTGACGCCGACGCGAAACGTCGACCCAGCTCTTCCATGCCGGCCCGCGTGCGCGCCGCGAGCGGCCGCTGCTCGGGCCTGCACCACTCCGCGATCGCCATGCTGCCGTGTGGCGCGATAGCGGCGAAGACGAGGCCCATCTACGAGAGGCGGGCACTCACCATCGCGATGACGATGAGGACGGCGAGCACGATCTGCGCGATCCCAAGGCGACGCAGCCGGTCGATCGCCTTCGGCATCTCAGCAGCCGCGGCGGCGTCGCCGGCGGCGGCCTTCGGGCCGATCTCGAGCATGCGCCGGACCGCCGGCTCGACGACGCCGTGGAGCAGGCCGAGCAGGACGAGCGCGAGCAGGATCCCCAGACCGAGCACGATGGTCCAGCGCTGACCGAACGGATCGAGGAACTGCTGCGCGCGCTGCGTGGCGATGAGATTGAGGAATCCGGTGAGGATGGTGAAGTCAGCGACGCGCCCGATGTAGCGGACCTGCCGGGGGACGATCTGCGCCATCACCGGTCGTCGCGCCGGCGGCGGGACCGCGAGCAGCGCCGGTAGCTGGACGACGAGCGTGTAGAAGCCGCCGCCGACCCAGAGGATCGCCGTGAGGACGTGTAGGAATTGCATCAGAAGACGGAAAAGCTCCACCGGCAGCCCGGATAATGACAGGTAATGGCCACCCGCACCGATCTCTACGACGTGCTCGGCGTGCCCCGGAACGCGACCGAGGAGCAGATCCGCAGCGCCTACCGGAAGCTCGCACGGCAGTACCACCCGGACGTGAACAAGGAGACGGGCGCCGCGGAGAAGTTCAAGCAGATCACCGAGGCGTACGAGATCCTCGCCGACGCCGACCGCCGCCAGCGCTACGACATGTTCGGGAGCGGTCAGGGCCTCGGCGACTTCGGCATCGGCGATCTCTTCGAGACGTTCTTCGGCACCGACTTCCGCCGGCGCGAGCCGCGCGGCCCGATGCGCGGCGCCGACCTGCGCATGGAGATCGAGATCGACCTCATCGACGCGGTGCGCGGCGGCGAGCGGACCATCCGCGTGCCGCGCCTCGAGATGTGCGAGCGCTGCGAAGGCAGCGGCGCCGAGCCCGGGTCAAAGGTCTCGACCTGCGCGACCTGCGGCGGGCGCGGCGAGATCCGTCAGGTGCAGCAGTCGGTGTTCGGGCGCTTCGTGAACGTGTCGACCTGCCCGCGCTGTGGCGGGGCGGGCAAGACCGTCGATCAGCTGTGCACGCGCTGCCGCGGCGAAGGTCGCGAGCGCAAGGATCACGAGCTCTCGCTCGACATCCCGGCAGGGATCGACGACGGACAGCAGCTGCGCGTCGCGGGCGAGGGCGAGGCCGGACTGCGTGGCGGCCCCTCCGGTGACCTGTATGTGCTCATCCGGCTGAAGGAGGAGCCGTTCTTCCGGCGCGAGGGCGACGACCTCGTGCATGTCCTGCGCATCTCCCCCGCGCAGGCCGCGCTCGGGGACGAGCTCGAGGTGCCGACGCTCGAGGGCGCGCGGGCGGCGGTGAAGGTGCCGGCGGGCGCGCAGCACGGACAGATGATCCGGCTGCGCGGCAAGGGCGTGCCGCACCTCGGCTCGTCGGGCCGCGGCGATCAGCTCGTGTACCTCGACCTCGCCGTGCCGCGCTCTCTGACGAAGGAGCAGCGCGCCCTCTATCGGCAGCTGCATCAGCTCGAGGGCACACCCGAGCAGATCGACGACGACGATGCGCGCAACGTCTTCGACCGCTTGAAGGACGCCATCGGCGGCGAATGACGCCGCGCTGGCTCGAGCTGGCGGTCCCGGCGCACGCGGAGGCGGTCGAGGCGGTGAGCGAGATCCTCGGCCGCTTCGGTCGGGGTGGCATCGCGGTCGAGGTCCCGCTGGAACCGCGCGGCGGTGCCGACCATACGGTGAAGGCGTACCTGGTGGAGGACGGCGAGTCCTTCGCGAAGGTCTCCGACATCCGTGACGCGCTTGGTCACCTGCAGGCGTTCGGGCTTGGACCCATCGGCGAGCTCGCGGTTCGCATGGTCGAGGACAAGGACTGGCTCGAGGCGTGGAAGGCGGAGTTCGTCCCGATCCGGATCGGTCGCTTCGTCATTCGTCCGACCTGGAGCGCCGCGCGACCCGAGGACGCGCTCGAGCTGGTGCTCGATCCGGGGATGGCGTTCGGGACCGGCCTGCACCCGACGACGCGCCAGTGCCTCGAGGCGCTGTCACAGGTCGCGCTCGAGGGGAAGAGCGTGCTCGATGTCGGCACCGGCTCGGGCATCCTCGCCATCGCCGCCGCGAAGCGCGGCGCGTCGCCCGTCGTCGCGGTCGACACCGATCCGGTCGCGGTCACCGCGGCTCGCGAGAACGCCGAGCGCAACGCGGTCGCGATACCGATCGGCGAAGGGAGCGCCGCCGACGTGCCCGGACGCTTCGACGTGGTCGTGGCCAACCTCGTCTCGCCGGTACTCCAGCGCATCGCGCCGCATCTCGCCGCGCGGCTCGCGTCGCGCGGGACGCTGCTCATCGCGGGTGTGAGCGTGCCCGCGGAGCGCGACACCCGCGAGGCCTTCGCGCAGCTGCGCCTGTCGGCGATCGACCGCACGCAGTCGGACGACTGGGTCGCGCTCGCCCTCGGCCGCTGATGGATCGGTTCTTCGTCGACACCAGCGCGATTCGCGGCGAATCCATCGAGCTCGGTGGCGCGCAGGCCCGGCAGGTCGCGTCGGTCCTCCGCTTACACCCGGGCGACGAGATCACACTCCTCGCCGGCGGTCGCGAGCACATCGTCACGCTCGCCTCGGTGAGCGCATCGCGTGTGACCGGAACGGTGCGCGAGGCGCGCGCGGCGTCGGGCGAGCCGCGCGTAGCGATCGCGCTCGGTCTGCCGCTCCTGCGCGGCGATCACAGCGAGGAGATCGTCGAGGCCGTCACGCAGCTCGGGGTGTCGCGCATCGCGCCGTTCGTGAGCGCGCGCTCGGTCGCGCGCGTGTTGCCTGAGCCGAAGCGCCGGCGGTGGGAGCGCATCGCGCGCGAAGCGGCGGAGACCGCCCGCCGCGGCCGCGTCCCGGAGATCGAGCCGCTGCGACGCTGGGACGAGCTGCTCGTCGCGCTCCGCCGGCCGCTCCTCGTCGCCTGGGAGCGCGAGACCGTGATGCGCGTCCGCTACGCCGTGCCGGCGAACGTCGCCTCCCTCGCTATCGTCGTCGGTCCCGAGGGCGGGCTCACCGAGGATGAGATCGTGCAGGCCCGCAAACGCGGTGCGGTGACGGTCTCGCTCGGCGCCCGCAACCTGCGCAGCGAGACCGCGGCGGTGGCCTTCGTGTCGCTCATTGCCGACGCGCTCGGCTGATGCCGGCGTAAAGCCCGAAGCAGCCGCCTGAGAGGAACGCGATCAGCGACACGAGGGGGTAGAAGCCGTCGAGCTGCACGAGCGGCGCTAGAGCACGGCGAATGCCCGTTGCTCGTCATACCTCCACGACGCCGCGCGCCTGCAGCTCGCTGCGGTCATAGAGAAGACGTCGCGTCATGATGCGCACGAGCGGCGCGCCGGTCCGCACGTCGGCGCGGAGTCCGGCCGTCAGCCGACGTACGACGATGACCGCGAGCACGATCAGGCCGGCGACGACGGACGGCGTCACGCCCTCCTGCTCCCAGATGACGGCCGGAAAGACCGCGAAAGAGAGAAGGCTCGCGAGCGGCACGAGCCGCCGCGGATGCGGCCGCACGACGAAGCGGGCGACGACCGCGAAGGCGAGCGGAACGCCCATGATGAGCGCGGCGACCGGATCGGCCGCGAGCGCGAAGCCCCAGCCGGTGGCGTTCGCGCGTCCGCCATCGAAACCGTGAAAGATTGGCCACGCCTGACCGATCACCGCCGCCACTCCGCACGCGAGCTGCGTCTCGAGCGGCAGACCCAGCGCACGCGCGATGAGCACGGCGGCGATGCCCTTCGCCGCGTCGAGCAGGCCGCCGGTGAGGCCCCACCATGCGCCGACGCTCTGCATGAGGTTGCTGCCGCCGAGCTTGCGTGACCCGGTCGCGCCGAGATCGACGCCCTTCGCGCGGGCGATCAGGTAGGGGAACGAGACCCCGCTCAGCACGTAGGCGATGACGACGGCGACGACGAGCACCACGCGTATTCTCGATCGCGACATGCAGGACTGTGTCTTCTGCCGCATCGTCGACGGGAAGATTCCCGCGACCGTCGTGTACGAGGACGACGACGTGATCGCGATCAACGACGTCTATCCGCGCGCGCCGTTCCACGTCCTGGTGCTGCCGCGCACGCACGTCGCGAAGCTGTCGGAGCTCGACGACGAGCGCCTGGGTGGCCGCCTTCTGCAGATCGCGCGCAAGGTCGCGCAGGAGGGCGGCGTCGGCGACAACTACCGGCTCGTCGTGAACAACGGCGCCGGCGCCGGCCAGAGCGTGAGTCACGTGCACTTCCACGTCATGGGCGGTCGATCCTTCGCCTGGCCTCCGGGATGAGCTGGTCATATGCGCATCTTTACCGACCAGCCGACGCGCCGCGCCGGTATGATTCGCACGTCTCCAGCGTGTCTTCTAGGACCGAAAGGCGGGTGACAGCTGACCATTGTCTGAAGTGATCGTCGGCGAAGGCGAGTCGTTCGAGGCCGCCCTCCGCCGGTTCAACAAGAAGATCCAGCAAGCCGGGATCCTCGCAGAAGCCCGCCGCCGTGAGTTCTATGAGCGCCCCGCCGCGCGTCGTAAGCGCAAGGAAGCAAAGCGGCGCAAGCGCTAGACCGGAGATCTCGCCGATCGCATCCGCGCTGAAAGAACGGCTCGAAGCCGATCTTCGGGCTGCCATGAAGTCAGGTGACGCACCACGCCGCGACGCGCTGCGCTTCGTGCTGGCCGCGGTGCACAACGAGAAGGTCGCACGGAACAAGGGCGAGCTCGACGAAGCCGCGGTGACGGACGTCCTCCAGAAACAGGCGAAGATGCGCCGCGATTCGATCGACGCGTTCCGCAAGGGCGAGCGGGCGGAGCTCGTCGCGAAGGAACAGGCGGAGCTCGACCTGATCCAGAGCTATCTGCCCGCGCAGCTGTCCGAGTCGGACGTCCGCGCGATCGTTGACCGGGTCGTTGCTGAGACGGGTGCCGCGGGCCCGCGCGACATGGGCAAGGTGATGCCGAAGGTCCTCGCCGAGACGAAGGACCGCGCCGACGGCAAGCAGGTCGCGTCGATCGTGGGCGCGCGCTTGAAGGAGAAGGCCGGCTCGTGACGATGTCGCAGTCGCAGATCACGATCCTCATCCCCGATCCGGACGAGATGATGTTCGTGATCGGCGCGAATGACCAGAACATCGACCGCATCGAGCGCGAGTTCGCGGTGAAGATCGTCTCGCGTGGTGCCGAGCTGCGCATCAGCGGCGACGCGTCGAGCGTCGCGCGGGTGGGGGAGCTCGTCGGCGCGATGCGCACGCTCTCGGATCGCGAGGAGAGCCTGCGCAAGCCCGCGCTCGAGCGGCTCATCGGTGAGGCCAAGGATTCGCCCGTCGCCGCGCCGGAGCAGCTGCGCGACACCGTGGCCACGACGGTGCGCGGCAAGCGCATCTCACCTCAGTCGGAGAACCAGCGGCGCTATGTCGACGCGATCCGACGGCACGACCTCGTCTTCGCGACAGGGATCGCCGGAACGGGGAAGACATTTCTTGCGGTCGCGATGGCGGTCGCGGCGCTGCGCGATCGCAAGGTCGCGCGCCTCATCCTCACACGGCCCGCGGTCGAGGCGGGTGAGCGGCTCGGATTCCTGCCGGGTGATGTGACCGAGAAGATCGATCCGTATCTCCGTCCGCTCTATGACGCGCTGTACGAGCTGATGCCGCCTGAGCGATTCGCGCGCGCGCAAGAGCGCGGCGAGATCGAGGTCGCGCCGCTCGGGTTCATGCGCGGCCGCGCACAGCCGTACTCGGCAAATGTGCTCACGCCAAGTGGCTTCCGCGCTCTCGGAGGACTGCATCCCGGAGATGTGGTCATCGGTTCCGGCGGATACCCGACCGAAGTGCTTGGCGTCTACCCACAGGGCCGTCGGCCGATCTTCCGCGTCCAGTCGCAGGATGGGGCGTCGACCCTGTGCTGCGCCGAGCATCTCTGGAGCGTCTTGACGCCCGCGGATCGTCGCAACGGAAAACCGCGACGGGTCTTGCGAACCGACCAGATGATCGGGCGGCTGCGCCAAGCGCATCAACATCGTTTTGAGCTACCAGTCGTCTCGCGGCCGGTCGTCCTTACACGTCGAGACATTCCGATGGACCCGTACGCGCTGGGGCTGTTGCTTGGCGACGGCTGTGTCACGACATCGACGACGCCGATGTTCACGACGGCCGATAGAGAGTTGGCCGTCGCTCTCGAATCTGCTCTTCCCATGATCGATCTCGTCCAGAAATCCACCTTCGACTACGAGCTTCATCACGCGGCCGGGGGCCGCGGAGGTCTGAGAGCGACGAATCCGGCCACCGCGGTCCTACGCGAGATCGGCCTTGCTGGCCACCTCTCGCACACGAAGTTCGTTCCCCACGACTACCTGTACAACGCCCCGGACGTCCGTCTTGCGGTCCTGCAGGGGCTGCTCGATACCGACGGCGGGCCAGTGACGCAGGAGGGGCGGACATGTCGGATCCAGTACGTGACGACATCACCGCGATTGAAAGATGCGGTCGTCTTTCTGGTTCGCTCGCTGGGCGGCGTTGCGTACTGGAGAAAGCGACTCGCTGAGGGCCGTCGGCCCGGTCGCGCGCGCGGTCGGGACGTCGGATATCGACACGACGCGTATGTGGTCGACATCCGTCTGCCGTGGACGATCCCGCCCTTCCGTCTTTCTAGGAAGCTCGAGCTGTACGGCGCGACCGGTGGTGGCCGTCCGATGCGCTTCATCCACAGCATCGAGCCAGCGGGCGAGGAAGACACCCTCTGTATCAAGGTCGCGGCGCCCGACTCGCTGTACGTGACGGATGACTTCCTCGTCACGCACAACACGATCAACGAATCATTCATCATCCTCGACGAAGGACAGAACGCGACCGCACCGCAGATGAAGATGTTCCTCACGCGTCTCGGGTACGGTTCGCAGGCCGTGGTCACGGGCGATATCACGCAGATCGATCTCGAGCAGGGCCAGCGTTCGGGGCTTGTTGTCGCGCGCGAGATACTGGCGGACGTGGAAGGCATCGCCTTCGTCGACTTCGACGAGAAGGATGTGGTCCGGCACGAGCTCGTCGCTCGGATCGTCCGCGCGTACGACCGCCACGAGAAGACGACCCGATGATCCGTCTACCGGTCGAGCAGGGGCGGAGCATCCGCGTGGCGCTCGGCACGCCGCGCGCGCGCATCTGGATCTTCGTCGCGGTGAGCGGCCTGCTGACCGCGGCCGCGCTGCTCCTGTCGCCTCCGGCGACGGTCGCGTACGGCGTCGGCACGGTCGCGACGAGCGCGGTGAAAGCGCCGCGATCCGTCGCATTCGTGTCCGAGTCGCTCACGCAGGCTGAGCGTGAGCGCGCCGCGGCGGCGGTACCGAAGCAGTTCACCTCCAACCCGGCGATCGTCGCGACGTCGCGCGACCGACTCGCCCAGGCGCTCGCGGCGATCGGGCGCGTGCGCTCGGACACGGCGCTCACACGGGACCAGCGCATCACCGCGCTCTCCCGCCTGATCGAGGTCTCGATCGCGCCGCCGCTTGGTGCGGACGTCATCGATATGACCGGGGCCGAGTGGGACGCGGTGTCGAAGGAGCTCGACAACGTCCTGCGCACGCTCTACGGGCAGGGGATCCGTCCCGAGCAGCTCGACGGCGTGAAGACCGACACCTCGAAGGCGCTGCCGCCGGCGTGGACCGAGCGACAGAAACGCGTCGGCGCTGAGCTCGTGCGTCAGATGCTCGACGCGAACGTGCAGTCAGATCTCGCGGCGACAGCGCAGGCGCAGCAGATCGCGCGCAACGCCGTCGTGCCGGTGCAGGTGCAGGTCGTCGCGGGCGAGGTCGTCGTTCGCGAGGGCGCGGTGGTCACTGACCTCGACGTGGAGAAGCTGCGCGCTCTCGGTCTCTCGAGCCCAGGCATCGACTGGCGCGTCGCGGCCGGTCTGATCCTCTGGGCGCTCCTCGTCGCCGGCGTGCTCGCGCTCTTCGTCGAGCGGTACGCGAGCGAGGCGTGGTACGACGACCGCAAGGTCGCGCTGGTGATCCTCACGCTGCTCGCGATCACGGTCACCTCGCGCGCGCTCGTGCCCGGCCACACGATCCTCGTGTACTTCACGCCGTTCGCTGCCGCGGCGATGATGCTCACCGTCCTCGTTGGCGGGCGAACCGCGCTCGCGACGCAGATCGCGGGCGCGCTGCATGCCGGCATCATGTCCGGCCAGGTCGAGCTCGTCGCGTACGTCCTGGTGCCCGCGCTGCTGGGGATGGCCGCGGTGCGCCGCGCCACGACGGCCCGCGAGTTCGCCGCGGGCGCCGTCTTCGTCGCGTTCGGGAACCTCGGGGTCATCCTCGCGTTCCGCCTCGTCGGCCAGACGACCGACGCGCTGGGCATCGCCCAGCTCTCGATCGCCGCGGTCGTGAGCGGCGCCGGCGCCGGTCTGCTTGCGTTCGCGGCGATGGCGATCCTCGGCCACATCTTCCGCATCACGACGGTCTTCGAGCTGCGCGAGCTCGCCGATCCGAACCACCCGCTGCTCCGGCAGCTCCTGCTGCGCACGCCTGGGACCTACCACCACTCGCTGCTCGTCGCGAACCTCGCGGAGCGCGCGGCCGAGATGATCGGCGCCGACTCGCTCGTCGCGCGCGTGGGCGCGTACTACCACGACATCGGGAAGATGCGGAACCCGACCGCGTTCATCGAGAACCAGACCGGATCGAACCCGCACGACGAGCTCGACCCGCTGGTGTCCGCCGGCATCGTCGCGGCGCACGTCCGCGACGGCCTGGTGCTCGCGGACCGGAACCACCTTCCGGCGATGATCCGCGAGATGATCCCGGGCCATCACGGCACGAGCGTCGTGAAGTACTTCTATCAGCTCGCGCAGCAGCGCGGCCAGAATCCGGACGAGTCCGCGTTCCGCTACCCGGGGCCGCGTCCGCGCACGAAGGAGGCCGGCATCGTCATGCTGGCCGACGGCACCGAAGCGTCGGTGCGATCGCTGGTGGAGAAGAACCCCGACACGATCCGCACGATGGTCGACAAGATCGTCGACGAGCGCGTCGCCGACGGCCAGCTGAACGAGTGCGACCTCACGCTCCGCGACATCAGCCGGACCAAGGACGCCTTCTGCGAGCTGCTGCTGGGCGTGTACCACGAGCGCATCCCGTACCCCGAGGACCGCATCACGCGGATCCCGCAGCGGGTGGCGTCGGACCGCTGAGGATCGCGCTGCGCGGCACGGCGCCCAGCGATTTCGCGCGCGTCCGCCGCGCGATCCGCGCCGCCGCTGGGCCCTACGGCCTACCGCGCGACACGGCCGTGACGGTCGCCTTCATCGACGACGACGCGATGCGGGCACTCAATCGGCGCTACCGGGGCGTAGATCGCACCACGGACGTGCTCTCCTTCGGCCAGTCGCTGCCGGCCGGCCTGAAAGGCCTCGCCGCGGTCCCGCGCCTGGTGCGCGACCTTGACGGCAGGCTCGATCTGGGGGACATCGTCATCAGCGCCGCGCAGGCGCAGCGGCAGGCGCGCCGGCGCCGGCGGACGGTCGGCGCCGAGGTCGCCTTCCTGGCCGCGCACGGCGCGCTGCACCTGCTGGGCTTCGAGGATGAGACACCCGCTGGATACCGCGAGATGGTGCGTCTGGGCAAGGCTGCAACCGGCAAAGCTTCGGTAAAACCGTAATACCAAGGAAACGTCAGCAAGGAGTCGTCGTTAACTACGCCGTGATGAGGATGGGCCGGTTCCTTATGGCGCTGGCCGTCGCCCTGGCGCCCATCCTGTCGGCGCGGCCGGCGGCGGCGAGTACGAACGACCTCATCCAGCAGCTCGATCAGCTCACCAGGTCGTTCGCCGGCAGCGCCGGCATCTGGATCGCCGACCCGGCCACGAGCAAGGCCCTCTACACGCACAACCCCGAAGAGCAGGTCGTGACCGCGTCTCTCTACAAGCTCGCGCTCATGGCCGAGGCCGAGCGGCGCGTCGACGCCGGTGACCTGAAGTACACGGACACCATCACGATCGAGGACGACGACATCACCGACGACGGCTCGTTCGAGCCAGCGGGCACGACGATGTCGCTCGATGAGGCGCTCGAGTCGATGATCACGATCTCGGACAACGGCACGGCCCGCGCGCTCTGGCACGTGCTCGGGCCGAAGAACGTGAACGCGATGCTCGCGGCGCAGGGCATCCCGGACTTCCACGTCCAGATCGATCTCGACGAGGACAACGTCGCGACGCCGCACGCGATCGGCATGTTCATGACGCTCCTCGCGAAGCGCCAGCTCATCTCACCTGCCGCGTCGGACCGCATGCTCGCGCGCCTCGGCCGACAGCAGATCAACAACCGCCTGCCGGCGGCGCTGCCGAATGGCGTCGTGGTGGCGCACAAGACCGGGAACCTCCCCGGCCTCACGCACGACGCCGGGATCGTGTACACGAAGTTCGGTCCGCGCGTCGTCGTGGTGATGACCTGGGACGCCGACGAGCCCGATGCCGACTCGTTCATCGCGGACGTCGGGTCGCTCGTGTACAGCGCCGTGCTCGAGCCACCGGCGAACGCGAAGTTCGACGTTCCGCGGACGGCAGTCCTGGCGGACGTCGGCGGGTCGACCCGGATCACGGTGCCGATCACGAACATCGGCGGCAACCCTTGGGCCGCCGCCGGCACCAGCTCCTTCCGGCTGATCTGGGAGATGCGCGACGGCAAGGACTCCGTCGTCGCGACGTCCGCGGCGCCGATCGTGTTGCCGGCACTTCAGCCGGACAAAACCGCGAACGTCGGGGTTGTCCTGAACGTACCGAAGGCGGCCGGCGACTACAAAGTCACGATCGGGCTGATGGACGCGGATGGCCACGCGCTCGCAGCGCTCGGAGCGGCGACCGCGACCTTCGCGCTGCGCGCGCACCAGCCGTATCTGGTGAACGCCGACATGACGATGCCGACGGTCATGCACCAGAACGAGGCGTCGCTGCTCATCACGCACTACACGGCGCTGCCGACCGCCGGCACGAGCTCGCATCCGCTCGTGCTTACCTGGCGTCTCATCGACCCGCGCAATGGTCGCGCCGTCACGCAAGGCTCGCTGCCGGTCGGGTCGCTCGAGCCGGGCGCCGCCGGTGATTTCTTCGCGCCGTTCATCGCGCCGAACCTGCTCGGTCGCTACCGTCTCTCGTACGAGCTCCGCGAGCGCAACATCGCCGTCAGCGAGACGCTCACGTCGACCGTCACCATCACGGGCCCCCGGACGTACCCCGACGACGAAGGCGGCCGCACGCCCGGACCGCCGGTCCTGAAGGCGCCGTCTCCGACGCCGCGCTTCCGCTTCCCGGCGCCCTCCGGCAGCCTCGTGCCGAACATCCCGCTTCCGTCACTGCCGCCCGGACGCGCGACGCCATCGCCGCGCCCTAGCCCGTAGCGGTCGCAAGCGCCGCGGTGATGCTCGCCACGTGCTCGTCGATGTGACGCAGCGCCACACGCCGGATCACCCACTCGATCGATCGCCGGTGCTCGCCGAACGTGAACGCGTCCATGTCGAGCTCCTCATCGGTCACGCGGCGCACGAGCGCGATCATCGCGTCGCCGCGCTCACGTAGACAACGCCGCACCACGGCCGCGTCGGGCAGGCCGATGCGCCGTACGAGCCGCGCGTTCAGCTCGTTCGTCGTGTCCCAGCTGAACTCATGTACGGTGCCGCTACGCAGCCGCCGCTCGATCCACCTCCGCTGTCGCGCGAGACCGAGCGTGATGTGATGCGCGACGAATCCGAGCGACCAGCCTTCGGGCGACGTCAGCGGCCAGCTCGCCGGAGAGATCTCGACGATGAGCGCGTCGAGCTCGCGTGCGCGCCTGCCGATCTCCGCGGCGAGCGCCTCGCCACGCTCGGTCATACGACCTCGGCTGGCGGCACTAGCGCCAGCGGACGAGGATGTTCTCGCGCTGGAACGCGAACTTCGCCATGAAGAACACCGCGAGGTCGAGAAGGATGAGGAAGCTCGCGAACCCGATGAAGGTCTGATTGTCGATGACGACGCGGCCCGTCACTTGCGCGATCCCGATGCCGACCACCGGCACGACCACGAGGCCGCCGATCTGCTGCGCCACGCGCACGTCGTTCACGCGCGTCGAGATGAGGATGCCCAGGTTCACTGAGAGCAGCGTGAGCAGCGGGACCATCACGACGATGGCGAAGATCCAGCGTGGCGCGGTCACCGCGCGCGACGCCGCCTGGCTGCCGATGCTGATCACCGACACCAGGTAGATCGCGTAGGCCGCCCAGGTGACGATCACCGAGGGCACGGTCGACGCGAGGCTCTTCGCGAAAAGCAGCTCACCGACCCCAACGGGCGTCGCGAGGAGCGGCTCGAGCGTGCGTGCGGACTTCTCGCCGATGACCGAGTAGATCGCCATCGTGAGCGGCACGACCGTCGGGATGAGCATGAACAGGATCAGGAAGTAGGTCGCGATGAAGCCCTGCACCGCTTCCTTTGGGTCGAGGCCGGCCACCGCGGGCGCGGCGGCGTAGAGCGCCTGCACGTCGCGCTCGCTCGGCGGGTTCACCGCCGCCGCCGCGACGGCCGCGATCCCGGCGGCGAGGATGACCGACGGCGGCAGGAGCGTCATGCCGACGAGGAGCTTGTTGCCGAGGGCCTCGCGCCACTCGCGCACGCAGACGGCGCGCACGAGCGCGACGCGCTGTGGCCGCATCGCGAGCGTCGCGACAGTCATCGGATCGCCTCGACGATCTTGAGGTAGACGTCTTCGAGGTGCGCCTTGCGCTCGCTCACGTAGGCGATCTGCGCGCCGCCGTCGACGAGTACGCGCACGAGCTCGGGATTCGTGCGGAGCGGGTCGTCCGCCGCGACGATGATCGAGCCGTTCTCGAGCCACGCCTCCCGCACCCCGTTCACCGCTCGGATGCGCGCGAGGTCCTCGGCGCGCGGCGTCGGCAGCAGGCGGATCTCGGTAGCGCGACCGTAGAGCTCCGCGCGGAGCTGATCCGGCGTGTCGATGCGGATGATGCTGTGCCGGAAGAACGCGATCCGGTCACAGAGCCGGTCGGCCTCGTCGAGATTGTGCGTGCAGAGGAAGACCGTGCGTCCCTCGCCACGCAGCGCGACGATGAACTCCCGCACCGTTTTCGCGGCGTCGGGATCGAGACCGGTCGTCGGCTCGTCGAGGAACAAGATGCGCGGCTCGTGCAGCGCGGCGCGCGCGATCGCCATCTTCTGCTTCATGCCGCGCGAGAACGTGGCGACCGCCTCGTCGCGCCGCTCCCAGAGTCCCATGAGCTGGAGGAAGTGGGTGGCCTGCTTCGCCGCGGTCGTGCGGTCGAGCCCGTAGAGCGTGGCGAAGAACACGAGGTTTTCGATCGCCGATTGCCGTTCGTACAGACCGGGCTGTTCGGTCAGGATGCCGACCGACGCGCGGATCTCCGGATCCTCCTTGCCGAGTCGATGGCCCGCGACTTCAGCCGTGCCGGCGGTCGGCGCGATGAGCGCGCACAGCAGGCGCAGCGTCGTCGTCTTCCCGGCGCCGTTCGGCCCCAGGAATCCGAAGACCTCGCCCTCGCGCACCTCGAGATCGAGCCGGTCGACCGCGGTGAGCGTGCCGAAGCGCTTCGTCAGCTTGTCCGTGCGGATGACGGTCTGCACGTACGAAGTCTATTGGCGCATCGGCCTTTCTATGCTTACTCGATGACACCCACCGACGCCGAACGGAAGCTGCGGGAGCTCTCGTTCCTCCAGGAGATCGCCCAGCTCGCCTCGTCGGCGCGCGACTGGGACGAGATGCTGCGCATCGTCATCGAGCGGACGACCGACGCGATGCGTGCGGAAGTTTCATCTCTGTATCTGGTCGAGAAGCGCGAGAGCCTCCTGCGGCTCGTCGCGACGAACGGGCTCAATCCGCGGGCGGTCGGCCGAGCGACGCTGCGCATCGGCGAGGGCATCACGGGCTGGGTCGCGAACGCGCGCGTCCCTCTGGCGGTCCGCGACGTCCATCACGAGCCGCGCTGGAAGTTCGTGCCGAGCGTCGACGTCGACCGCTTCACGTCGATGCTCTCGGTGCCGCTGGTCTCGCGCGACGAGGTCATCGGCGTCATGAACGTGCAGACCGTGGAGCCGCGTGACTTCGACCGCACCGAGATCGACTTC
>Ga0207646_10004282_pt1 | contig 15578 bp, 10 predicted proteins | sample KBSK5502metaG_FD_184343 | JGI IMG/M metagenome (GOLD analysis project Ga0207646, IMG submission 184343) | Corn, switchgrass and miscanthus rhizosphere microbial communities from Kellogg Biological Station, Michigan, USA - KBS K5-50-2 metaG... | ecosystem: Host-associated > Plants > Roots >... | reverse complement strand
GCTTGACCCGCCGCCTTCATCGGCTAGGAGCAAAACGAGCAAGCGAGGGGACTATTCCGGAATGCCTCATCGGCGCTTCTTCGCGGCGGCCTGCAGCGTCATCGCGCTGCTCCTCGCCGGCTGCGGCGGGGGGCCGAGTCATACGTTGCTGAGCGGCCGCGCCTGTCTTGCGCGATTGTCGGCCCATGACATCTCCTACCGGTCGGTCGATGTCAGGGACTCATCCGCCTCGCACTGTCAGGTCGATACCGCGGTGAAGATCAGTCGGATCCATGCCGCGTTCAACCAGCCGGCAACGATGAGCTGCGCGCTGGCGGACCGCCTCGACGAGTTCGAGCGCGAGGTCGTGCAGCCCCTCGCGCTTGACGAGCTCGGCAGCCGCGCGACCCGGGTCGATCACCTCGGCAGCTATTCCTGCCGCCGGCAGAATTCACGGACCGCCGGCCGCTGGAGCCAGCACGCCGTTGGTCAGGCGATCGATATCGCCGGGTTCCGCCTGTCGGACGGCACCACGGTCAGCGTTGATCGCGACTGGAACGAGCCGGGCGCCAAGGGACAGTTCCTGCGCCAGCTCGCGCGCAAAGCCTGCCGCTATTTCTCGGTCGTGTTGACCCCCGACAGCAATGCCGAGCACTACAACCACCTGCATCTCGACATCGGCCCGGACCGCCTCTGCTCGGCATAGGTGAGGCATTCAACAAAACGGGCGCGGGAGCGCGTTCCCTATGCTTGAGTTGCTCGGGGCGATCAGGCGTGCACGGCCACTCAATGTAAAACCCGCTCGCTCGCAAACGCGCCCTTCCGAGCTTGATCGCGGGTTTCGGCGAGCGATTGGGCGATGCGCCCGGATCCGGAAAGCCCGACCTCCCGCGTTATGACAGCTCGTCGAGCAATGCCTTTGCCGCTTTGAGATCGGCCGTCGCGAAACCTTCGGTGAACCGGTCGTAGACCGGCTGGAGGAGTGCCGTCGCATCGGCGGAACGGCCCTGATCGCTGAGTAGCCGGGCCAGGCTCGTCGCGGCGCGCAATTCCCAGAAGAGTGCGCCTTGCCGGCGCGCCAGATTGAGCGCTTCGGTCAAGTGGTTATCGACCGCGACGAAGTCAGGCTGATCAAGCTTTGCGAGGATATTGCCGTTAATGCGGAGGACTTCAGGCATGCACCACAAAGCATCGGCTGCATTCGCATAACGCAGAGCCGCATCTATTTCGACGAGACCCTCCCCAACACGACCAACGCATGCCAGCACTTCCGCCAACTCGGCGAGAAAGAGGGGGTAAAAGAGGTAATACCCAACCTCGCATGTGCGCTCCAGGCCGGAGCGCAGCCATCGTTCGGCTGCGGTCAAATCGCCTTGGCTCGCCATCAGGCTGCCCTTTGCGCACAAACCTGTCGCGTAATACGGGATCAGCGAGTGCTTGCCGGCATGGTCGATCAGTTCGTCTATGCAGCAGTCCGCCCTGTCCAGATGGCCCAATTTCACAAGCAGAATGCTGCCATGGGTGAGCGCGATGCAAAGCGAAGCGGGGTGGTTGACGGCGCGAGCTTCTTGAATGGCATCCCGATTGGCTTGAATTGCCCTGTCCGTGAAACCCAAAGACCAATAGGTTATCGCCTGATTGCTAAGGGCGCTAACCGGTACGTGCAAACCGAAGCGCATCAGATCGTCGCTTCGCGTCACCATCGGATACGAGGCGCGCGCCCGCTCTAGGCTCGCGGCAGCGCCTGCATACTCGGCCAAGTAGTATCGCGACAGGCCAAGCATCCAGTCGGCCACCGCGCTCGCCTCGGAATCGCCGATGCTCTCCGCGAGCAGCTCGTATTGGTGGGCCAGCGCCAGAGATTCGCGGAAATCGACCACTCGGAGGGCAAATAGCCATAAGCAGTAGAGGGCGCGAAACCGATAGCAGGCATCCCCCAATGCTTCGGAGAGCGTCAGTGCCCTGGTCAAGGCGCTCCGAGCCTCCCGCGTCATCCCCTTGACATAGATCAGCGCCAGCCCGAGGCCGCATCGCATTACCATCTCATCCCGCGTCCCCTCGGCGGTATCGAGGTGGGCGAGCGCCGTGACCGCCCAATCGCAACACTCGCTCAGCAGCGAAAGGGTGAGCCAGAAATCGGTCGCCGCCGAGGCGAGGGTGACACCGAGTTGCACATCCCCCGTACGGGAAAATGCCCAATTCAGCGCGGCGCGAAGGTTGCCGATCTGGTGAGCGCACTTCTCGCGCCAGTCACCCGCGGCCCGTCTCGCAAGTTTGGATGCGGCTTCACAAAATAAGTCTCGATAGTATTCGGCATGGAGCCACCTGACGGCCTCGATCTCGCCGGCCTCGACGAGCTTGTCGCCTGAATACGCACGCGTCGTGTCGAGCAGACGGTAATAGGCGACCTCGCCGCTGACATCGGCTGTTACCAGCGACTTTGCAGTCAGAATCGTAACCCCTTCAAAAACCTCCGGCGCGCCGATCTCTCCTTCGGCGACGACGGCCTGGGCGGCGTCCATCGTGAAATCGCCATGGAAAACGGCTAAGCGTCGGAGAATGACCTGTTCCGCTCTCGGAAGCAGGTCATAGCTCCAGTCCATTGTCGCCCGTAGGGTCTGTTGGCGCGGCAGCGCGGTCCGGCGGCCCCCCGTGAGCAGGGTAAACCGATCGTCCAGCCGCTCAGCGAGGTCCTCGATACCGAATACGTCGACACGCGCCGCTGCGAGTTCGATCGCCAGCGGGATGCCATCGAGGCGACGACAAATTCCGCCGATCCCGGCCGCTACGCGCGAGTCCGACGAGAAGTGCGGCGCTGCCGCGCGGGCCCGCTCGACGAACAGCCGAACCGCGCCATAGCGCAGCGAATCCTCGCCATCCGGGCTGTCTTCTGCCGGCACCGCGAGCGGCGGTACCGGGTAAACCCGCTCGCCCTCTATTCGCAGCGGCTCGCGGCTGGTGGCGATCACGCGCGCCGCCGGACTGGTTCGCAACAACACCTCTGCCATTTGCGCCGCGGTATCGATCACATGCTCGCAATTGTCGAGCACGAGCATGAGCTCTTTCGAGCGCAGCGCGGTCGCGACAGAGAGCGGCGATGCCGTGCCCGAAGCGAGTTCGAGTCCAAGCGCGGTCGCGACGGTGACCGGCACCAGCTCGGGATCGGACAGCGGCGCCAGCTCGATGGCCCAAACCCCATCGGCAAATCTCGGCAGCAGGCGTCGTGCGGCTTCAAACCCGAGCTGCGTTTTGCCGATGCCTCCGGCGCCGGTCAGGGTGACCAAGCGGTGGGAGGTGCTGAGGTCCAGGATCCCGTCCAGCTCGGCGTCGCGGCCGATCAGTTCGAAAACCGGCTCCGGCAGGTTTGTCGGCGGGCCCGGCGCGGCGGGTGTCGATGGCGGCACCCCCGCCGCTGCCGGCGCATCGGGCCTCGCCGAGACCGGGCGCACCTTGCCGGTAAATTGGTAGCCGCGCCCGGCGATCGTGCGGATCAGGTCGCGGTCGGCCCCGAACGCCCGGCGCAGCGCCGAGATCTGGGCTTGGAGACTGTTCTCTCCGACGATCCGGTCGGGCCAGACGCAATTCATCAGGGCGTCTTTGCCGACCATAGCCCCTGACGCTTCGATCAGCACCATCAGAACGTCGAACGCCCGCCCGCCGAGCTCCACCGGACGTCCCTCCGCGAGGAGTTCGCGGCGGTGGGGCAAAACACTGTACCGGCCAAATTCGATCGCCGCTGGCGCTGGGGCGGGATCCATAATTGGGCGATGGTAGAATTAGTTAATCGAAAACCGAACCTCTAATTCAGAGAGGTTCAGATTTGTTCAGGCGCTGGAGACCTCTAGGCCATCCGCTCCGAGCAGCGGCATCCAGGCCGGTACGAGATCTGTGAGGCGGACCGACAGCGCTGCTTCCTCGTAAAGCAGGCGCGCCTCCGCCGCCGGGCCGCGGCGCATGCCGAGCGCGGTAACCCTGACGGTGTGCTGCCACCCGCCTTGCGGAACCAGGACGATGTCGCCGACCCGGATCAGATGATTAGGCTTTTTGACGGGCGAGCCGTTTACCGCAACGGCGCCGGCGGCACAGAGCCGCGCCGCGAGCGACCGGCTTTTGGCGAAACGGGCAAACCATAGCCACTGGTCGAGCCGGGCTTTGGTCCGTTCAGCGTTTCCTGTCATCGGGATCAAGCGATGTTTAACTCCTTTAACTTGGCAAAGGGATGCCCGTCCCGCAGCGGCACGCGCCGGCGCAAGCTCTCCGGCACATTGCGGCGCCGCGGCCTGCCGATAAAGAATTCCTGCTCGTGCTCGATGATCGCGCGATAGCCGAGCGCGGTTACGATCCGGCGCAGTTCGCCGATCGCCACACCGGCAAGCGATGCCAGCTCGCCATCGGCGACAAACCTGCCGGCGCGGGCACGCTCGCGCAGCACTGTGGCCAGCCGTTCCAGGCGATCCGGCCGCAATGCCCAGCCTCCGAGCACCCTGCGTCCGATCGCGGCATAAAAGGAGGGCGGCAGATCGGGATCGACCATGATGGCTTTGCCCCGGTGCCGCGCACCGGGAAGCGGCGGTACGGCGCGACTATGCCGCACGGCCCACAACAGCGCGCGGAAGCGCGCGGTCTCGGCGCCCAGCAGCGGCTCGGCATAAATGCTTTCGGCGCCGAACCGCATCCCGACCCGCCCCAGCGAACGCCGCGTCTGCCGGTCGAGAGCGCGCACCGCCTCCGCAACATCCGCGGTCGCAAGGCAGCCGAGCGCATCCACTAGCTGAAAGACGAGGCCGCGGCCGATGCCCTGAAGCGGCAAGGCCTGCGCCGCGAAGAGCGGCGCCAGACGGCGCTCGATCTCGCCCTTGACGAAGAGCTGCAGGCGCTGACGAACCCGTTCGCGCACCTCACCATCGAGAAAATCGCTGGCTTGTACGTCGACACGCGGCGCCAATATCGCCTCCCCGGCGACGAGCCGCCCGACCGGACCGCCACGCCAGTGCAATCGGCCGGCCGCATCAAGCGTGAACGCCTCATCGACATCATTGGCGAGCCGGCGCGCGCGGGCGGCGACTTCGGTCCGAAGGACGCGGTTGGCGGCGGTTATGAGGGTGCGCATCGCCGCGCCCTCGGACGCGTCCGGGACAAAGCGAAAGCCGTCGAGGCGCCCGACCGGGGTGCCCTCGACGCACACCGCCCCTTCCTTGTCGACGGACGCCAGCAGCTCCCCATCGCCCGCCAGGTGCCGCACTAGAAATGCCGAGCGACGATCGACAAAGCGCTGCGTTATCAGATCGTGCAGCGCATCGGACAGGCGGTCTTCGATGCCGCGGGCACGCTCCTGCCAATCGACTGCGTTGTCGACCCAGTCGCTGCGATGGGTGATGTAGGTCCAGGTGCGGATGTGGGCGATCCGCATCATCAAGGTATCGATGTCGCCGTCGAGCCGATCGAGCTGCGCCATCTGCGCGCCGATCCAGGGGCCCGGCAGCCGGCCCTCCGCCCCGGCGAGATGGACAAAGCAATGCGCCAGGAAGCGCGCATGGCTGTCGCTCATCATCTTGCGGAAATCGGGGATCTGGCAGACCTCCCACAATAGCCGGACCGCGCCGGGGTGGGTCGCCAGCTGCACGACTTCGCCATGCCGCGCCAAGAGCTGCAAGACCCGATGGTCGTCGGCATCGCGCGTCTGGACCAGCCCGGCCGCCGGCGGCCGCTCGTCGAGGCTCTTCAGCAAGGCTCCGACCGATTGGAACCGCAGCCGGGTGTTGCGCCATGACAACCGGGTCAACGGCTCGAAACGGTGCTCCTCGACGGCCGCGACAATGGTCGGATCGAGCGGCCCCTCATCGGCCGTGGTGCCGAATGTGCCGTCGCTCATATGGCGGCCGGCACGGCCGGCAATCTGGCCGATTTCGGCCGCGGAGAGATGGCGCGGGCCGCGCCCGTCGAATTTAGCGAGCCGGGCGAAGGCGACATGGTCGAGATCCATGTTGAGCCCCATGCCGATCGCATCGGTGGCGACGAGGTAATCGACCTCGCCGGCCTGGAACATCCCGACCTGGGCATTGCGGGCCCGCGGGCTCAGCGCCCCCATGACGATCGCGGTGCCGCCGCGCTGGCGGCGCACCAGCTCGGCCAGCGAGAACACATCGGCCATGCTGAAGGCGACGACGGCGCTGCGCGGCGGCAGCCGGGTCACCTTCTTGTACCCGGTGTGCGACAGGGTCGAGAACCGCGGCCGGCTGACATATTCGGCGTCGGGCACGAGGCGCCGCATCAATGGCCGGATCGTGTCCGAGCCGAGAAACATCGTCTCGCTGAGCCCGCGGGCATGCAGCAGCCGGGCGGTAAAGACATGGCCGCGCTCAGGATCGGCGCAGAGCTGGATCTCGTCAACCGCCAGGAACTCGACCGCGCGGTCGAGCGGCATCGATTCAACGGTACACACGAAATAGGCCGGGTTCGGGGGTAGGATCTTCTCCTCCCCGGTGATCAGCGCGACGGCCCGCGCGCCGCGCAATTTGACGACGCGGTCGTAATTCTCCCTGGCCAACAGGCGCAGTGGGAAGCCGATCATGCCGCTCTGGTGATCGAGCATGCGCTCGATCGCGAGGTGGGTCTTGCCGGTATTGGTCGGCCCGAGGACCGCGACGAGCCGCGGTTCGGAACGCAGCATGGCCATTACGCATGTATCGGGTCGGAACCGCTGTCGGGCAAGAGCAAATACACCTGGTGCGACACTGCGGCCCGCTTCAGCGGCCTCTAGTAACCGATTTTTTACGATTATTGCCTTATGCATTAAGCAACTTGGCTCGGCTGAAAAGACCAGTCATGAAAGAAGGCCGACGACGCGGTTACGAATCGCTGCTGGAGACTTATTGCTCCCAGCTGGGAACGTTGCTCGACCGGCCCGTGTCGGGTCTCGCCTTCGTCCATGGCAAGCAAAGCGCGGAAGCGGCTGCGGATTTAGCCAATCAGCAAAAGTTGCAAGCCCAGGCATCCGATCGCGCGAAGACTAAGTTCCTTGCCAACATGTCGCATGAATTACGCACTCCACTTAACGCGATTATCGGCTTTTCTGAAGTCATCAAGCTAAATGCCCAGCAGCCAAAAGAGCGTTATCCTGAGTATGCGCAATACATTCACGACGCGGCAATTCATCTGTTAGAGTTAATCAATGGAATACTTGATCTCGCGCGCATCGAAGCGGGCAAAGTTGAACTTGAAGAAGAATCTGTCTTAATTTATGACCTGATATATTCGGCTGTGACCACGGTAAGGCCGATTGCTGACAAGAAGTTGGTAGCCATCGACTGTCGCCGGCGGCGAACCGATGCGCTGGTCAGGGTGGACCAGACGAAATTCAAACAGGTCCTGCTCAACCTCCTGTCCAACGCGGTCAAATTCACCCAGCCCAGCGGCAGTGTCGTTGTCGATTATGGCCGTGACGCGGAGGGGGATCTGGTGATTTCCGTCAGGGACACCGGCGTCGGGATCCCGCCCGAACAGCTGGAAAAAGTGCTGGAGCCTTTCGAGCAGGTCGAAGATCACCTGACGCGCCGCAACGAGGGTACCGGTCTTGGTTTGCCGATCGCCAAGGCGCTGATCGAACTGCATGGCGGCCAACTCCTCCTCGACAGCGAGCTCAATGTCGGGACGACCGCCCAACTCCGGCTACCGCGCGACCGCATCGGTCTTCCAAACCACGCGTTGATCGCATGACCTCTTGGGAACCCCTCCCACCAACCGCCAAGTCGTCCGCTCTCGGGCAGGCACCTTCGGCATAACCGGAACAGGACACCATGGACGGCAGCGATATTGGTACCCAGAGCGGGTTGCGGATCGGCCGCGTCATTGCGGTGTCGGCCTCTCAGGCCGTCGCGCTTCTCGAACGGTGTGACGATACCGGGGGATCGGAGCGCGCCTGGCCGGTGGAGATGGGCGCCCTGGTCAAGATGCACACGCGCGTCTCGACGGTCTACGGGATGGTCAGCGGGATGCGGGTTCCGCTGCCCAACCTGGCGCCGTCCGACCAGGAATTGAAGGTCGTCGAGCTCGAGCTGGCCGGCGAGACCCTGTTCGAGCGGAATGGCGATCCCGGTCCGTTCCGGCGCGGCGTGTCGGCCCATCCGGCGCTGGATGAGCCGGTCTATCTCGCCTCACCGGCTGACCTCGCGCTCGTCTACGCGCGCCCCAGCGTCGCCACCGCGCGGATCGGGACACTTCATCAGGATAACGCCGTACCCGCCTACATCCTGACCAACGAGCTGTTCGGCAAGCATTTCAGCGTCGTCGGCACCACCGGCTCGGGCAAGTCCTGCGTCGTTGCTGCGATCCTCGGTGCGGTGATCGAGCGCAACCCGCACGCCCATGTCATGCTGATCGACCCGCATAGCGAATACGCCGCCGCTTTTGGTGACAAGGGAATGGTCCTCAGCCCCGGCGAAGGGCTGTATCTGCCTTATTGGCTGTTCAACTTCGAGGAAATCGTCGAAATCGTGCTCGGCTCGGATTACCAGCCCGAGCAATCCAAGATCCTCGGCGACGCGATCCTCGCCGCCAAGCAATCCTATTTCGCCAGATCGGGGCTCGATAAGACCGGCACTGTCGATACGCCGGTCCCCTACCGGATGTCCGAAGTGCTGCGCCACCTCGACGTCGCGATGGGCGCGCTCGACCGGCCCGAGAATGTCGGCGCCTATCAGGGCCTGCAGCAACGGCTCCAGGCGCTGCAGTCCGACGCTCGCTACGGCTTCGTGTTCGGCCAGCGCCTGACGGTTCGAGACGAGTTGTCTGCCATCATCTCCCAGTTGCTCCGCATCCCGGTCGATGGCAAGCCGATCACGATCCTCGATGTCTCAGGCATTCCATCGGAAGTTCTGAATGTGGTCGTCTCGGTACTGTGCCGCCTCACTTTCGACTTTGCGATGTGGAGCGAAACGCCGGTGCCGGTCACGATCGTCTGCGAGGAAGCGCACCGCTACGCGCCGCGCGACACCGGGCTCGGCTTTGAGCCGGCCAAGCGCGCCCTGTCCCGGATCGTCAAGGAAGGCCGCAAATACGGTGTCTCGCTGTGCGTCGTGACGCAGCGCCCGTCGGATTTGGCCCCGGGTCTGCTGTCGGAATGCAACACGATCTTCGCGTTGCGGATGACCAACCATGACGACCAGGAGATCGTGCGCGGCGCGGTTCCGGAGGCCTCCCACGGCCTGATGAACTTCCTGCCGGCCTTGCGCAACGGTGAAGCCATCGCGGCGGGCGAAGGCGTCTCGATGCCGATGCGGGTCTGTTTCGACATGTTGCCGGACGATCATCGCCCGAAGAGCGCCACCGCTTCCTTCACCGGCTCCTGGTCGCAAGAGAGCGAGGGCTCGCAGGTCGAGCGTGCGGTTGAGCGCTGGCGTCGCGGCGTGCGCAGCGCGGCGGCCTAAGCGTAGAGAGAGCGTATCGGGCTGAGCGCCGCCGCGCCTGACGCGGCGGCCGGACAGGCCTCGGCGCGCTGAAGTTTTGGCCGCCGCCCGGCCGAGCTCCGACCTTGCGACGGCGCGGTGCGGGTCACATATTCGCGGCGGTCCCCTCAGCCGCACACGCCGCCCGATGACCCAGGAAACTGCACCAGAAACCAGAAGCTTCCAGGCCGAAGTCAGTCGCCTGCTCGATATCGTCGCGCACTCGCTGTACAGCGAGAAGGAAATCTTCCTGCGTGAGCTGATCTCGAACGCCTCAGACGCTTGCGACCGGCTGCGCTATGCCGCGCTGACCGAGCCCTCGCTGACCCAAGGCGAGGCCGATTACCGGGTCGTGCTGACCCCGATCAAATCATCGCGCACGCTGACCGTCGCCGATAACGGCATCGGCATGAACCATGACGAACTGATCGAAAATCTCGGCACGATCGCCCGGTCAGGCACCGCGGCCTTTGTCGATCAGCTGACCGGCGATGCGCGCAGCGACATGAGCCTGATCGGCCAGTTCGGGGTCGGCTTCTATTCCGCCTTCATGGTCGCCGACAAGGTCGAGGTGCTGAGCCGCAAGGCGGGCGACAGCGAAGGCTGGCGCTGGACTTCGGACGGCAAGGGAAGCTTCACGATCGAGCCGGCCGCCAACGTTCCGCGCGGCGCCCGCATCACTCTGCATATGCGCGAAGACGAGGACGAGTACCTGGAGCCGCACCGCATTCGGCAAATCGTCAAGCGCTATTCCGACCATATCGCGCTGCCGATCGTCCTGGCCGACGGCAACAAGGAGGAAACGATCAACGCCGCCTCGGCGCTGTGGACCCGGCCGCGCTCGGAGATCACGCCCGAGCAGTACAAGGAGTTCTATCATCATGTCGGCCACAGCTTCGACGAGCCGTGGCTGACGCTGCACGCCAAGGCGGAAGGCGTCCTCGAATACAGTTTTTTGCTGTTCGTGCCGTCGTCAAAGCCGTTCGACCTGTTCGATCCCGAGCGCAAGCCCCGGCTGAAGCTCTATGTCCGCCGGGTTTTCATCACCGATGAGGGCGCCGAATTGGTGCCCGCCTATCTGCGGTTCGTGAAGGGCATCGTCGATAGCGAAGACCTGCCGCTGAACATCAGCCGCGAGATGCTGCAATCCAACCCGATGGTGGCGCGCATCCGCCAGCAGTTGACCCGGCGCGTGCTGACCGAGCTGGCCAAGAAGACCAGCGAAGCACCCGAGGAATACGCCAAATTCTGGGACAATTTCGGCGCCGTGCTGAAGGAGGGCCTCTACGAGGATCGCGAGCAGCGCGACACAATCCTGCCGCTCGTGCGGTTCCGTTCGACGACGCGCGACGGGCTGGTCTCGCTCGACGATTACCTCGCCGCGATGCGCCCGGGGCAGGAGGCGATCTACACGATTACCGGCGACAATCTGGAGCTGCTGAAGAAGAGCCCGCAGATCGAAGGGTTTCGCGCCCGCGGCGTCGAGGTGCTGCTGTTGACCGACCCGATCGACGAGTTCTGGGTCTCGACGGTCGGCAGCTACAAGGAAAAGCCGTTCAAATCCGCCACCCGCGGCGGCACCGATCTCGACAAGATCGCCCCCAACGACGAGAAGGAGGCGCCGGCAAAGCCGGAGCCCCCGGCAAAGCTTTCCAGCCTGATCGCGATCTTCAAGCTGGCGCTCGGCGAGACAGTGAAAGACGTGCGCAGCTCGGAGCGGCTCACCGACAGCGCGGTCTGCCTGGTTGCCGATGAGGGCGACCTCGACATGCATCTGGAACGGCTGCTGAAACAGCACCGCCAGCTCGACACCAGCGCCAAGCGCATCCTCGAGCTGAACCCGCAGCACCCGCTGATCGCGCGCCTCGCCGCCTCGGTCGGCGAGACCGGCGCGTCCGAGCAGCTCTCCGAATTCGCCTGGCTGCTGCTCGATCAGGCGCGCATCGTCGAAGGCGAGCAATTGCCCGACCCGCCCGCCTTCGCCCGCCGGCTCGCCGCCCTGCTCGAGCGCGGCCTGTCGGCAGCGGCCTAGGAGTCAGCGCGCCGGCTTTTCCGGATCGACCCAGCGGATCGCAGGAGGCGAACCCGAACCGCGGCGGGTGCGATGGGGCATGGACGCCGGCGGCGGCTCGGGATTGCTCGCCCGTGGAGAGGCCGGTGCCGCAGGCGGGTCCGCCGCGCTCGTCCCACTGCCATACGGCGGATCCGTCACGGTGCCCGGCATGGCCTCCCCGGGCTCACGGTCCCACCAGCGTGACCGCGAATGGCGTCCGTGACCCCGATGGCGATGGCGGCGGACCAGCTGCAGCTCCGGAGAGGGCCCCGCGACCACCGGTCCGGCGACCGGCGCGGCCGGCAGCGACCAGCCCGTGCCGCTCAGTCCGAACAGCGCGACGGCAAAAGCCCCGATCCAAACCGCTTTCATCGCGCCCGCGCTTCACGACGGTGATAACCGCTCTTCCGCCATTCAACGACGCCGACCAAAGGGATGTTCCCGTCAATGCGCCCGCTATGAAACCGCAAGGTGTGCAGAGCGCCCTGATCAAGAGCGAGGCCTATTCCGGGAACGGCGGCTTCTCGCCCTCCGGCAAACCGACCTGGAAGACATTGAGCGTGTTCCCGATCAGCGTGTAGTAGCCGATGATCGCGATCACCTCGACGAGGCCATTTTCGCCGAACGCCTTGACCGCCTCGCCGAAGCTCGCCTCCGACAGGCGCTGGGTGCGGAAGATCTCGCTGCAGGTGCGATAGATCAGCGTCTCGTCTGCGGCGGTAAACACTGGCGTGCCGCCCGTGCGGATCGCCTCGATCGCGGCAGCCGGAACGCCGGCTTTCTCGGCGAGCGGCGCATGCGCATACCATTCGTATTGCGCCCGCCAGAACCGCGCCGTGGTGATGATCGCGAGCTCCGACAGGCGATCCGGCAGCGAGGTTCCCCAGCGCAGATGTTCGCCGAGCTTGGAGGCATATTCGCAGATCTCGGGGGCGCGGATCAGCAGCTGGAACGGACCGCCGAACCGGCCGCGCTTGCCGGCGATGATCTGGTCGTGGACCCGCTTCTGCGCCGGGTTCATCTCGGCCACGGTAATGTCGCGATAGCGGCTCATCTTGTACTCCCCTGATGGATTGGCGAGCAGCATAGCCAAGCCGCCCCGCGCCCGCCATGCGCCCGCGCGAGCGAGATTACGGCGAATTAATCCACCTGACAGCGGGCTGAAAGCTTTGCCTGCCATCTTTCCTGCGAAGCGCTCGGCCGGTCCGGGCGCGCCGATTGCTCGCACAGCGCAGCAGGAGATCGTTGAATGACGCAACTTCCGGCGGACCCCGTCCGCCCTCCCCGGTTCAAGAAGACCCGTGCCGCCGCCCTCGGTTTCGGGCTCGGCGCAACCCTCGCCCTGTCGCCACTGGTGTGGGCGCAGAACCCTTCCGCAGACAGCTCGACCACCACACCAACCCTCGCCGTCCCGCAGCCGAGCTTCGCGCCGCTGGTCAAACGCGTATTGCCGGCGGTCGTGAACATCTCGGTGACCGGAAAATCGGATGCCGAACAGGCGTCCGGGCAAATGCCCGAAGAATTCGGCGGCGCCCCGTTCGATGATTTTCTCCGCCGCTTTTTCGACCAGCATGGCGGCCAGGGTCAAATGACGCCCCGCCAGTTTGGCGGTGGCCCGTTTGGCGGTAATCGAGGCGATGACGGCGGCGGCGCGAAACGCATCGCGCTCGGCTCCGGCTTCATCATCGACGCCTCGGGCACGGTCGTGACCAACAACCACGTCGTCGGCGAGGCCGCCAAGGTGGAAGTCACGCTGCAGGACAACAGCAAATACACCGCGCGGATCGTCGGCCGCGACAAGCGGACCGACATCGCTGTCCTGAAGATCAAGGCCGACAAGCCGCTGCCCTATGTCAGCTTCGGCGACAGCAACGCGGCGCAGATCGGCGATTGGGTGGTCGCCGTCGGCAACCCGTTCGGGCTCGGCGGCAGCGTCACGACCGGCATCGTCTCGGCGCGCGGCCGCGACATCCATGCCGGCCAGTTCGACGATTTCCTGCAGATCGACGCGCCGATCAACCGCGGCAATTCCGGCGGCCCGACCTTCGACCTGAAAGGCGAGGTCATCGGCATCAACACCGCGATCTATTCGCCGAATGGCGGCAGCGTCGGCATCGGCTTCGCGGTGCCGTCGAACGTTGCCAAATCTGTCGTGGCGCAGCTCCAGGCGAAAGGCAAGGTCAGCCGCGGCTGGCTCGGCGTGCAGATCCAGGAGATGACCCCGGCGATCGCCGCGAGCCTCGGCCTGCAAGGACAGCACGGCGCGTTGGTGGCGGCGGTGACCGCCGGCAGCCCCGGCGCCGATGCCGGCCTCAAGCAGGGCGATGTGATCCTGTCGTTCAACGGCACCGACATCGCCCAGCTGCGCGACCTGCCGCGCGCCGTCGCCGCCACGGCGCCCGGCACGAATGCGGCGCTGAAGGTGTGGCGCAACGGCAAATCGCAGGAGCTGCAGGCCAAGATCGGCGATTCGCCGGAAAACCCGCGGGTCGCCTCGGCCGGCGGCGATCAGCCGGCTGAGGGCCGCGCCGATGCGCTCGGGCTGCACTTCGCGACGCTGACCAACGATCTGCGGCGCGAGCTGCGTCTCGGCCGCGATGTCACCGGGGTGGTCATTACCCAAGTCGATGACGGCAGCACCGCCGACGCCCTGGGCCTCGCGCGCGGCGACGTCGTGGTGTCGATCAATCAGGAGCCGGTCGGCACGCCGCAGGAAGCCGCGCAGAAGCTCAAGGAAATCGCCAACTCGCCGCGCAAGACGGCATTGCTGCTGCTCAACCGGCACGGCACGAGCCAGTATGTCGGGCTCGATCTCGGCAAGAACGAGGGCTGAGCTCCTTATCAGAAACAGGTCCCGGCGAAAGCCGGGACCTATCGATCCCCGCCAGAGACGTTGACGAATGGATCTCGGCCTTGCGCCGGGATCTACTTTTCGGCTCGCGAGATGCGAAAAGGAGGATCCCGTCTGCGCCTCTCGCGCAAGCAAGGCTTGCGCTGACGGCGGCAGGCGAGGCTTTGCTTCGCCCGCGAGCGGGGATCACAATGAACTGGGTCGTGAACTCATAAACGGCGGCCGCCCGCTCTCTGGATCCAGAGCAGCCATCCGCTCTTCTGATTTTGGGAGCGACTACGCGAGCTATGAATTTGATCGCGAGTCGCGCCCATTATATCGTTGTGGTCAGCCCGGCTCTTGCTCACGACTGAACGGCCAATGGAGTGAGGAACGATGACGACGAAGCTGGTGTCACGGATCGTGGGCGCCGTCGCGATAGTCGGACTCGTTGCCGGTGTGGCGCACTTGATGCGTCCGGCGCATGGCGCCGACAGCGCGGCCCGGCCTGGCGCGCGGGCGCCCGCCTTTACCTCGAAGGATATTGCAGGGCGAAACGTGACCCTCGCCGATTACCGTGGCAAGACGGTCATCCTCGAATGGACCAATGATGGCTGTCCGTTTGTCGGCAAGCATTACAATAGCGGGAATATGCAAGCGCTGCAGCGGCGTTTCACCGATGCGGGCGACATATGGCTGACGATTGCTTCTTCGGCGCCTGGCGAAGAAGGCTTTGTCGGCCCAGATGAGGCGCGAGCCGATATTGCTCGTTGGAAGGCGGCGCCAAGTAACTTCCTGCTCGACCCGGACGGGGTCGTGGGGCACCTCTACGATGCGCGGGCCACTCCGCACATGGTGGTAATCGATCCCACCGGCATTCTCGTCTACATGGGCGCGATCGACGACAAACCGTCGGTCAATCTCGCTGACGTAAAAACCGCAAAGAATTTCGTTGTTGCCGCGCTTGAAGAGCTTGCAGCGGGCAAGCCGGTGACGATCTCAGCGACCCGGGCCTACGGTTGCAGCGTCAAATACAAGAGGAGTTGAGCGCGTAGCTCGGCGAGCTTAAATCCCACAGCGCTGCAGCTTTATCCCGCGTTCTTGGACGCCGGCCGCAATCCGCCCATAGCGGTCTTCGATCCTCGGCTGCGGGATCACGCGTTTATGAGTTTGCAACCTAAACCGCGCCGCCGATCGCGCGGTAGCGCAGCAGATGGTCGGCCAGGACGCAGGCCATCATCGCCTCGCCGACCGGCACCGCGCGGATCCCGAC
>Ga0207646_10004281_pt1 | contig 15578 bp, 17 predicted proteins | sample KBSK5502metaG_FD_184343 | JGI IMG/M metagenome (GOLD analysis project Ga0207646, IMG submission 184343) | Corn, switchgrass and miscanthus rhizosphere microbial communities from Kellogg Biological Station, Michigan, USA - KBS K5-50-2 metaG... | ecosystem: Host-associated > Plants > Roots >... | reverse complement strand
GAGCATGCTCCGTCAAATAAGGCTGCGCGCTGTCGCGCTTGCGCTTCGCGCAAATAAGGCTGCGCGCTGTCGCGCTTGCGCTTCGCGCAAATAAGGCTGCGCGCTGTCGCGCTTGCGCTTCGCGCAGATCTTGTTAAGAATTGGTCGGATTTTTCGCCGGCACCTGGATTCCCAACGCGGCGCGCATTTGCTGCATCGCCTGGTCGATCCAATACCGGACCTCCCGCTCCGTCTTGCGGAAGCGGCGCGTCAAGCAGTCCTTGCCGCGCTTAGAGGAGACGATCGGAATCCCGTGGCCATGGTGAAGAATGACGGCCTTGAGGTGGCGAGAGTCGGTTACGGCGCCCAGCGCCTTCTGCAATAACCGATGACGGCTATTTGTTATATCGAGGTTCAGCAGGATCTCTTCAGGGCCGGACGTTGGATCCGGAAGGAACTCGATCGGTCGTTCGACCTCCTCGCCCTCCTCCGTATCGGCAATGTTGGAGCGATCCACGGCGATATCGGCGATATTGCCGGCGGTGGAGTTCTCGAATTTGCTGAACTGCTTCCCGACAAGGCGCTCCAGTTCGAGGCCGAAACGGACTTCGAGAAAGTCTCGTTGTCGAGACGGCTCTTTGGTCAGTACCAGCTTGAGGACTTCGATGTCGACGTCCGACAGGAATTGTTCCGTATCGTACTCGTCCATATTCCCGCAAAACTTTTGCGCCCGGTGCGCGACGCGGTTGCGAAGCTCCTGGGTCAACTCGGCGTAAACGGCGGAGTTGTCGTCCTGGATGAGGCGGATCAGGCAGACGAGCGTCTCGCATTCAAAGCCGCCGGCCCGTCCGCTCCACGTCGATGGATCTGACGCGAGGATCCCGCAGAGTTGGGATTCGACGTGAGGCGGCCGGCGATATTGCGTCCCACGCTTGTTACGGGAGCGGAGCGGTGGCGGTCGACGCGAAGGCCTACGCCTTGGATTCGTGGACAAAGCGCCGTCAGTATCTACGAATCCGTCCGCATCGGGAAGCGTATTCGCCAGGTGACGGAGTGTGCGGAGTGCGTCCGCGCGGCGTTCATCGCGCTCAAGTTCAGCGGCCGGCCCTCCGTTCAATGCAGCGGAAACGGCCGCCGCGTAGCGGGTGATCACGTCCTGGAAACCGGCCAGATCCGTCTGCGGCCCCATCCACGATGGATTGTTGACGATTTGGTTGTAGACGGCATTGAGACGGTGGAGCAATTCGTTGTCGTCGACAACCGTTAGGTTCAGCGCAGATTCGATCGGGTTATGCAATCGTTTTGACATAGTTCTCCTCCTTTGCGTCCCGGTTGAAAGTCCCGAACGCACGAAGCCGCGCGAAACGACAGCAGCCGATCCGCACGGCGCGAATTTTCGACAGATTGTGAATCGAGAAACGCCGCCGCCAGGACAACACAGGCGGCAGCTACAGAGACTGCATAGGCCGGTTTTTTTAGCGGCCTATACTAAGAAGAAACCGCCGAAAATGAAAAGTCGCCAAAAATATTTTTCCCGATCGCGATAGGTTCAACTCGAGCAATGAGTTACGGACGAAAAAAATTTCGAGAATTTGCACGGATTTTGGCTCTGAAACGGCGCTGGAAGGAGGATGTGGAACCAAACATGCTAGAGCAACTCAAAAGCGGACCGCGGATCTCTATCCGCGTCCTCAAATCCGCTCAATCGGCATCATCCGCGGCTAATTGAGCCCCGGCGAACGGATTCAATGGAAGATTCGTTTTTCTTACAACAAAATCGGTTCTGGTGTAACAAAATCGTTTTTGGTGTGGAATGTTTCAACATTCTGCAAGATGTTTAAACATTCCGCATCAGATCGATTTTTCCTGTAGAAAAATCATTTTTGCTACAGCAAAATCCGTTTTGGAATTCCAGAAATTTTTTTGTCACAGAATGTTGGAACATTTCACACCAAATCGATTTCTTCTGTAGAAAAATCATTTTTCCGACAACAAAATCCGTTCTGGAATTCCAAAATCTTTTTTGTCATAGAATGTTGAAAGATTTCACACTAAATCGATTTTTCCTGCACCAAAATCATTTCTGGTGTAATAAAAATCGATCTTTCGAAGAATCCTTCCGGCATCCACGCCGCCGGCCGTCTCCAATCCGAATCCCGCGGTTTCGTAACCTTTATTTATAGCTACGCTCCTGCTCCAGCGCCCGGTTTGGGTTCCCGCAGCAAGCGATCGAAGTCGGAGTCCGAATCCTCAAGGGGGAATTGCTGCGGCTAAACTGCCCAGCGTCTCGGAGACTTACTTCTGCGGAGACTTCCAGCGTCCAAAGTCAGCCCGAAGCCATGTAGGAATGGGGCTGATCTCGCTCGCCTGAAAATCTTGCCCCAAACCCATCGCGCGCCCGGCCTACCATGGCGCTACCGTCAGGCGCAGGATGAGGGGTGTGGCCCGCAGTCTACGGGAGCGTGAGACGCTCGACGCTGGGTGGATCCGCATCCATAAAATGCGGGTGCACCACGTAGAAATCGTTGCCCACAGCCGCTGCCGTGGTTCCCTGAATGGCGAACTTCACTTCACCAGCCAGCTGAGCTGTGGCCCAGTCGTCGCTGCTCTTCAGTCCAACCATGCGATTCTGCGAGTTGCTGACAACGGCCAGGCGCCCGTCGGCCGCCCAGAGCATGCCGTCCTGTCCAGGCAGTTCCTCCGGAAGCTTGACTTCAGTGACGCCGGCAGGATTGCTGATCGGCATCTTGTAGAGGTTCGCGCCGCCCGTCACCAACAAATAGCCAGACGGGTGGAACACGATCCCGTTCAGCGCCAGACCCTTGGTCGCGGGAAACCGGTACAGCACCGAAGCAACGTTGTCCGGACCCACTCGATAGACCACGTTGGTCTGGGTGTCGGTGACGTAAGCGGATCCATCGCTTCCCACGGCAACATCGTTGGCAAAGTGTTTCGCATCTTTCGCGGCTCCGGTATCGGTGGCCGCCAGATCGACCATGGCAATCTTCGCGCCGGTAGTCAGATTGTAGATGCCAAGCTTGGCCTGTCCGGCAACCTTGCCCTGGAACACGGCGGCGTCGGAGTTGCATACCAGCAGGCGGTCGCGCTCCTCATCGGCCTCAATCCCAACCGACGACTTCAGATCCGCGTCGGTCACTAGCGGTGTTAAGTTGCCGTCGGCTTGCCACTGGAAGATCGTGCCCTCGGCAAGCGAGCCGGTCAGGAGCCGCTTGTTCTTCGTGTCGTATTCGACACCCTCAGGAATGAAGCCTCCCCGCTTGGCCGAAATCGTGGCCGGCAAACTCGGAGCGCTGGAGACAGCCGTTGCAGCGGGCGGGGCATCCTTCTGGGGCGGCGTTCCCCCGCATCCAACCAACATCACGGACGCCAAAGCCATCAGGTAGATACGATTTCGCATCAAGAGGTTCTCCTTTTTTTGCCGCACGGCTTGTGCGGACCACTCATCGAGGTCCGACGATTCTACTTCACCGTGATATTCAGAACAATTGCGCCGTCGGATCGATAGGGATTGATTCGGCCTCCGTCGAGTTGAGAGTGCTCAACAAGTCGGTCTTTGTGATTTGCCCGATCGTCCTGATGCGGACGACGATGGTCTTGAGGGAGCGATCGCCATTCAAAAGGATCGGTCAATACTGGACGACCAGGAGGGAGCAATCTCTGCAACGCCGGTCTGGCCAGTCTCAGCATAGGCGACTATACGGCCTGGTGGACGGGGAGGTCACGGCTACTGCAGCCGGATCACGTCTTGGGCGAGCGGTTTCCATGCGGTCATCAAAGCGAACGCGCCGGCGCTCTCGCAGAAAACCTAGTACGCGTGCTCGCCCATGCCAAGGGCGGGAATGTGGTGTGCTGGATTGCGCGCCTACTGCCTGACCATCGGTCGGCACCAGTCGAGCGAACTCCGCCTCCCGACACAACCACGCTATCTTTCTTCTCGCATCGAGGGAGTGAACGTAATTCCGACCAACAACCCTTCTGGAGTGATGAAACGGCTGACAGTCTGGCCCCACGGTTCCCTTTTGTTCTTTACGAGCATTCGATGACCTTGCGCTTCAAGCTCCCGAGTTGCCTTTTCGACATCGTCAACGTCAAACTCAAGCCAAGCCTGTGGTGCAGGAATCTCGGTAGGCCAGGCATCCTTACCAAAGCAGGACTCCGCTACTTGCGAAAGGGGCCACAAAGCGAAAGTTTTTGCGCCCTGCACAGCCTCGGTATGAAGATACCCGCCATTCTCTTCTTTGAAGACAATACCAAGGGTCTGGTTATATAGCTTGCGACTTGCAGTCGGCTCGGGGACGATCGGACCAAAGCCCGCTATGAACAATACCTTGATTTTCCCCATTTCTTCCATGGCATCTCCTATTCCCATAATAAACCCGGCATGCGCCATCAAAGCCATTCAGCGGTCGAACTGCCGTCCTCAACTTGACGTGTCACGCGCGACGATGAGAAGTGGTCGCCGCGCGGGATTGGTCCTTCCTGACGCTGCAGTGTTACGAATCGGCGCCTACGCCCGAGAAGTAGTCATCTGTTCTTCTGTTACTAATTGAAAGGAAGATTATGAACATCGCCGCTGGTAATATCCGCATGTGATAACGGCCGAGTCGGTGAATAAGGCTTTCCAAGCGATGGACGCGCTTACGAGCGAGCAGTTGGCCCAGTCATACGATCGCTTCTTTCAAGCTCAGCCTCATGTTTTGCAATTCCTCGTCGGAATCAGTGGAAACATCGATCGGATTCATGAACTGGTCATGCACCTGTCATTTCTCATTTTCAAGGCTTATGAGGCGGAATATCCGGGCGAAGCCGTAACAGTGAAACGCGAGGATTTCGAGGCGGTTTGGAATCAAGCCAGGTCATGGATCGCCCAATTTTTTAGCCCCCACACCGCCGATGACCTCGTCGAGACAGAGCCTATCAAATAGATCGCCGAAAACGCCCAAGGGATCTTCCCCGCACGATTAAGGCGACGGTCAAAGGAAGCCGTCGCCAATGCTGAAATCTCGAAAGAAAAGGAAAGCACCCAAACGCGTCCTGGCTTTGCCCGATCTGGAGCAGGCGAAATCAGCCGTTCTCAACACGCTCACATCGAAGAGTGGGCAAAGAACCTACGATCATGCGATCACGGAATTCGTCGAGTGGTACTGCTCGGAGCCGCGATTGGCGTTCAACCGAACTGTCGTTCTGCGTTACAGGATCAGTCTCGAACAGAGACGATACGCGCCGTCGACGATTAATCTGCGCCTCGCGGCCGTTCGAAGAATTGCGCACGAGGCGGCGGACTCCGGCTTGTTGAGTCCGGAACTCGCCGCCGGCATTCGCCGCGTGAAAGGGGTTCGCCGGTTGGGCGTAGGCGTCGGCAACTGGCTCACCGCCGAGCAGGTGAGTTCGGATACGCTGCGCAGTAAGCGCAATCGAGCGATGCTCTCGCTGCTGATCGGCTGCGGGCTTCGGCGCGCCGAGTTGCTTGGCCTGCCGATGAACTCTATTCAGCTGCGCGAGGAGCATTGGGTGATCGCGGATCTGGTTGGCAAGGGCGGCCATATTCGTACGGTTCCGATTCCTCTTTGGGTGAAGAAGACCGTGGACTCCTGGACGGAGTCGGCGCACATCACTACCGGTCGAGTGTTCCGGGCGATCAACAAGGCTGGCAGAATCTGGGGAGACGCGATGACGCCGAAGGTCCTCTGGGAAGTCGTGAAAGCTGCTGCAGGTCGAGCCGGGATTGAGAAGCTTGCACCGCATGATCTCCGGCGCTATGCCGAACGCCTGACTATGCCGAATCTTGTCAGGGCGAGAGCGCGGATCAGGGCGTAGGCAAGCACTGATTCGGCATAGTCTCTCTGCTCAGAACCGAGCATGCTGGGCCAATGAAACACTTCATTGACCCGAAACTTTTGGAACGCCTCAGTGTCGGCCCACTCGCTCCGTACATGAGGGCGTATCTTGCACGCATCGAGAGCGACGGATTTGCACCGTCCTCTGTGCCTTGCCAGGCATACGCCATCGCGAGATTCAGCAGATGGCTTAACCAACAAACAATTCAGCCGAAGGACCTTGACGAAGCTATCGTCCGGCGCTTCTTGCAACGCGACCACGGCGTCATTCACCGACCAGAACCGGAAACCATCCGGCGTTTGCTTTTGATCCTTCGAGACAACGGTATAGCGGCCGCCAAGCGGCCGGTCCCGCTCAATGCAATTCAACGTTGCGTTGAGGAATACAAAAATTATCTCGTGAAGCAGCGTGGGATTTCCGACAGCAGCTTGCCCAACTATCTTGTATATGCGGAACTGTTCCTCGGTGATCGGTTTGGCGACCGCCAACCGACGTTCGAGAAACTCAGACCCCAAGATGCAACAGAGTTTGTTCGGGTTCACACGGCCATGTTGTCCCGCAGCCGTGCAAAACTGCTCATCACGGCGATGCGATCGTTCTTCCGGTATTTGCTGAATCAAGGCCGGATCTCGATTGATTTGTCGCGCTGTGTTTTGCCGGTGGCAGTGTGGTCGATATCGACAGTACCAAAGTTCCTGCCGCGAGAGACAGTTGAGCGCCTCTTAACCCACCAGGATCAGAAGACAGCACTGGGACGCCGTAATTACGCAATCCTATTGCTGTTGGCGCGCTTGGGCTTGCGGGCCGGAGAGGTCGTCAAATTGAATCTGGAGGATATCGATTGGGAACAAGGCGTCATAAGGATATGCCGTAAAGCCGGCCGCTGGACGATGCTACCCCTCCCGGTCGACGTCGGGACGGTCATAGCAGATTATCTGCGCTCAAGTCGGCCACAATGTTCCAGTCGTCGTGTCTTTGTGCGCCACAATGCGCCCGTACGGGGCTTTGCACATACCATCACGGTCTCATCCATCGTCCGAAGGGCGTTGCTTCGCGCCGGGATTGATTCGCCACGGACAGGCGCACATTTACTTCGTCATGCGCTCGCAGTCGATCTTCTTCGGACAGGAGCTTCGCTTGCCGAGATCGGTGATGTCCTGGGCCATCGCAGCCCAAACACAACGGCAATCTATGCGAAGGTGGACCTCGGTGCACTTCGTACAATTGCTATTCCCTGGCCCGGAGGTGTGCAATGAAGAATCTCCGACAGGGGGCCAGTGATTATCTGGCGTTAAGGCGTAGCCTGGGTTTCAAGCTGAAGCGGCCGGCCCGTTTTCTGCGCGAGTTCATTGATTGGCTTGAACAGCGACAGGAGACACGAATCACGGCGCACCACGCTCTGGAATGGGCGACGGAACCGCAACACCTCCACCCATCCGAATGGGCAGCCCGTCTGAGCGGTGTACGAGCATTTGCGCAGTACTGGAGCACGATTGACGCAACAACGGAGATTCCGCCACGCGGTTTCCTGCCATTCCGCCCGCCCCGTGCAAAGCCGTACTTGTACTCCGAAACCGAGATTTGGCAACTGATGGAAGCAGCGAGAGGCATGCCCTCTGCATTCAGTCTGCGACCGTTGACCTACTACTGCCTGATCGGGCTTTTAGCCACGACCGGTTTGCGGATCAGCGAAGCGCTCAATCTTAAGCCACAGGATATTGATTGGAACCACCGATTGCTGACGATCGAGGGCTCGAAGTTTGGAAAATCGAGGTTGATCGCCTTGCATGCTTCAACCACAGAGGCCTTGGCCAAGTATGCATCCGACCGCGATCGCCACTTTCGACCAGACCTAGTGTCCCACTTCTTTTCTTCACGTCGGGGGAACCGTCTCGATGAAGCAGAAGTTCGGCGGACCTTCTACCAGCTGTCACGCCAGATTGGCATCCGAAAGCCATCAGCTAGCCGTGGGCCGCGCTTACATGACTTCCGCCACCGTTTCGCCGTTGAAACGCTGCTGCGGTGGTATCGCGCGGGCGAAGACGTCGATAGACATGTTTGGATCTTATCGACCTATCTGGGCCACGGTCACGTCACCGACACTTATTGGTATCTCAGCAATACACCCGAACTCATGGCGGCTGTCGCGAATCGCTTGGAGCAACGATCGGAGGCGCAGCTATGAAGCAACCGGCCGAGTTTCCCGCACTACTCGAATCGTTTTTTACCAAGCGTCTGATGGCCCAACGTCGTGCGAGTCCTCACACGATCGCATCGTATAGGGACACGTTCCGTTTGCTGTTACAGTTCGCTCAGAAAAGGCTGGGCAAAGCCGCATCACAGGTCACTATCGAAGCGCTGAACGCACGCTTTGTAGCGGCTTTCTTGGACGATCTTGAAAGCAGTCGCCAAAACGGTGTGCAAAGCCGGAATCTGCGAATGACGGCGATCCGTTCTTTCTTTCGCTATATCGCATTAGAAGCACCGCAGCATTCTGGGTTGATTCAGCAGGTGCTCGCCATTCCAAACAAGCGAAGGACGCGAACACTTGTGGGATTCCTCACACGATCCGAAATTGACGCGTTATTGGCGGCACCTGATCGAAACGCATGGATGGGCCGTCGCGATCATGCGTTGTTGCTCGTCGCCATCCAGACCGGTCTCCGCGTATCGGAGCTAACCAGCCTTCGGCAGGAAGATCTCGTTTTCGGAAGGGGCGCTTATATACGCTGCCTAGGAAAAGGGCGCAAAGAACGGTGCACACCTTTGACCAAGACGACGGTGGCAATCCTTGCGGAGTGGGTTCGAGAATTAGGTCAGGATGGCTCAAAGATTTTGTTTCCGCATGCACGGGGTAGTCGCCTTAGTTCGGATGCAGTTCAGCATTTGGTTTCAAAACACTCTGCAACGGCCAAACAAAGCTGTCCCAGCCTCCGTAACAAACGAGTCACTCCTCACCTACTTCGACATACCGCAGCAATGGAGTTGCTACAAGCTGGTGTGGACCGCACCGTCATCGCACTTTGGCTCGGCCATGAGTCTATCGAAACTACGCAAATCTATCTCGACGCAGATTTGGCGATGAAGGAGCGCGCTCTAAGCAAAACGGCGCCGATCGCGGCACCGCACCTCCGCTTTAAACCCGACGATGCGCTGTTAACGTTCCTACAAAGCCTCTGAACCTGAGCAAGACTATGCCGAATCGCACAACGGGCAGACCCACTAAAAATGGACGGCACTGCAGGGCTCGGTGCAACGAATTCGGCATAGTTTTGCATTCGGCATAGCTCCTCAAATGCCGCATGCGGCATTTCCGGCGCACCTGCGCACGTCTGTGTCATCTTGCCGGTGGCGAACTGGATCAGATCCAGTTCCTCCTCGGGCATGGGTCCATACAAACGACTGAACGATACCTCGGCTGCAAACAGAAGCTCCGGATTGCGGTGAACGACAAACTGGGAATCGAACCTGAAAAAGCAGTTTGATCGACCGGCGGGGTGGTATAGATCGCCCCTTGGCGACTTCTCGTTACTCAATGGCGCGCGGCGGCTCTACTGTCGCTTGCACGACTAGCCGACCGTACATCACCCGGTGACATTCCGACTTTCTTGCCTCCAATCAACCCGCCTTGGTTGGCCTTGCCAGAATTTCTTCCACGATAGTTGTCTTCGCATCGGCGTAGTTTTGCACGTATTTCCATGTCTGTCCCGCGAGTCTACGCTTAGTTCGTTCGTACACAAACCGGTCACCGTCATTGCTACGCAACCAATTGCGAAAAGTGACCATGCGTTCAATTTCGGTACATCCGGCAGAAAAGCAGTGCAAGTTGATCTCTCGATCCGGTCCTTTGAAGAATCGATGCTCGTGCCAATCTGGTTCGCGCGCTCGAAGAACATAACCTGCGGCTTCCAAGCTGGGAACGTAAGCAGCTTCGTCGCTGCTGTCGAGGACCACAAGTAAGATGTCGATGACCGGCTTCGCCGCGAGACCAAGTACCGAGGTGGACCCGACATGTTCGAGCTGCAAGACCCGAGCGCCCAGAGCGGCTCGGATGCGATCCGCCTCCATAGCGAATAAAGCAGGCCAGACCGGATCGTATTCGACTAGCACGATCGAGCTGTTGATTACCTTGGGTTCCCCAATCGTCGCCTTCCGGAGCTGGTTTTCTGTCGCTACATGCCTCTCATCATCCGATCGCAGCAATTCATGGATCTCCCAGTCGATACCCTCTTCGCGCTTGTATGTGGATAACTTGAACTGCAATTTCTGGATGACTCGTATTGAGGCGGCATTCTGCGGATGGACGAAGGCCAAAATTCTGCTGAGGTTGAGTTGATCAAAACCATACCTTACCCAAGCCTGCGCCGCTTCTGTAGCATAGCCTAGGCCCCAATGTGACCTGGCCAATTTGTATCCAACGTGAACCTCGTCCATGTCATCAGTAAAAGAAAGGCCTGCGTCACCAATTGGAATACCCGTCGATTTCTCGAGGATTATGCACTTCGCGAAGCGATGTTTTTCAAAATGGAGCATGTACTGCCGTATGCGTTCAGCGGTTTCCTCCAGTGAGGAGTAGGGACCATATGTATAGAATCGAAAGGTCTCTGGATCGCTGAACCAGACGTGTGCTGCTTCGACGTCAGATTCCTTGAAGGGGCGAAGAATTAGACGCGGGGTTTCAATCACGACGCATTATTATCAGGTCGGCCGCCTGACAAAAACAATTTCCAGGGCTACGGTCTACGTGGACATGTAACCGCATACCGTAGATGTGCCGGTGTTTTCGGGGTTCAAAGGATTGGTCATGATTAACGCCGAGGGGTTTACGCATCCATCTCTCGAAAACCGATGAACGCTAACGACTTTCGGGGACTTATCGGAAACCTGGCAAATGATTCCGCCCGGCAAGAATCGAACAGAAGCTGAGAGGCGCTTTTATCTGAGCGCGTTTCGATCGCGTCCATCAGCCTCAGTCAAGGCAATTTCGGCCGTCAACTAAGACATCTCAAAGGCATCTTGCGGTTGCGTGAATCGAATGTCGAGGACTGAGGCGATGATGCTAAAGTCTTCTGAATTCTCCGTGAGAATGATGGCTCCCAATTCCCTGGCGCTTGCCGCGATTAAGATGTCGTTAGCGAAACTACGGGTCTGAAGCTTGGATTCCAAATTACTGCGTTTTCGCAATCGGCGATCAATGTTCGCTGCCATCTCCCATGTCTGCCAGGCAGGCACGTGCAGCCTTTGTCTCGTCCGGAAGGGTTCGACGAGCCCGCGCCGAAGTGACCTTTCTCTCGCAGCGTTCGCGGCACCAACCAATAGTTCGTGGGCTACGACGGCGCTCAAGACCAGATGCGGAAGGTGCTTCCGATGGAATTGCCGAAGTGTTCCGCCGAAAGCCGAATCACGGAACCCGTGAATGTATACGTTTGAGTCGATTAAATGAATCATTAAGAGAAGCGATCGGTGAAACCGCCTGCGCCGATCAAAGCATCGAAGCCCCTGTCCAGTTCGCGCTGGAACGCTTGGAGATCAACCACAGCGTCCAAGGCTCGATGAATTGCTTCTGTTTCTGTCGACACGTGGAATATACGTCTGGCCCGGTCAATCTTAGACTGGTCCAAGAGGAGGTTCTTACGCCGGATGTGTGCGCTTTTAACAGATTTCTGGGGCTTGCGGATTCCCCTTGCCTTGCTCATCGACTATTCCTCATCTGTATACTTTAGCATTCTGTCTGTATGTGTACCAAGGGGCGGATCAGCAGCCGGGTTCGCCAAATCGACGCTAGACGTTTACTGGCCCAATTGACCACCGACCAATTTCGGCGTTTGCCTAAACGCTGGGCGACTTTCGGGAACCTATCTTCGAATAAAGGCTTGCCACAGGCCTTTTCCGCCTGTAGACCATTGGGTTATGAGGGCAAATTAGACGCCCAGAGCAACCAACGCAAAACAATAAGAGCCAATAACGGCGCCGGTTTCAGCGTTTGGCTTTTGGCGGGTTTACGGTCTTTTGGGCTGGAGTTCTAGCACAGACCAGCACAGTAGTTCCGCCTGTCCACGCCACCACGGCCGATTCACTGGCATTCGAGATAAGTTTTAGTCGAGCCGAAAACGCCCCGGCACATACGCGGAAACTCTCTAAAGGGGCAAGTCGGGGATCGATCAAAGCCGGCGTGGCGCCTTACAAATCCGAGAACAGCGTATCTAGATCCACTGCGGGAAACGTCGGATCGTCCTGTTTTTCGAACAACAATTCTTCAAGCTCCTTTCGGTAAGGCCTGAGGCGTTGGAAAGCAGCGCGGACGCCGGCGGCGAGATCATAGGAATCGGTAGAGTGAATTCCATGCATGAATTCCCAATCTCTCCGGTCTATGTCATTGACGGCGTGCGGGATTCTGCTCGCAATAAATTCTTGAACCGTAGCAAAGCCCATGATTTCCAACGCCACCCGTTTTCCGACGATACGAGCCTCTCGTTCGTGTGGAACATCGGCCCAATCCCTCCACCCCAATTCCGCGAGCGTTTCTTTCTTCAGTTGCGGAATGAGTGAGCTGACAGCCCAGAGAAGCGGTGTATTCACATTCTGTCGAAAATGTTGCAGTTCATGAGCGAAGGTGAGCGTCAGCCCCCTGTCATCACTGCACGCGCTGTTGTGGACATAGACGAGATGGTCGAATGCATTGACCAGCAATCCACCGGGACGAACCGTTTGGAGCTGTTCCGTTAGATATTCGGGGGCGCACTCAAATAGGGCATCATTCACCCGCCAATACAGTCCGCGTGTCGCCTCGTTGCTTTTGAATTTCGGCCAATCCTGATCATCAAAAAAGCACAACAATCGCGCCTCGGGTAGCTTGTCGCCGTACGCGTCGATCACTCGCTGGGCAGCGGCTTCTCGGTGTTTCGTAACAGTTGATTGGACGACAATTTTCCTTACCATTGTGCGTTGGTGGGACAAAGCATACACCAGGGTACTTAAGTTGGTGACTGCAGGCCAGCTAGTGCACACGTGCGGCGCTCAGAGATGAGTGCCGCGTGAGTTCAGAAGCGAACGACACGGAGGTTTAGGCTGCTTTCCGGACTCGGCCGAGTTCGACGGCCGGGCAGCGCGAGCTTGGATCCTTCTCAGACACAATGTGCGGCCTGAGACCATCGCCCTGCTTGGTTTTCGTAAGGCCGGTGCTGGAAACGTGTCGGTTATGATCAGCCCTAAAATACGATGATTCTGCTGTCTTTGGCGCACAACATAGACGATGTCCTCAGACGAATCACGCTCTCGCACCTCGCACGATACAAGGCTCTACTTGACGGCCTTTCGAAGAAAAATGTGGCGTTCGATCTTGAGTACCAGACGATTTTCAACGGGTTCTACAAGATGCAGCGAAGGAGCGCGGATTGGTATCGGTATTACTTCGCGCTACTCGAAGAGAAGAAGTACAACACCGCAATCACATTCAAGGACACCATTGAGCAGATCTACTCGGACAGGGGGCGAGTGGAGCCGTTTTTCAGTTCCAAGCTCGTTGCCACCATTCGTCCTGAGATGCCGGTGTACGACAAGCATGTGAGAGATAATCTCTCGCTCAAGGTCCCGGGTTCCTATAAGTCTGGGCGAGATCGTGTCAGTGGGTTCATCATCATGTACTCCTCCCTTGAGCAGAAGATCGCCGCTTTCGTTAGAGACCCGGTGTTCACGGACAGACTTAGGCCTGCGTTTGACAAGAAGTTCAACACATACGCGCAATTCACCGATATCAAGAAGCTCGATTTCTTGCTATGGCAACATCGCATCGCAGGCAAGAAGCCTTAACTATGTGAACCTTGACCTTCGAGACAACCTGGGATCGATCCAAAGGTCACCAGCCTTGTGTCGCAACGAAAACGGATGGGGTTCGAACGTCGATACCGCAAATCACCTTGATCATTTGTGCGCGACGACGGATCCCCTTGTCGCATGTTAGGAAAGAGATGCATGCCTGCTTCGTCGCCACAAATACGTGCTGAGCATCGACCGGCTCCAGTCCTGCAGCCTGCAATTCATCGTACATGGGGTCGTTTTGGATGATGGGTGAGTTGATGCAAGTGTACTGATCGATCTGCACGTTGATCGCGACGAGTTCGTCCCATCGTACGATTGGAACTTTCTGTAGAAGTTCGAAAACGTCATCCAACGCGGGGCGTGCCTCCCCTTGGTATTGTTGGATTTCACGCAGGGTGATCTCCGATGTCACCAGTTCGACCTCACCATCCTTCCATGTCTTGAGAAGCCGCGTGATAGCGTGAGATTCCAATGGACTATCATCACGAGCAATTGCAGATACAACGTTGTTGTCCAAGTAGGCCTTCATCGTTCTAAGACATGGAATGGGAAACTTTCACCTATTCCCGAAATGGAACTGTGGGGGAAATCTTCGTACCAGCCTCCGCAGTTCTGGATAGCATGGCCAGAGCCCGGAGAACTCCTTGAATTCTCGTTTGCACGCTGGTGGCATGAGGTCCAAGGAGTTTATAGACGGCCCTCTCTGTTGTTAACTGTCTGATAGTGCGGATTGTGAGAATCTTAAGCGGAAGCGGTACGATACCCCCGTAGCAACTCAGAACAGTCTGAAGATTCTTGATCACGAGATCGATCGCAGTATCGATGAGCGGAAGATATCTCTTCCATTCATCTTCAGAGTCTTGATGGATTCCTGTTTCGAGCAGATCCCAGGCATCAGCAAATTTTCTGCCCGCTGGTTCTTCGGCGAAATGACCTGAATAGAGCGCCATATAAGTGTTTTTCCAGCCATGACAGACGAGGCTCAATTCCAAAAGCACCTCTTGTCTATACTCGTCAACTTCCACAGGGGATCGTTCAGGTAACAGTTTCGCAGCACAAATAGCCCGCCATGTTTCATCGTAAAGGCGCACCTGATCTTCCGTAAGATTTCTCGAAAACGGAATCTTTGTATGTGCGAGTTTGTGGCAGGTATCACAAGTGACCGCAAGATTTCTTCGTTCGTTGTTCGAGTGGTTGTGGTCGATGTGATGTATTTGCACTGGTCTCGATGCATCACGGCAGATACAGCAAGTTCTGTTGGATTCGAAAAGAACACGATCGACCAATACATCGAGATCGTGGGTCATAACTGCGCCAGACTCCCTTCTCGCCGGCTAATCGACACCTGTCGTCGTACGCCAAGTCTCTTCGGCGCAACCCGAAACTGTCAAACGAAATCACTCGCGGTGGTTCACGCCTGTAGAATTGGATTTCAAATCCAACGGGCTTTGTACAATGCGGGCCAGACGAGGGTGGCAAGCGCGATGTGCAAGAAATGTGCAGAGAATAAGGCTGTTCAGTCAATACCTCCCCATAAACGCCGAAGTGTCGACCAATCGGTTTGCGTGGACTGGGTAAATGCTTCGCGACTTGTGGAGAGTTGTAGAGGCTTAACGTCTCCGAGAACATATCCGACACCAAGAGCCTGCTTTTACGTGTCCCGGTGTCGCCGACCACTCATGTCCGGCAGCGCATCGCCAGGGAGCTTTGTTCCTTGCAGCGATATTGTGATCGGCAAGGTATTTTCCGCCCCTCGATATGGCCAGAGCCTTAAGACCCTCTAAAGTATTACGTCCTGCACAAAAAGGGGACCATCTCCCCATCTTGACTTTAGCCGACGCAGCCCACCAACGATGCCCATAGAAACATTCCCAATGAAGATGTAATTGACTCTGCTGGTAAATCTCGGAAAGGCAAGATGG
>Ga0207646_10004280_pt1 | contig 15579 bp, 18 predicted proteins | sample KBSK5502metaG_FD_184343 | JGI IMG/M metagenome (GOLD analysis project Ga0207646, IMG submission 184343) | Corn, switchgrass and miscanthus rhizosphere microbial communities from Kellogg Biological Station, Michigan, USA - KBS K5-50-2 metaG... | ecosystem: Host-associated > Plants > Roots >... | reverse complement strand
GCGCGTGCCCCGAATCTCGAAACCGATCGCCGAGATTACGCAGATGAACTTCACGCCGAATGAAGGATTCATCCTCTCGCGCATCAACGGTCAGTGGAACCTCGGCGCGCTCATGAAGATCAGCCCGATCCGCGAGCCCGATGCCATGTTGATTTTTTACAAATTGTGGAAGGACGGCGTGATCGCCTTCGACTAGCTTTGGAGTGCGGCGGCTTGCCGCCGGCAGCCGCGGCAAGCCGCGGCCGAAAAAGCGGCGCCGAGGCGCCGCACTCCAAAGGCTAACGCGTAGGCGCACTTGCCCGTCTAATGGACATGATTCTGCTGGCCGTCCTCCTGAGCATCCAAAATCCTTCCATCGACATGAAGGGCTACCTGGCAGTCGCGAACGAGGCGGCGATTTATCGTGAAGCCAGGCGCGTGTCCGAAGAGGAGTTCATCCGCGCGGCCGCCGAGCCGGGGACGATCATCCTCGACGCGCGCAGCCGCCAGAAGTACGACGAACTACACATTCGAGGGGCGGTCAATCTCAGCTTTCCCGACATCGCGATCGAGACCCTTCTTCAGACCATTCCCGATCGCAACACCCGCATCCTGATTTACTGCAACAACAATTTCATCAATGCGCCCGGGCCGTTTCCGTCCAAGATCGCGCGGGCGTCGCTCAACTTGTCGACCTTCATCGCGCTGTACAGCTATGGATACCGAAATGTGTACGAGCTCGCGCCGCTGATCGACATCCACCAAACAAAACTTATCTTCGAATCGTCACATTCGAGGTGAGGAAAGTCGCGTTGGCGTCTCTCCGTAAAGAGAGGCGATGCGACAGACACTCACTTTCCTTCTGCACTGGTTCGTAAGGTTCCCGCTGCTGGGCATCATCGCGGCGCTGTTCATCGCGGTTTTGGTCTTCGGCGCCGGCCACGCTTTCGGGATTCCCGATCTGTTCTGGCATCAGGAGCAGTGGTGGAAGCTGGCGCTGAACGGCTTTTCGACGGCCATCGTGCTCTTTCTGGTCTGCGTGGCCGGCTTTCTGCTCGAGTCGGAAGCGACCAAGATCACGATCCAAAACTATGTCGCGCGGACTTATTGGATCCTGGTCCTGTTTGTGATCGCGGGCACCATCGCCACAAAGCGCGAGGAAGGGGAGTCGAGCCCCTGGTGGCTGTTGTTGGGCCATTTTGCCGGCATCGTTTTTTCCATCGTTGTCACCTGGCTCCTGATGCGATTGGCGAAGAGGCTGATTCGGCGGCCGGGCGTCGACAACGCGTACGCAGTGACGGCGAAGCGAGCCTCTCCCGGAAACCGCTGGCTTCATGTTTACGCCACACTGGTGCTCCTCGGCTTCGTGATCGTGTTCGCGATCCTCTCCTGGATGATGCCGTCGTGGCTACCCTCGGCGGTCGCGATCTGCATCATCTTCTGCATCCTCCTGCTGGTGTACGGCTACGTGCGATTTCAATTTCCGCGGGAGCGCATCGTGGTCGCCGCGGCCCTGATCGTGCTGATGGCCGCCGTCGGATATTTCAAAGCCTACAAACATCGATTTCCTGATCTTGAAGATTTCTACGCCACCACAACCCCAATTCCGCCTTTTCAAATCAACGCGCCGATGCCGGAGCTCGTCGACGACGGCGTTGCGCTTCAAAACTGGCTCGCCAGCACCGGCGAGCAAAAGCCGAAGCTCGCGATCATCGCCACCAGCGGCGGCGGGATCCGCGCCGCGGTGTGGACCACTGCTGTTCTCGACGCGCTGACGAACGGTGCGTACAGGATTCCGAATTTTCCTTATCACGTCCGCATCATCACGGGGGCGTCGGGTGGGATGGTCGGCGCCGCCTTCTACGTCGCCAGCCTGAAATCACCGCTGAGCCGCGGGCCGGTTCCCTCGGCGACCGCGAAGGCGCGCCGCGACCTTCCTCCGATGGCGCGCGACAGCCTCGAGCCGGTCGCGCGATCGCTCGCGCTGCGCGATCTGCCGGGCCTCATCGTCCCGTTCTCGTTTCACGATCGTGGCAGCGCATTGGAAGAAGCGTGGAAAACAAATGCCCCCATCATGGAAAGAGCCTTCAGCAGCCTCGAATCGGGTGAGCGCGCGGGCTGGCGGCCGTCGCTGATCTTCAGTCCGATGCTCGTCGAGGATGGACGGCGCCTGCTGGTCAGCAATCTCGATCTGCGCTTCATGCTCGAGAACCACGGCCCACGCCTCGGCCCTCCTCCAAACGACCCGGTCTACTCCCGTCCGTCGCTGGAGCTGTTTCGATTGATGCCGGCGGCCCGATCGAAAATCCGCCTGGCCGAGGCGGCTCGCATGAACGCGTCGTTTCCGTGGGTTGCTCCGGCAGCCGAACTTCCGACTTCTCCGCGACGCCACGTCGTAGATGCCGGCTATTGGGACAATTTCGGCGTGCACACATCTGTCGCCTGGATTCAGCAAAACATGCAGTGGCTTCGCGCGAACACTTCCGGCGTGGTGGTCATTCAGATTCGCGACGCCACTTCTGAAGAAGCCGACAAGAACCTCGGCCGCGCGCTGCCGAGCTTCTGGCTCCGGGCATTCGACGAATTCCTTGCGCCGGCGATGGCCGCCTTGCGCGCGCGCGAGTCGACGATGACATTTCATAACGACAAGGATCTCGAGCAGATCACGAATGCGTCCGGCGGATTCGTCACCACTGTGCTCATCGAGAATCCGAATCCGTCGGTGCTGAGCTGGAGCCTGACGCGGCAACAGGCGCAACAGATGCTCGACTTCTTCCAGAAAAATCCGGGCGCGCCCGCGACACAGCGTCTCATCGCGCTGCAGCAGTGGTGGAGTCGCTAAGTGCTGGCCTTTGGAGTGCGGTGCCTTGGCACCGCTTTCAAGGCCGCAGCTTGCTGCGGCAAGCCGGCAGCAAGCTGCCGGCTTTCAAAGCGGCGGCAAGCCGCCGCACTCCAAAGGCCCTGCTAGTGGAGTCCCACCGCGTCGCGAGTCTTCATCTCCAGCGCGTTCATCTCGCCGTTGTCGGTCTCGTGATCGTAGCCCAGTCCGTGGAGAAGGCCGTGGAGGATGAGGTAGCGAAGCTCGGTGGCGATCGAATGCTTCTCGCGGGCGGCCTGGCGGCGTGCCCGATCGACGGAAATCACGATCTCGCAGGACAGTTCGCCGGGGAACGTGAGCACATCGGTCGTCTTGTTTTTCCGCCGGTATTTGCGATTCAGGTTGCGCATCTTCGCGTCGTTGACGAGCGCGATCGAGATTTCCTGCATGTCGTCGAGTCGGTCGAGCGCGTGAAGGACCTTCCGCGTGAATGTCGTGATCTCGCGATGGCTGATGCGTGGAGTGGTGCCCGAAACCTCGACTTGCGTCAAGGCTTCCTTTCCTTCTCGGCGCGATCGTAGGCCACGACGATTTTCTGCACCAGCGGATGTCGCACGACGTCCTTGTCGCCGAACTCGAAAAACTTGATGCCTTCCACTCTGGCCAGGATCAGGCGCGCTTCGCGCAGGCCCGATTTTTTCCCCTCCGGCAGATCGACCTGCGTCACGTCGCCGGTGACCACGGCCTTCGATCCAAATCCGAGGCGGGTGAGAAACATTTTCATCTGCTCGGGAGTGGTGTTTTGGGCTTCGTCCAGGATGATGAAGGCGTCGTTGAGCGTGCGCCCGCGCATGAACGCCAGCGGAGCGATCTCGATCACGCCGCGCTCCATGAGCTTGTCGACTTTCTCGAGGCCCATGATGTCGTAGAGCGAGTCGTACAGCGGACGAAGATATGGATTGACCTTTTCCGCAATATCGCCGGGAAGGAAGCCGAGGCGTTCGCCGGCTTCGACGGCCGGCCGGCAGAGGACGATGCGCTTGATCGTTTTTTCAGAGAGCGCCGCCGCCGCAGCCGCGACGGCCAGAAATGTCTTTCCTGTTCCGGCGGGGCCGATCGAAATGGTGATGTCGAAGTCCTGCATGGCCTGCAGGTAGAGTTTCTGCGCCACATTTCGGGGCGTGACCACGCGCCGGACGGCGGGCTGCACAGCGTCATCGGTGAAGAAGTCGACGAGGTTTATTTCGGGGCGGTCGCGCAGGACGCGAACGCTGGTGGAGAGATCGGACTTCTTGAGCGGGTATCCCTGCTCGATCAGATTCTGCATCTGATCGAGAAGCTTCTCGACCGGCGCGACGCGCTCCGCCGCTCCCTGTACGAAAATCTCACCGCCGCGCGATGAGATCTTGACGCCGAATTCATCCTCCAGCATGCGGAGGTTCTCGTCGCGATTTCCGAATAGTGCGTGGGTCCCTTCGTCGTCCAGTCGTAGTTCCATCAGCCTGACAATTCTCCTTCATGCAAAGAACGTGATCCAAACTTCTCCATACTCGGCCTCGCGCTGCAAGCGCAGCCGTTCGGTCTGGGCGGTGAAAGGATTGCTGCGCTTGCGATGCTCCACCGCCACGACCGGGTCGGGCGCGAGCGGCATCCGGCCGATTGCCTTCAGCAAACCGTCGTAATCGCCGTAGTCGTAGGGCGGATCGGCAAAGACGACGTCGAACGGTTCCTCGAGGTGCTTGATGGTCGCGATCGCGTCGCCGCGAATCGGACTGACCGGAACGTCCCACTGCTTTGCGAGCCGGGCAATCGCTTCGACATTTCGGCGATCGCTGTCGACAGCCGCTGCAGTTGCCGCCCCGCGCGAAACCGCCTCGAACGAGAAGATCCCGCTGCCGGCAAAAAGTTCGAGGAAACGCGATCCGACGATGCGGGAGCCGACGATGTTGAAAAATGCCTGCCGCGCGCGCTCGGATGTCGGCCGCACGTCGCCGCGAGGAACGGGAACGCGGCGGCCGCGAAGCGTGCCGGCAGTCACGCGGAGCGTCGCCACTACTGTTGCGCGGCTCCCGTCGTGCCGATGAAGTAGTTGTAGAGGTCCTTCACTTCGACGTAGATGGTGGTGGGCTGGCTGGTGCATCGCAGCTCGACGATCCGGTCGTCCATCACGCGCACGACGCGATAGACCTTGCGATCGTCGCCGACGAGTTGATCGCCCGGCTTGGGCATGTATCCGGCCACGCTGTTGGTCACGGTGCGGTCCTCGGAAATTGCTCGGAACAGATCGCGCAGCGGCGAGAGCTGGTCGTTGAATGTCTTCGGCAGCGCTGCGATGGGATCGAAAAATCGCTCGGTGAACTCATGCGGCCCGGAGTAGATCCGCAGCACGCCGCGGCGATCTTTGGGCGGCAGCCTGAGCGACGATTGACGCACCGCGGCGATATTCGCAGGCGAGACTGCTTTGAGATAACTCTTGAGGGCGTCCCCCGGCAGAACCACGCGCTTGCGCATCGGTCCGGCTACGCCGCGAACATCGATCACCACCAGCCCGCCCTGGAAGATCGAAAGCCGCTGCTGGATCTTTGCATCCTGCGCGATGTAGTCGATGAGCGGCTGCGGCAGCGCGCCCTCGATCAGTTGCGATCCGAGGGCTTGCGTGCTGCCAGCGAGCTCGGGCAAATCATATTTTTCGAGCTTCTTGCGCTGCGCCTCGGGCAGCGGCGTGGCCATTGCGCTGCCGAGCGGCACGGAGTCGACCATCGTGATGTCGTGAGTGGGCGGGGGCGATTGCTGCGCAATCAAGGGTAAGGACAGCAAGAACAGTAAGGCCGGTAAGGCCTGTAAGGCTGGTAAGAACGGCCTCTTACCGGCCTCACCGGCCTTACGGGCCTTACCGGCCTTACCGAAGTCACCCGCTAACATGCTCCCGATTAAGATACTTGATCGCTATCCGCCGCGCAAAAGAGCGGGCCTCGTCGAGGCTGATCTCGCCCATAAATACAGCCTCTCGAGTGCGTTCCAGCGCCTTCGCGATGTGCGGCCCGACGGGGACCTCGAGCTCAGTGCCGCGAAGGGGAATGCGAAAGTTCTGATAGTCGCGAAATCGGGCTACGTGTTCCCCGGCGCTCGAAGTCAGCACCGCAAGGAGCTCCGGAGACGCATGTTTCAGCAGCTTGAATCGCTGCCGTTCCGTGGTGGCCTCCGCCAGAGCATCAGAATAGCGTCCGAGCTCGTTCGCGATCTGCATGACGTTGCGCGCGCGACGCTGCGAGAATCCGGAGCCTTCGAGATCGACCGGCGATGCATTGCCGTGCAACATGGCGGCGATGAAGAGGACTTCGCGGTCGAGCGCCGGATCGGACTTCGCGATTTGCTGCGCCTGTTCGACACGCTCGCGATCGATCTTGCGTTGCCCGAAAAGTGCGTCGGGCGCGCCGGCATCGTTCAATGCCTGGATGACCGCAGGCGCATTCTCTTCCTCGAACGCCAGAAAAAGCTCGCGCCAGATCCGCTCTCTCGAAATGGTTCGCAGTGCGTCGGTTCGGATCGCATTGCGCATCAACTCCTGCGTGTGCGATTCGATTGTGAAGCCGAGCCGCACGCCGAGGCGGATGGCGCGATAGATGCGGGTCGGATCGTCGATGAAGCTCTCATCGTGCAGGACGCGAATGACCTTACGATCGAGATCCTGCTTTCCGCTCGCAGGATCGTGGAGTTGTTCCGACAGCACATCGAGCGCGATGGCGTTGATCGAGAAATCGCGCCGCAGCAGATCGTCCTGAAGCGTGCCCTCACTAACGCTCGGCAGCGCGCCGGGCGCGCGGTATTTTTCGCTGCGCGCAGTCGCGATGTCGATCTCCGGAAACTCGTCCGCGGTCACCTTGTACGTCAGGAATTGCGGATACGAGCGCACGCGCCCGTTGATTCTCTTGGCCATCGCGCGGGCGAGCGCCGAGCTTCCATCCTCCAGGGTGAAATCGAGATCGATGACGCTGCGGCCGAGGAGAAGATCGCGGACGGGGCCGCCGACGAGGAACGGTCGCAGATTTTTTTCGGCGGCCACTTCGCGGATCAATTCGATCGCGCGGCGCTGTTGCGAGGCAAGAGCATCGAGGCGAGTCATCGGCGTGCGGCTTCCAGCAAAGGCACCAGCGCGCGGAGTCGCTGGCGCGGATGGAATTTCGAGATCGTTTGTCGGGCGGCCTCGATTTTTTGCTGGGCGACCTCCGGTTTGAACAGGGCGGCTAGTATCGCATGACTGAGTTCGTTGGCGTCGCCGGGCGGAACGAGCACGCCGATCCGTCCTTCTTCCAACCGCTTCACATTGATCGGCGTTCGCGACGCCACTACGATTTTTCCCGCCACCAGCGCCTCGGCGACGAATCCATCCCAATCTTTTTCGCCGATCGCCGGATCGACCCAGGCGTCGAACTGCTCAAAGTCGGCGCGGGTCGGCGGATGCTCGAGAAGCAGCCACTCGATGTCCTCGCGAGTTCGGTGAAGGCGCGGAATCGTGCGCTCGACGATGGGAATGATGGATTGCCGTAGAAAACTTCCGATGCGATTTGTGGAGGACAGCGGCCCTCCGGTGTCCAGGACAGCCGAGGGCGGCTGTCCTCCACCGAAATACTCCTCGGGAACTGCCTCAGGAAGGTTCGCCGGCCACGAGGGCGGACCGTAGATCAGGGCAAAATCGGCACTTGCGGCCTTCTGCGCGTCGTCCACCACGACGATCTGATGCCGTGCGCGAAGAGCTTCGAAGTCGATCCGCTGGGACTTCCTTTCGTACTGAGAGGCGCCCGGCAGAACAACATGAAAAATGCGCATCGCGGCGGCGCATTGTAGAATTAACCGGTTGATTCAGCAGACGATCGGGATTTATAGCGCATCGGATCTGGTGTCGAAACTGCGCCAGAAATGTCCGGAGCTTACCTTCGCAGATTCCGGAATCGAGCGTGACGTCAGCCGCATCGCGGTCATCGACGTTGATTCCCACGCCGCGCTCAATCCACCGCCGCGCAAGAGCATTGTGCGCATCGTGTTGGGAATGGAGGAGCCCGCGCAGCGGCGTCAGGGCGAGATTTACATCGACCGCAAATCGTTTCTCGCTCAGCCGCACGAATACCTTTCCTTCGCGTGCGACCTGGTCGACGCGGCCGTGCATGCATCGCAATTGGAGACCGAAGTTGACTTCCTCAAGCAAATCCACGAGTTGATGTCGCTCACCGACGCGCAGAAAGTTTCCGAGCGCATCACGCACACCGTTCTCGACATCCTCGGGCTTTCGCGCGGTACGCTGTTCCTGCACGATCCGCGGCTCGAGCGGTACGTCGTCAGCTTCACCAACGATCCCGACGCTCACGAGACCGGCGAGTTCCTTCCGGGCATTCCCGCGGATCAATTGCAACGGGCGTTGGCCTCGGGTCAATCGTTTTCAGCCGATCGCGAATCAGGAATGATCGTCATTCCGCTGCAGGTGGAACACGACCTCGTCGGCGTGCTCCGCATTCCGCTCGCGCCGACCGACACGATCGACGACGCCGCGGTCGAAGACGTCACCCGTTACGTTCGCGCAGTGGCATCAGTCCTCGGCAACATCTACCACCTCTCGACCAGCCGCGATCTTGCAATGCGCGATGATCTTACCAAGGCCTTCAATCGCCGATTCTTCGACAGCTATCTCGACGAGGAAATCGAACGATCGCGCCGTTACGGCTCGCTGTTCAGCATCATCTTTCTCGATCTCGACGACCTGAAGATGGTCAACAATTTCTACGGCCATCTGACCGGGTCGCGCACCTTGCAAGAGGTTGCCAAGCGCGTGCTGGCTGCGGTTCGCGCGATCGATAAGGTGGTTCGGTTCGGCGGCGACGAGTTCTGCATCGTTTTGCCGGAGACCGACCAGGAGCAGGCGCTGGCGGTGGCCAACCGCGTCCGCAAGGCGCTGACCGCGAACGCGTTCGTCATCGACGGCAACGTGGAGATCTCGATCACCGCCAGCTTCGGTATCGCGAGCTATCCGACACACGGCTTGAGCAAGGACGATCTGATCCGACAAGCCGACGCTGCGATGTATCGCGTGAAGTCGACGACCAAGAACGCGGTCGGGCTTGCGTCGGTGGAGCACGTGCGGCCGGCTGTCTAAGAAACTTCGCAGCGCCCCTCCCGTAGGCCCACCCTCGCTCGGGATAAACTCATCACGATGTCCGAAGAACTGAGCATTCAGGGGACGCTCGCCGAGACGACCGTCCCTGATCTGTTCCGTTCACTGATCCGCAGCAGCGAGACCGCCATCCTTTCGCTGGAGGGGCTCGGCCGCACGGACGTGATCTACGTCAACGAGGGGAAGATCATCTTCGCCTCCAGCACCGATGCCGACATCGGCCTTGGCGAGGTGTTGCTGCGACAGGGCGATCTCAATCTGCAGCAATACAACCAGGCCATGGAGCATCTCGTCGCGCCTCGCCGCTTCGGAGCGCTGCTCTGTGAGCTCGGCTATCTCAAGCCCGACGATCTGAGCCGGGCGGTCGAGCGGCAGGCCAGCGCCATCGTTCTCAATGCCATGCGCTATCGCGCCGGCAACTACACCATCGAGTTCACCGCGAATTTTCCGGAGGAAATCATCACCCTTCCGCTGACCACAGAGAGGCTGATCCTCGACGGCATCGCGCGCATCGATTTCTGGTCGCTCATCATCCGCGGCCTCGGCCGATTGGAACGGCCGCTCGAGCAGTCTCCAGGTTCCGATGCCCGCAGCTACACGCTCGAGCTGAACGAAGAAGAAAATCACATCTTCAGCTTGTTCAGCGAGCCGACCACCGTTCAGGATGCCGTCACACGCAGCTACCTGCCGAACTTCGTCAGCGCCAAGACGCTGTGGGGGCTGCTGACCGTTAATCTGCTCCAGGACGCTCAAGCCGAGCAGGTCGTCGAAACGCGGGCGGCCGAGGAGAGCGAATACGAGCTGGCCGCGACGGTCGAGCGCTACAACACCGCCTTTCAGGGAATCTTCGCGCTGGTGTTTCAAAAAATCGGCGATCACATCTACGATTTCATCGACCGCGTGGTGTTGCATCTCTCGCCGGAGATGCTGCCGTATCTCAGCGGCATGAACATGGTCAATGAGGGACGAATCGATTTCGATCAGTTCCTCAACAACATCATCGCTTCGGGATCCGAAAATCAGGGGATGATCGTGAACGACGTGCTGCACGAGCTCTTGTACGGATGGATCCTTGAGGTCAAGAGCGAGTTCGGCGGGACGTCGCTGGAGCGCGACATCATCGCGCTCGTGAACAAGCTGAAGCGGTAAAATAACTTCGAATGCGCCCGGTGGTCCCGTGGTTTGCTCTGGTCCTGGCCTCGTGTGTTTCGGCCGCCCTCCCCACCCAGCCGAATGACCGCGAGTGGAGCCTGCTCGCCCGCGATTACGCCTGGCTCGAGTCCCTTCGAAAGGCGCAGCCGCTGCCGCCGCCGACCGCCTCGCGCAAGCAGATGATCGAAGCCGCCCTCGACAACCACCGCAAGATGGAGCCGACGTACGTCGTTTTCATGGACAAGGTCAAGGAGTACCACGATCGCACCGGCGATCCGCGCGCGACTGCGGTTCTCGCCCGCGAGAAGACACTGATGGGCGACGAGTACATGAACCTCATGTCGCGCTACGACAAGGCGCTCGAGTTTTATCGCTCCGCTTTGCAGCTCGATCCGGCCAATGCCGAGCTCGCGCAGCGCATTGCTCTCGCGGAGTCGCGGCGGTTCGTGTCCATGTCCGCATTTGCAACCGTCAAAACGGGCATGAAGGAAGATGACGTGCGCAAAGTGGTCGGCCTGCCGCGCGAGGATTGGATCAAGCAGGTGGTCCAGAACAGCCGGGTTTACTCGGTCTGGATCTACCCCAAGGCCGACGGCGGCGCCTCGGCCATCTACTTTGACAACGGGGTCGTGTATCACACAAACTGGAATGCGGCGGTGCCGCCGTCGGCGGCGCAGCGTTAGGATGTTGGGACGTTAGGACGTTGGCCGGCCCCACATCCCAACAACCCAACGTCCTGGCCGGCATGGGAGGGTGTGAGATGGAACAGCTCGCCGAAGATCAATCCCACTATGAAATCTCTTTGACCGCTGGGCAGGCGTTTGTCGCCTTTGTCCTGATGCTGCTCTCGCTCGCGGCGTCGTTTGCCTTCGGGCTGATGATCGGCAAAGGACAGACGGATGACAGGCTCGTGCGCAAGGACCCGGCGGTTGTGAACGAGGCGGCTGTGGTGGCGAAAAAGAATCCCGCCAGGGTCGCTGAGCTGGCTGTGAAGCAGGACGATTTCAAGCCGGCGATCGTGGAGGCGGCGCAGCCGAAGCCGAATGTAGAGGCGGGATTCAGCCCGCCTGCGCCGGCTAAAGCGGGCACCCACACAGAAGCAGAGCCTACCTTTGCTCAGCTTCTGTCCACCAGCGATCAGAAGACTGCCGAGGGGCTGGCGGCCAAGCTGATCGAGGGAGGGTTTACGGCGGCCTATGTCGAGCGAACGACCAGCGACAAGGGCGCGATCTTTCGGGTTCGGGTCAAGTTTGCCTCCGAGAGGGAGGCGCGCGCGGCTGAGACGAAATTGAAAGGGTTCTCCAAAGAAGTCTGGATCACGCGGTAACATGTCCGCCCCCACGCAGGGGAAGGACATGGCCAGCCAACGGAAAAACAGCACCACTCCCGAGCTGGAGGAGCTGCGCAAGGGACAGGTCAAGAAGCATTCGGGTGCCGATCCGGCGCACGTGCTCGATAAGGCCATCTACCAGCTTTGGGAGACGATCAACGATCTCGACCAGATCCAGCCCGAGCGGGTCGACCATTACCGCGTTTCCATTTTCGGAAGCTCGCGCATCCGGCGCGGCGATCCGATCTACGAGGAAGTGAAATCGCTCAGCTACGAGCTGGCCCGCATGGGCATCGACATCGTCACCGGCGGCGGGCCGGGCCTGATGGAAGCAGCCAACTCCGGCGCAACGGAGGGGCAGATCGAGAGTCACGCGCGCTCGTTCGGCCTGGCGATTCATCTGCCCACCGAAGAGGCGGCCAATCCGTTCGTCGACAAGGTTTTTCGTCATCGGACCTTCTTTTCGCGTCTGCATCACTTCGTCCGCCTCTCATCGGCATTCATCGTGATGCCGGGCGGCATCGGCACGGCTTTGGAGCTCTTTCTGGTCTGGCAGCTCCTCCAGGTCAAGCACATGACCGAGCATCCGCTGATCCTGGTCGGTACAATGTGGGCCGGTCTGATCGAATGGATCGACCGGACGATGGTGCAGCGTGGCCTCGTCGGTCCCACGGACCTCAACATCGTCTCGGTGGTCGGCTCGTCGAAGGAAGCGATCCCGATCATCGCCGCATCCTTCGAACGATTCAAGGAAGACAAAGAGAAAGCGAATGCCCACGCAGGAACAAGTTCTTGAAGCGCTGAAGAAAGTCCGGTTCCCGGGGCTGTCGCGCGACATCGTCTCGTTCGGCTTCGTCCGCGACATCAAAGTGGAAGGTGCGAACGTCTCCTTCACGATTCACTTTCAGACCGAGAATCCTAACGTTGGACAGCAGCTCACGCGCGATTCGGAAGCTGTGGTGCGCGCAATCGGCGGCGTCGACAACGTTCGCGTGAATCTCGAGATCGCGCCTCGGCAGATGGCCGGCCCCGTTTCGGGGGGACAAGCGAGCATCCTGGAAGGTGTGCGCTACAAGATCGCAGTGGCCTCGGGAAAGGGAGGCGTCGGAAAGTCGACGGTCTCCACGAACCTTTCGCTGGCGCTGGTGGCGCTCGGATATTCGGTCGGACTACTGGACGCCGACATCTACGGCCCCTCGCAGCAGATGATGCTGGGTATCGAAGGACGCCCGCAGATCGACGAGCGCGACGAAAAGATCGTTCCGATGGAGAACCACGGTGTCAAGACGATGTCGCTCGGGCTCATCACGGATCCCGATACGCCGGTGATCTGGCGCGGTCCGATGGTCATGAAGGCGCTCGACCAGTTCCTTACCGACGTGAAGTGGGGCGAGCTCGATTTCATGGTCCTCGATCTGCCGCCCGGAACCGGCGACGCGCAACTGACGCTGACGCAGAAAGTGCCGCTGACTGGAGCTGTGATCGTGACCACGCCGCAGGACGTGGCGCTGATCGACGCCCGCAAGGGCCTGGCGATGTTCCGCAAAGTCAACGTTCCGGTGCTGGGCATCGTCGAGAACATGAGCTACTACATCTGCAAACATTGCGGCGAGCGCACCGAGATCTTCGGGCACGGCGGCGGCCGAAAAACCGCCGAAATGCTCGGCGTCCCATTCCTCGGCGAAGTGCCCATTGACCCCAAGGTGGTGGTGGGCGGCGACACGGGCGAGCCGATCGTGGTCATGGATCCGGAGTCGTCGGCGGCGCAGGCGTTTCGCGACATCGCAGCCCGCATCGTGAAGCAGATCGAGAGCGGCACGGCCGGTCACACCCACGGCGCGCACGAGCACGCGCACATCCAATGAAAAAGTCGCGACAGAGGCTCAAAGCCAAAGGAGTGACGCGCATCGACGATCCGGGACGGCACGGCGTCGGCTGGTATGCGCGCGTCGTGTTTCGCGGGAAGACCACTTCGAAGTACTTCGCCGACGGAGCGCACAAAGGAAAAGAAGCCGCGTTCCAGAAAGCGCTCGCGTGGCGCAATGCAGAAGAGAAAAGGGTGGGCAAGCCGCGGAGCGACCGGCTGGTTCCGTCGACGAGCACGCGCAGCCCTACCGGCGTCGCGGGCGTCTATCAATCGAAGCATAGTTTCGTGGTCGCATGGAGCCCGCGGCGGGGCGAGATCTTTCGTGAGTTCGTCTCCATCCGGCGCTTTGGCCGGAAGGAAGCGCTGCGCCGCGCCATCGAGCTTCGCCGGCGGCGCGAACGCCAGCTCTACGGCCGGAGCATCAGCACGCGCCGTCGCCGATGACGCTTTTCCTTGGACTACTCTTCGGCGCCATCGGAACGGTCTATCTGGTCTACGGCAAGCGCATCCACGACGCGATGTTTCTGGTGGTCGGCTTCGCGCTAATCATATACCCTTATTTGTTCTCAAATATAGTGCTGATTCTGATCGTGGGCGTGGTGCTGGCCGCGATACCGGTGGCAAGGCACAAAGGCCTCATCTGAGCAGTCGCTGCCACAGATCCCGCGCGTCCGCGGGAAGATCTCCGATTTTTTCGTTGACCTCCGAGATCACTTGATCGCGCGGGCCGACTGCCAGCAGGCGGACAATATCCTGTCGATCGATTGGGCCTCCGGCGGCGAGCTTGAGCAGGATGAGGTCGCTGGTGATCGGTACGCGCAGGGCTAATCCTTGTAAGTCGATTATTTGAGCGCGATCGATCACGCGTTGTTCCCATTTCCACTTTCCGACGACGATATCGATCTGTTCCGGTTTCGAGCCGATGCGTACCACGCCGGCAAGAGGGTCGTCGAAATCGCCCTTTCGAATATCAATTACACTGGAACCGCGAAGCTCAGCCCATACACTGGGTTCGAAAACGCGGCGATCGGTTGTTAGCAGATCAAAATCGAGCGTCGAGCGAGTAGCGCCGCGAGCTGCCACGGCAACCGCGCCAATCACAGCGTAGTGGATGCCAAGGCGATCGAGAACCTGGAGAACCTGATCACGAATCACTGATACAGATCGTCCATGCAGCGCGAATGGCGACGTCCTCTTTGATGTTCGCGCTGTATCGCCTTAAGAGCAGTTTCGCGATCGACTCTTTGAGTCGCCATGTAGAATTCGAGGTCGCGCTCACCGAGATCGAACGCAAGTGCAACGCGCTCGCTGGGCGACATCCGCCGCATCTCTTCGATCTGCTCCAAGCGCAGCTCCTCGGCGACCTTTGACCGCATCACGACCGAGTATAGCGAACCGCCTGCATTACCACCGCTGCCTCGCCCGGAATTCGCCAGCTCGGATCGTCATCCACTTCTAGCGGCGGAGTCCCGCGCCCACCGTAATCCGCTGACTCGCTCGACCACAGCATCTCCCAGCGGCAGTCTTGTGGCGGCGCAAGGAGCGGCTCGGGCGCGACCTCGAGCGCGAACGGCGCTTCGAGATTGACGAGCAAGAGCCAGGCGTCGCCGAATCGCAGGACGAACGCGCGATCGCCGAGGACGGCGCCGTCGACTTTCTCACGCTGGAGCTGGCGTCGAAGCCGAATCAGATCGCGATGCAGTGCCAGCCATTGTGGATGCCGCCCGCGCTCGGAGTGATCGAGCTTCGATCGTTCGAATGTCGTGCGATCGTTCGGCGGCGCGAGATCTTTTCCGACGACCGATCGGAATTGCTGCATGAATTCCTTGCGGCCCCGGGCGACAGCGGTCGCCAGCTCCGGCTTATGGTCCGCGAAGTAGAGGAACGGTGCGGAGGCGGCGAATTCCTGTCCCTGAAAGAGCATCGGCGTGTTTGGACCGAGGAGCAGGAGCGCGGTCAGCGCGCGAATGCGGCCGGGGGAGTTGAGCTCCTGAATCCGCGCTCCGGTCGCCGAGTTCGCGACCTGATCGTGATTCTGCAGAAAGCAGACGAATTTTTCCGGAGCGAGATCGAGCGACGGGGTTCCTCGCCGGAGCTTTTGCCAGGAGTAGCGCTGGCCCTGAAAGAGAAATCCGTGTTTCGCCAGCGACACAAATTCCTGCGCCTTGCCGCAGTAGTCGGTGTAGTAAGCCTCGCGACGGCCGGTGACGGCCACCATGGCGGCATGATGCCAGTCGTCGTTCCAGAGAGCATCGATCCCATACTTCCGG
>Ga0207646_10004279_pt1 | contig 15582 bp, 16 predicted proteins | sample KBSK5502metaG_FD_184343 | JGI IMG/M metagenome (GOLD analysis project Ga0207646, IMG submission 184343) | Corn, switchgrass and miscanthus rhizosphere microbial communities from Kellogg Biological Station, Michigan, USA - KBS K5-50-2 metaG... | ecosystem: Host-associated > Plants > Roots >... | reverse complement strand
AAGCGGATCTTCGTGCTGCCGGGCGTGCCGTTGGAGATGAAGGGCATCTTCACCGAGGAGCTGGAGCCGGAGTTCCTCGCGGCGGGGTCCGCCGCCACCGTGCGCGAGCTTCGCTTCACGTTCGCCGTCGAAGCGCGCTTCTATCCCTTGATGCGCGAGCTGGAGGAGACATATCCAGACGTGTCCGTGGGCTCGTATCCGAACTTCGAGACCAAAGAGCTCGTGATTCGAGTCCTTGGCGCCGAGGCCAAACGCGTCGACCAGGCGCTCGAGGAGATCAGGAGGAGAGCCCCCGTATGAAGACGCCGCAGGTCATCTGTGTTCCCGGAAGCGTCGTCCGGCCGCCCAGCGCTACAGACCGCTCGTCGAAGCCGTCGGCGATTCAGCCGAGCTGCACCTCAAAGACCTCGAGGTATATCGCGAGGCGACGCCGCCGCCCGATTACACGATCGACGAGGAGCTCGAGGCGATCGACCGCTTCGCCGACTCCACAAGCCTGGCGCGCTTCCATCTGGTCGGATATTCGGGAGGGGGGTTCATATCGCTCGCTTATGCCGCGACCCGCCCGCGGCGCATCAACAGCCTCGGCCTGTTCGAGCCGGCCCGGATACCGGGACAACTCACGAACGAAGAGAGTGCGTTCTTCTCCTTCCTCGAGTCGAAGCTCCGCGGCCTCGATGGACCTGAATTCATGAACGTCTTCGTCCGTGAGCAAGTCAAGCCAGGTGTCCAGGTCCAGCCGCCTCCCACCACCGTATCCCCGGAGATGCAAAAGCGCCCGGCGGGGATCGCCGCGCTGATACGGCAGTTCGAGGCGTATCGCTTCGACCGTCAGCTGCTCAGCGCGTGTAGGTTCCCCGTCTTCTACGCCTACCGCGATCTCTCCCACGATGAGCAGGCCATGAAGGCCGGAATCCTGGCCAGGCTCTTCGCCGATGTCCACGTGCAGCGCTTCTCCGGCGTACACCACTTCGTGCCGCCCGAGCAGATCTATACGCCCGCGCACGTTCGCGCCCTTCTGCAGCTGTGGTCAGCGGCTGAGCTTTCGCTCCAGGCCTCCCCACCGCGTGGGGAGGTGGGCCCGGACGCTTAGCGGCCCGGACGGGGGGGGCTCGCAGGAGGATTTAGCGTCGGAGCTTCCGTTCAAGAAGTGATCGTTCGGCCGGGTTCTGGCACAGCTCGAGCGCGCGGAGCCGCGCCTCACGCGCAAGCCCCGGCTCGCCGACCTGGTCCAGCAGCTCCGCCCGGGTCGAATGGAACAGGTGGTAGTCGCCCAGCTCGATCGCGAGGTCGTTGACCTCGCCCAGCGCGATCTCAGGGCCGACGAACTGGCTCAGCGCCACCGCCCTGTTGAGCCGCACCACCGGGCTGTCGGCCAGCCGCTGCAGGATGTCGTAGAGCAGGACGATCTGGTGCCAGTCAGTGGTGCCCCACGAAGGCGCCTCGGCGTGGATCGCGGCGATCGCGGCCTGCACCTGGTACGGCCCGGTCCTGCCCATCGCGCCCGCGCGGTCGAGCAGTGCGATCCCGTCGGCGATGGCGCCGCGGTCCCAGAGCGTGCGGTCCTGGTCGGGCAGCAAGACCATCTCTCCCGCCGCGTCGAAGCGCGCCGCCGACCTCGCGAGGTGCAGCTTCATCAACGCAAGCAGGCCGAGTACCTCCGGCTGGTCGGGCAGTAGCTTGTCGACCAGCCGCGTCAGCCACAGCGCGTCCTCGGCGAGGTCGCGGCGCATCGCGAAGCGGCCGCCGCGGCTGAGGTAGCCCTCGTTGAACATCAGGTAGAGGACCGACAGCACGCCGTCGAGCCGGCCCGCTAGCTCGCCGCCCTCGGGCACGCGATAAGGAATGCCGGCGCTGACGATCTTGCGCTTGGCGCGCACGATCCGCTGGGCGACGGTCGCCTCGGAGACCAGAAAGGCGGCTGCGATCTCGGGCGTGGTGAAACCGGCCACCGCCCGAAGCGTGAGCGCGACCTGCGCCTCCTGCGCCAGCGCTGGGTGGCAGCACGTGAAGATGAGGCGCAGCCGGTCGTCCACCTCGGACGGATCAGGCGCCATCGGCGAGCGCTCCAGCAGGGCGAGCTTCTCGCGGTAGCGCCGGTCGCGACGCAGGATGTCGATGGCGCGGCGCCGCGCCGCGGTCATCAGCCACGCCCCTGGTTTCTCGGGAATGCCCTGTTCCGGCCATTTCTCTAGGGCCGCCACCAGGCTGTCCTGAACCACCTCCTCGGCGAGGTCGAAGTTGCCGAGCACGTGGACCAGGGCCGAGGTCAGGCGACCGGCCTCGTCTCGAAAGACGGAGGCGACCGCTTCCCCGGTGGCGCCCCTGCTCGTCAGCGGTCCGACGAGTGGTCGACTATCGGCCGGACTTCGACCGCGCCGCCAGGCCACGCCTTGGCCAGCTCGAGCGCCTCGTCGAGGTCTTTCACTTCGATGAGCGCGAAGCCGCCGATCACCTCTTTCGCCTCGATGAACGGACCGTCGGTGACGGCGATCCTGCCGTTTTTGCGCGTCACGGTCGTGGCCGTGCTCGGGCCCCGGAGCTCTTCGCCGCCGATGACCTTGCCCGCCTTCGTGTACTCCTCGAACCACTTGCCAGAAGCGGCGTACGCGGCCATCGCCTCTTCTTTGGCCTTGCCCTCCAGCTGGTCTACGTTCTCCATCGTGCCGCCGAACAACAGGACGTACTTCATGGCGCAGTCTCCTGAACGGGCGGTCCTTGTGCCGCCCCATTTGTACGACGAACCGGCCGGCGAGGAATAGACAGGATCAACTGGACTGCCTACGAACCGGTGAACTCCGGCTCCTGCTTGGCCAGGAACGACATGATCCCGATCGCGGCATCAGTGCTCAGCGAGGCGCGAGCGAAGTTGTCCGACTCGATCTCGAGCGCCTCCCGAAGCGGAAGGTCGTAGCCCCGATGCACGGCGTCCTTGATCATCGCGATCGCAAAGGTGGCGGCCTTGGCCAGCCGACCGGCCAGATCGTCGACCGCGCCTTTGAAATCGAGCGGTCGAACCGCGATGTCCACCCAGCCCACCGCGGCCGCCTCGCTCGCGGACAGCCTCTTGGACTCGATGAGGAAGCGCATCGCCCTGGCCTTGCCGATCAGGCGCGGCAGGCGCTGCGTGCCGCCCGCGCCCGGAATGATTCCGAGCGACGACTCGGTCTGGCCGATCTTCGAGCGCTCGTCCTCGACCATTACCCGGTAGTCGCAGCAAAGCGTCAGCTCACTGCCGCCCCCGAGCGCATGGCCGTTGATGGCCGCGATCACCGGCTTGGGGCAGGCCTCGATGGCGTTGTAGTGGGAGTTCATCCTCTTCATGAAGGCGCCGATCTGATCCGCCGCATCCGGCGCGCTGCGGTCGATGGAGGCCATCGCCGTCAGGTCCGCGCCGACGCTGAAGTACTTCTCATAGGCCGAGGCCAGCACGATCGCGCGCACCGAGGGATCGTCGCCGAGCTGACCGAACGCGGTGTCGAGCTCCTGCATCAGGTCTTCGGCGATCGCGTTGTTGCCTTTGCGGTGCATGAGCACGCGAGCAATCGGGCCGTCGCGTTCGACGTCGACCAGCTCGCCCATCAGGCGGTGAAGAGCGGGATGCCGCCGGCGACCTCGATCACCGCGCCCGTGATGTACCCCGCCTCATCCGAGCAGAGGAACGCGATCGTGTTGGCGATGTCCTCCGGCTGGCCGAAGCGCTTGAACACGGTGCGCTGCTTGAAGCGCTCGTACATCGGGTTGTTGCCGGCCGCGGCCTTGCCTGCCTCCGACTCGATGATGCCGGGCGCGATCGCGTTGGCCGTGATGTTGTGTCGCCCGCCCTCGAGCGCCGCGGTTTTGGCGAGCCCGATCAGGGCCGCCTTCGTCGACGAGTAGCTGGCCTGGCCAAAGCCGCCGAGCGTCCCGGCGACGGACGACATGAAGATCAGCCTGCCCCATCTGTTCTCGACCATGTAGGGCCAGACCTCCTTCGTGCAGTTGAAGGCGCCGGTCAGGTTGACCCGGACGTCGCGGTCCCAGAGCTCATAGGACTGGTTGGGGATCTGCGCGGCGTGGTCGAGCGTCGCCGCGTTGTTGATCAGGATGTCGATCTTGCCGAACTCGTCCTTGACCTTCTTGAAGACGTCCCGGATCTGGTCGCGATTGGTCACGTCCATCTTGATGGCGAGCGACTTGCGGCCGAGCTTGCGGACTTGCGCGGCGGTCTCGTTCGAGTGCACCCAGCCCTGGGACACGGCCACCTGGGCGAGCATGCTGCCCTGCGCCTCTGCCGTCTTCTGCAAATCTGGGTCGTCCTCGACCAGGACGTCGGTGATGACGACATCTGCGCCCTGGCGCGCAAGCGTGAGGGCATCCTGGCGGCCGAGCCCGCGCGACGCGCCCGTGACGATTGCAACTCTGCCTGTCAGGTCAAACATGCTTCACCCCTGCGCTATTTGATTCGAATGGTCGCGCGTGACCCGGCGATCGCGCGTGAGATGACCAGCCTCTGGATCTCCGCGGTGCCCTCCCAGATCTGGTAGATCTTCGCGTCGCGGAACCACTTCTCGACCGGATACTCCTTGATGTATCCGTAGCCGCCCAGGACCTGGATCGCGTCGGTGGTCACGTCCATCGCCACGTCGGCGGCAAAGCACTTCGCCATCGATCCTTCGGCCCGCTCGAAGGGCCGCCCCTGCGTGGCCATCCATCCGGCCCGCCAGATCAACAGTCGCGCCGCGTCGATCCTCATCGCCATGTCGGCGAGCTTGAAGCCGATCGCCTCGTGCTGCCAGAGCGGCTTGCCGAACTGCTTGCGCTCCTGCGCGTAGTCGAGCGCGAACTCGTACGCGGCTCGCGCGATGCCCAGCGCACCCGCGGCCACGCCCGGACGTGTTGCCTCCAGCGTCATGAGCGCGCCCAGGGCGCCCGGCCCCGCGTTCTCCGCGTCGGGCTCGCCCCCGAGCCGGTGGTCGAGCGGGACGTGGCAGTCTTCGAGGATCACCTGCGCGGTGTGGCTCGCGCGGACGCCGAGCTTCTTCTCCTTGCGGCCCATCTTCAGTCCCGGCGTTCCCTTGGGGACGAGGAAGGAGGCGATGCCGGCAGGTCCTCTGCTCGGGTCGGTGTTGGCGTAGATGACGTGGTAGTCCGCGATGCCGCCGTTGGTGCAGAACTGCTTGGTGCCGTTCAGCACGTACTCGTTGCCGACGCGGGTGGCGCGCGTCTTCATGGCCAGGGCGTCCGACCCCGAGTCGGGTTCGGTGAGCCCGAGCCCTCCAATGACCAGCTTGTCGGGATTCGTGAACTCTGGCAGCCACCGCTTCTTCTGCTCGTCGGTGCCGCTCGATCGGATGCCCGCGATCGCAAGGCCCATCGACTGGATGCAGACCGCGATCCCGGCGCAACCCCAGGAGAGCTCCTCGTTGAGGATCAACTCGGTCAGGAAGTCGAGGCCCTGGCCACCGTACTCCTCGGGCAGAAACCCGGCCGGGCTCAAGCCCAGCTTGTGGGCTTTCTTGACGACCTCGTATGGGAACTCCTCTGTCTCGTCGTAGTGGGCCGCGACCGGCCTGATCTCGTTGAGCGCGAAATCGTGGGCGAGCTCCTGGATCGCCTTCTGCTCATCGGTCAGCGCGAAATCAAGAGGCATCGAATTCAGCCGCTCCTTTCGTCAGGATGACGTCGCCATGCTGGTTGATGGCGCGAATCTGCAGCTTGCCCGGCTCGACCTCGTCAGCGGTGAAGGTCACTGTGTCGCCCGGCTCGACCATGCCGGCGAACCGGACCGAGAGCCTGCGCAGCCGCTGCGGGCCGCCGGCCGCCTTGGCCGCCACGATGGCGGCGATGCTCATCTGCAGCATCCCGTGTGCGATGACGCCCGGCAGCCCGACCGACTTGGCGAAGGCTTCGTCGAGGTGGATCGGGTTCATGTCGCCGGAGGCCCGCGCGTAGGCCGCGATCTGCTCGGTCCGGAACTGCACCTTCTGCTCGGTCACGAGCGGATCACGAACAGCGCCCGCGAGCGGCAGACGGGCGCGCCGTCCGCCGACGTGGTGTCTGTCTCGAGGGTCACGAAGCGCATGCCGCGCCGGCTGACGTCGGACGAGACCCGCGCCTTAGAGGTCACCGACTCGCCGACCGCGGGATGCCGGGTCCACTCGAACTCCTGCTCAGCGTGGAGGAGCTTCGCGAAGTCAATCGCCGCCTCGTCGTCGCCGAAGAGCTGCGGCGCCGTCACGCCCAACGAGTAGACGGCGGCGTAGGTCGGAGGCACGCCGTCGGCCGGGTCGGCGCCGATCGCCCACGCGAAGGCGGCCACATGCTCGGGATCGAGCTCGACAGTAACCGGGTCGTACTGGCGCCCCTCGATCGACATGACGGAAGGAAACTCTAGCTAGTTCACCTCCGGCCGGGCCTGAACCGTCCGGCCACCCGTTTCAGCATCAGCGGCCTCAGCGACGTCCACGCTTCCATCACCGACGAGCGCGTCGACTGCGCGAGGTCGGGAGGCGCGTACGCGGCCACGACGAACCCGCCCGCCAGCGCCCGCATGGACGCCGCCGCCTCCGGAAACACCCGCGAAAGCCGGCGGCTGAGCTCGAGCGGCGTCTCGCCGGGCTGCACGTCGGCGCCCGCGAGCCTGGCCAGGACGAGCGTGCGTTTCCACACCCCCATCACCGAGCGCGGCCGCAGGTACCGGGCTCCCAGGGCGGCGAGCAAGAGCAGCGCCGCCAGCAGGATCCCGACGATGCGGGTCAGCGTGCCGGCGTCGGGGATGTGGAACCGCAGGCCCGACGGTCCGATCGCGCCCCCGCCCACGTCCTGGTTGCCGCCGCTTCGTCCGGCGTTCCCCTGGTTCGGCACGCCGGCTGCGCCCTGCGGGCCAGTCGGGGTGTCGCAGTTGTTGTCGCTGAGGCAGAGGTTCGGACCTGCCGGCGTCCCGCGCGGGATGGTGAAGTAGGTGCCGTCGTTGGTCGGCTCGAACGGGATCCAGCCGTAGCCTGGGAAGTAGCTCTCGACCCAGGTGTGTGAGTCCTTGTCGCGGACGATCCAGCGGTGCTGAGACGTATCGAAGGTGCCCGACCCGTAGCCGTTCACAAGTCTGGTCGGGATGCCGAGCGAGCGGAGCATGTCGCCCATCGCGATCGCGAAGTACTGGCAGTAGCCTTCGTGGGACGTGAACAGGAAGTAGTCGAGTGGATCGGTCCCCGGCGGCGCTTTCGTCGGCGTGAGCGTGTACCGGAACTGACCGCTCCGAAGGTAGTTCTGGATCGCCGCCGCCTGGTCGTATGGGTTGGTCATTCCGGCGGTCAGCTCCACAGCCTTGTCGTGGATTCGCTTCAACACGTCGGGCTGCCGATAGCCCTCGGCGGGCAGCCCCATGTACGGATCCAACCAGGTGGCGTAGTTCGTGCCGGCAGCCCGCAGCTCGGACTCCAGAACGTCGGGGTACGCGGTTGTGATGTTGTAGCTGCCGTTGGACCGCGGCGGGACCAGGCTCGACAGCCGGTCGATGGTCACCAGCTTTGTCGATGCCGAGAAGGCCGGGGGCACGTGCACCTCACTCGCGACCGTGTCGCGGTCCACGCGATTGAGCTGGCCCGGATAGAAAAGGACGTCGTTGTTGCCTGTGGGGGGCGAGATCATGTTGATGTTGAACGTGGCCAGTGCCATCTTCAGGTAGGTCTCGCCGTAGTCCGGAACCTCCCTCTTGTTGACCCGCTGGCGGAGGTCCGGGCTCTGGTACGTCCACGCGCCGTTGTCTGGAACGGTGACATTGACTCCCCTGAAGTACATAGGGCCGACGTACTGGCCGGTGACCGTGTAAGTGAACACGATCGCATTCGACGTCTTCAAGGGACCGCCGAGGCTCACCGTGGTCGAAAATCCAGTTGTCCCTCCCCCGGGACCCGTGCCGGTGCCGAGGTCTGGTCGGTTCAGCTGCTGCTGCAGCTGCGCCCAGTCTGTGAACAGGCTGGACTCCATGCTCTGCGTGCGGTCGACCGTCGAGAGCGGAGGCAGCATGATCCCGAGCACGATCAGGGCGGCCGTGGCGACGAGTCCGCTTTCCCAGAAATCCCACCGAGCGTCGCCGGTCAGCTTGACCCGCGCCTTCGTGGCCTTGGCGATCGAACCGGTGTAGTTGGTCCACAGCAGGAGGGCAAAGGTCAGGACCAGGAAGGCAAGCGTGTAGCTCTGCTGGTCCGGCGAGTTCAACACGTTGGTGGCGAACGCCGCGGCGCCCGGGATGAGCCCCGTAAGTGGCTGCCGCCAGCGCAGCACGCACCAGCTGAGCCAGGCGCCGGTGACCCACATCAGCCATGTGATGACGAAGAGGACGAAGGCACTGTCGCCGAATGCGGAGCCGTCCTGCACGCGGGAGATCCAGGCCTGGATCAGCGGCAGGCCGGACGGGTCGAGCGGATGCAGGCTCCGGAACGTCGGCGCGGACATGATCCCGGCGAGGACCGGCCCGAGCGCCATGCCCGCGCTGACGCACCACCACCAGGGCAGCGGTGTGACCGCGAGCACGCCCATCGTCAGCGCACCGCCGATGGCCACCAGCGGTGCGATCTCGATGCCGGGCACCCACGCGGCGGCGACCGTGGACTTCGCGATGGTGAGGACAAGGAGAAAGGCGATGAGGGCCGACCACAGCGTGGCGGCAGGGACCGCGTCGCGCGCCTTCTGCCAGACCAGGCCGGGAGCGGCGCTAAGCGATGCGGATTGCATCCCTGGTCCTCACGAGCCGGGCGAAGTCGTCGCCCTTCCGCACCACGTACAGGTCGACGTCCTGGCCGAGGTCGAAGCTCGGGTTGGTGTCCGGCCCGCCGAAGCTGGCGGCGTCGAGATAGAAAACGATCAGCGTGGTCCGGCGACCGCGCACCGCCTGCAGCAGGCGGACCCAGCCGGGCTCCGCGCTCGGGGTGATCACGGCGATCGCGCGCCGCGGAAGCCTGCGCATGCGGTCCCACGCCAGCGCCTGGGATAGAGATGCATTGCCGTCGGCCTGCGCGATCGCGAGGTAGTCGAGGATCAGGCGGTCCTGACGCAGCGCGCGGTGCGGCTCGAGGAATGTGCCGCGCGCGTCGTTGGCGATGAGGCCGACCTGGCGGCCGCGGCTGTGGACCTGCGACGCCATCGAAGCGGCGAGGCTGACCGCGTACTCGACCGTCGACTCCTCCCCCTCGCCGAAGTGCACTTTGCGGTCGAGGTCGAGGAGGATCCAGATGTCGGTGGTCAGCGGCTGCTCGAATGTCTTGGACATGAGCCGGCCGTGGTGGGCCGACAGCGCCCAGTGAATGCGGCCGAAGCTGTCGCCGGTCGTGTAATCGCGAACGCCGCCTGTCTCTGGCGGATAGTCCGCCCAGGCTCCGAAGCTTGGCGACGAGCCGATCTGCTGGGCGCTCGAGGTCAGCAAATCGGGGATCGGCCGCACGCGCGGATAGACAAGCACCGTCGTCCTCTCGCGCAGCCGCGTCTCCTGGCTGAACAGCCCGAAAGGTTCCTGCACCCGCAGCGAGGTCGGGCCGAAAGTCATCCAGCCGCGACGCCGATAGACCCCGCGAGCCTTCCAGCTCACAGCCTCACCCCCGACCGACAGCACCCGGCCCGGCTGGTAATCGGGGATCTGGCCGAGGTCGCGAATCTCGAGCCACGGCGCCGGCACCCAGCCCGTCTTGCGGACGGTGAGAACCTCTTCGAACGGCTCGCCGACCGTCGGCGACCCGGGGTCGAGCCGGCGCGTGAAGGAGATGCCGCGGATCACCAGGCGCGGCCAGGCCCAGGAGATGACGAACAGGAGGCAGAGCGCGTAGGCCAGCGCGTAGGCCGGGCGGACCGCGGTCAGGTAGGTGAAGAGGAGGAGTAGGCCGAGGGCGATCGCGAGGGCTACTTTACTCACTGACCCTCCCGAGAGTGTCTCTACCCGTCGTAGGCGAGCTGCGGAACGTGCTCGCGCTCGAGCAGACCGGCCACCAGCTTCGCGGCGCTCTGGCCCTGCATCTCGGCGTTGGGCCTGAGGATGATCCGGTGCGCCAGCACGGGCTCGGCGAGGGTCTTGACGTCATCGGGGATTACATAGGTGCGGCCCTGCACGGCGGCGAAGGCCTGGCTGGCGTGGTAGAGGTTCAACGTCCCGCGCGTGCTCGCCCCGAGCGCGACCTCGGGGTTGCCGCGCGTGCGGCCGACCAGGCGCGCGATGTACTCGCGCAGCTCGGGCTTGACGAAGACTTCCCGCACCGCGCTCTGGGCGAGCTTGAGCTCGTTGGGTGAGACCACCGGCTGCAGCTCGAGCATCGGGGACTCGACCTTGTGCTGGCCAAGCAGGTCCGCCTCCTCGCGGTCGGAGAGATAGCCGAGCTTGACCTTCATCAGGAAGCGGTCGAGCTGGGCCTCGGGCAGCGGGAAGGTTCCCGAGTACTCGACGGGGTTCTGCGTCGCCATCACCATGAAGGGCTTGGGCAGGTCGTGCGTCTCGCCGTCGATGGTGACCTGGCGCTCCTCCATGGCCTCGAGCAGCGCCGACTGCGTCTTGGGGCTCGCGCGGTTGATCTCGTCGGCGAGCACTATCTGCGCGAACACAGGTCCGGGGCGAAACTCGAAGTCGCTCACCTTCTGGTTGAAGGCGCGCACGCCGGTCACATCGGAAGGAAGCAGGTCGGGGGTGAACTGGATGCGCCGGAACGTGCAGTCGAGGGAGCGCGCGAGCGACTTGGCGAGCATCGTCTTGCCGACCCCGGGGACGTCCTCGATGAGGAGGTGGCCCTCGCAGAGAAGGGTCACGAGGCAGAGGCGGACCTCGTCCTCTTTGTTGACGATCGCCCGGCCGACATTCGACTTGACCGCTTCGGCGACGCGGGCGACCACGTCGATCGCCATCAGGCTTCCCTCCCCCAGCCCGTCCGGCCCCGCATGTTCGGGATTATAGGTTCGGCCTTGCACGTCAAGGTTTCATACGTTCGGATGACCTGGTTGGTTCCGGGCGAGTTACCTGCCCACGGTTTCCGGCGTCATTTCATCGATCGGATGAAGAGCTGGGCGGTCGTTCTCGTGATGGTCGCGGTTGCGTGCGGGTCGGCGACAGCGCCGGTGGGCGCACCCCTGACGATCGACCAGCTGAAGTTCAAGGTCATCGACAAGGTCGGGCCACCGGCCTTCTGCGATCCCGACTTCTACCCGGTGGCCAGGGTCGGCGGCGAGCAGGCGAGCGCCCTCACCGTCTATCCGCAGATCCGTGCCGACGCGGAGCTGTACTCGGCGATCGTCGCCCACGAAGGCCTCCCGGCAGGCGAACTGACAGACGCCCAGAAGCTGACGCTGTACCGCGCGTTCAAGAAGCTGCGCGCCCTTACGCTGGCCCCCGCCGGCGACGGTTACGGCTTCTCGTACACGGTCGAGGTCACGTTCCTGCACGCGACGGGGGTCGTGCGCGCGGACGGTGTGGTGACGTCGGTGACGACGACGCCCGGCGCGCGGCCGAACTGTCCGATCTGCCTCGCCGCCACGACGCTCATCTCCACTCCGGACGGTCCTCGCGTCGTCACGAGCCTGAGGCTGGGAGATCTGGTCTGGACTGAGTCCGTCGATGGCTCGCGCGTGGCTGTGCCCGTCCTCGAGGTCGGCACCACGCCGGTGCCGCCCGGTCACGTGATGGTCCACCTCAGGCTCGCCGGCGGCCGCGAGCTGTGGGCGTCGCCCGGCCACCGGCTCGCCGACGGCAGGCAGCTGGGCGCGCTCGCGGTCGGCGATTGGGTCGACGGCTCGCGCGTTTTGATCTGGGAGCTGGTCCCATATGACGGAGATCGCACCTACGACCTCCTACCGGCGGGACCAACCGGGACTTACTGGGCGAACGGCATCCTGCTCGCGTCGACCCTCGCCGGCTAGGACCTCTAGGAGACTTCTTCTTCCTCGACCAGGCGGAGGTGGCTGCTGACGTTCAGGCCCAGGTTGCGTGCGAAGAAGCCGGCGACCCGCTCGACGTACAGCGGCCGGTCGGCGAAGTAGGCGCCGGCGTGCGGCGCCCCCTGCACGATCCAGATCTCGCGGGGGCCGCGATACGCGTCGTACAGCCGGCGGCTGTGATTCACCGACGTCAGGTCGTCGGCGCCGCCGTGGATGAAGAACAGCGGCCTGGGCTCGAGGGAGCTCAACACAGAGATCGGGCTGCAGTCGGCGAGGCGGCTCCCGCTGCGCGCCCGCAGCATGAGGCCGGCGAGCCACACAAAGGGGCCGCCCGGCAGCCGAACCCGCCGGCGCACGTTCTCGACCAGCAGCATGCGCAGGTCGCTGAACGGGCTGTCGAGCACCAGCGCTTCGACCCCCGGCTCGCCGGCCGCCCCGAGCAGCGAGACCACCGCGCCCATCGAGTAGCCGAGCAGGCCGATGCGCGCGTTCGGGATCCGCTTCCGCGCGAAAGCGATCACCGCCTGGAGCTCGAGCACCTCTTTCATGCCGAAGGTGATGGGCGCCCGATCGCTGCCCGACATCCCGCGATAGGAGTAGAGGATGACGTTGAAGCCCTTGCGCCAGAGCGCGACCGAGATACCGAGAGCGCCCTGCCGCTGGCCCTTGTGGCCGCCCGAGACGATGACCGTCTGCGGCGAGCCGGGCTGCCGGAAATACCACGCGCCGAACGCGATCCCGTCGGCGGTGACCAGCTCGACGTCCTCGTAATCGGCCTGGAACTCGTACGGCGTGAAGGTGAAGTCGTCGAGGTAGAAAGGCCTGGCCGGCACGAACACCCGGACGTAGACGACATATGCGAGAACTACGTAAATCGCGATCACGGCGAGCACAACCAGGGCTGCGTACGGCATCGGGGTGGCTACCGGAACTTTACGGCTTGGCCGGCTTGGCCGCTCGGCCGGATCGGCCTTCCTCGTACCGGGCCAGCACGAACAGCACCAGGCTGAGCCGGTTCAGCCACCTCCGCACTTCGGGGTTGCCGGAACCGGCCTGGCGCTCGAAGGTCAGGACTCTGCGCTCCGCCCGTCGCGCCACCGCGCGCGCGACGTCTATGGCGCCCGAGGCGGGCGTCGAGCCGGGCAGCACGAACTGGTCCGGCATGGTGACCTCGGCCTCCAGCTCGGCGACCAGATCCTCCAGCCTGCGCACCCCATCCGAGGTCATGGTCGCGAACGCTCGCGGCGCCTTCGGGCTGGTGCCCAGCTCGGCGCCGATCGCGTACAGGCCGCGCTGCAGCTCTTCGCAGATCGCCTTCACACGCGCGTCTTTCGAAAGGGCCTTGGCAAGGCCGAGCGAGCTGGACGCTTCGTCGACGGAGCCGTACGCCTCGACGCGCGCGTCGTCCTTGGCCAGGCGGCCGCCGCCGAGCAGGCCGGTCGAACCGTCGTCGCCCCCGCCGGTTAGCTGGAGCATCTTCTTCTTGCGCGGCATGGCTAGACGAAGATGCGGCTCAGGTCGTACAGCTCCTTGGGCACCCTGCGCGTCTCGGCCACCACGGCCGAGAGCGGAACGACCTGCACGCCACCATCCTTGCGGATCGGGATGACCCCGCTCTTGCCCTCGAGGATCAGGTCGGCCGCGGACGCGCCAAGCCGCGTCGCCCACAGCCGGTCGACCGCCGTCGGCGAGCCGCCACGCTGCAGGTGCCCGAGCACGGTCACGCGCGTCTCGAAGCCTGTCTCGCGCTCCACGTTGGTCGCCAGCATGTCGCCGATCCCGCGCTTGGCCAGCCGGATATGGCCGAACGCGTCCTTCTCCGCCTGGCCGCCCGACTCCCTCTCGAGCTCCGGGATGTGGGCGCCCTCGGCCACCACGATGATGCTGAAGAGGCGGCCATCGCCGCGCCGCCGGTACAGGTGCGCGGTGACCTCGGTCAGGCTGACCGTGAACTCCGGGATGATGATCAGGTCGGCGCCGCCGGCGATGCCTCCCATCAGGGCGACCCAGCCGGTGTCGCGGCCCATCACCTCCACCACCATCACGCGATGGTGCGCGGAGGCGGTCGTGTGCAGGCGGTCGAGGGCCTCCGTCACGACCGATACGGCGGTGTCGAATCCGATGCAGAACTCCGTGACGGCCAGGTCGTTGTCGATCGTCTTGGGCACGCCGACCGTCGGGAACCCGGCCTCGTGGAGCGCCGCCCCGACGCTCAGCGTGTCGTCGCCGCCGATCGGGACCAGCGCGTCGATGCCGTTGTGGCGGAGGGTGCGGATCGCGGTCTCGACGCCGTCCTTCTCTTTCAACGGGTTGGTGCGCGAGGTGCCGAGGATGGTGCCGCCCATCGGCAGGATGCCCCGGATGTCCAGCGTGGTCATCTCCCGGATCAAGCCGGGCTCGAGGCAGCCGGCCCATCCGTTCTGGACGCCGCTGATGTGATGGCCGAGCTGAAATGCCCGCCGCGAAACCGCCCGGATGGCGGCGTTGAGGCCGGGCGCGTCACCGCCGCCCGTGAGGATTCCGATTCTCATGGCCCCAATAGGGTAAGGCCGATTTTCCGCACGAGGTCCGCAGGAGTGACGCCCTCGAGCGTCGGAAGGATGACGTCGGCGTGGCTCAGGTCGAGCCCGCCGGTGATCACGTTCGGCACCGCGACACAGCGCAGGCCGGCGGCTTTGGCCGCGGCGATCCCGTTCGGCGAATCCTCGATGGCGAGCGCCTCGGACGGCGCCACGCCCAGGCACTCGACGACCGCCAGGTAGAGGTCCGGAGCCGGCTTGACGAGGGCCACGTCGTCGCGGCAGCGCACGCAGTCGAAGCGCTCGAGGAGGCCGAGGCGCTCGAGGTGGCCGTTGACCCACTGGCGTGTGGAGCTCGAGGCGACCCCCACGCGGAGACCGGCCTCGCGCGCCGAGTCGATGAGCTCGACGACCCCCGGCAAGATCGGCTGCGCGCGCACCAGCGCGGTGCGGCGCTCGATGCGCCGGTCCAGCACCTCCTGCGCCAGCGCGCGGCCGAGGCGCTGCTCGAGGTGGCCCTTCGGGTCGAACGTCGCCGTCGAGGAGCCGACGATCTGGATCCAGCGGTCGAAAGGCAGCTCCTGGCCGTGTGCCTGGTACACCTCCAGCCACGAGCGATAGACGGGCTCCTCCGTGTCGAGGATCAGGCCATCGAAGTCAAAGACGAAAGCCTTGATCATTTGAGATCGCTCCTGCATACCAAAGGCTTAGTATCGCCGCACGATGGCCAGGGTCCCCTACGAACTCGCGGCGAAGCCTCGGAGTTCGTAGGGAGTTTTTCCGTGGGCGACAACGAAGCTCAGATCCAGACCCCAAAACGCTCAGTCACCGCTGGGTTGCCCAATGCTTTGATCGTCGCGCTGCCCGGCTTTGCGCTCGTGGCGGTGGTGGCGATGCTCATCGTCTTCTTCGGCTTCCTCGACGCGAGCCACTACCAATCGCTGACGACCCTCTTCACTCCCGACTCGGGCGCCGCCGCGGGCACCGTGTCGCTGGCCGGCGGCGCCGAGGGCGTGACTCTGAGCATCGTCATCCTGGTCGTCTTCTACGGGATCCAGACGACCTCCTCGCGCTACTCGCCGCGAATCATCGACATCTTCACGCGCAACCCGCTGAACGCTCTGGTGTTCACGTTCGCGCTGGCGTCGATCCTCTACACCTTCCTCGTCCGTGC